>Ga0272441_10001510_pt1 | contig 49659 bp, 48 predicted proteins | sample SSMProp6N_FD_193582 | JGI IMG/M metagenome (GOLD analysis project Ga0272441, IMG submission 193582) | Marine sediment archaeal communities from Little Sippewissett salt marsh, Falmouth, MA, United States - SSM-Prop-6N | ecosystem: Environmental > Aquatic > Marine > Wetlands > Sediment ... | reverse complement strand
CTGGATCCGAAACGCTCGCGTATCAGTCTCCTGTTTGATGACGGGAGTACCCCTGTGCTGTACAGAAAAATTATTCAGAAAGCTTTGAACGGTTGAGGCATCTTAAAATATATCTATCAGATAATAAAGCTCTTCTTTGAAACGCCTTGAAGGCGGAGCTTTGCTACCACTTCTCTTCCCTGTTTATGATCTTGAATTGTCTGAATTTCCCCTTCAGTCCGGCCTTTTTGGCGATAAAGCGGATGAATTCGTCGGTGATGTATTTTTCCCAGTTGAAGGCGGCCCCGCGGGGGGAAAGATAGAGAATGTTGCCGGCCAGACCCCAGTAGAATCCCTCCTGGGTGTTGGCGGGGTGTATACTGAGGTTGTCGGCAAACCAGAATCCTCCGCCCCGGAGAAGGGCGCAGCGGCCGTAACGCTCCAGGTCCCGGGGAATGTCTTCGAAGCTGTTGACGTCGGGAAGTTTCCGTGAGAGATCTACGTAGAGTGCTTTCGGATCATTATCTTCGCTCATACTTCAAAGCTAACACAAAATGACTGGATAACCAATTTTTAAGAAATAACCCCATTGACCGCCGATATATGGACATCAGAACATCATGATGTTATGATGCTTATATGAGAACTACTCTTACAATTGACGATGATATTATTCGCATAGCCAGAACCCTGGCGCGGGAAAGCAACCAGTCCGTTGGATCGGTTGTATCTCGGCTGGCGAGAAAAGGTTTGAAGGCCCAGGGGTATGATGTGGATAATCTGGGATTCCCGCTGTTCGAGGTCTCGGAAAACGCACCGGTTTTCGGGACGGAAGAGGTCGCCCGAGGGGAAGACGAGATATGACCGCTACCCTGCCGGATGTGAATTTTCTCATTGCCCTTTCATGGAGGACCCATGTTCACCATCAGGAAGCGAGAGAATGGTTTTCGCTTCATAGAGATGAATACTTTGCAACCTGTCCGATTACCGAGGTCGGTTTCGTTCGTCTTTCGATGAACCCGCATGTAGTAGGAGAAGCCGTCCCTTTCGAAAAGGCTCTATCAGCTCTGGAGGTTTATCTGAATCATCCCCATCATACTTTCTGGGCGGCGGATCTCGACTTCGCTGCCCTGGTGAAGAATTTTCCGATTATGGGGTACAGACAGACAACGGATGCATACCTTCTCGGACTCGCGGTCCGGAACGGCGGCAGGCTGATAACCTTTGACAAAAAGATAGGCGAACTTATCGAGGAAAATGGGGAGCTGGAGGAACATCTTGTATGTGTCGAGGCTGTATATTAGATCTGCTGTTTATTCGATCTAAGGAGGAGGCTTCCAGCAGCTCTAAGCAGTGAAGAGTTGTCGATCGGCAATCTTTGATATGAAGACCGGGAAGGTCACTGCCTTGTTCGCAGAATTGGTGATATTTTATATCGCACAGGATAAAAAACTATTCCGAGCCAGGGTCGCAAAGTCTCCGGGCCCGGAAATAGATTCGACCTATACAAAATGACTTTTCAAAGAATTCGAATCCTATGAAATCCTGAAGATCCGATTTCTTTAGTAGGAATAATCCTCAAAGGTGCTATAATCTGCGTCTATTGTGCCATCTCCGTCTACAGTAAGTACGTATGGAAAGGGATTCATTTGTTTGGCCCCGGTTCCTGTACCAGGCTCATAATCGCCGTCATCATTGGGATCGGTATACACATAGACATCGTATGATACTCCTCCGGATCCTGTCCAGTTAGTACCCGTTGGCATCCAGCTTCCGTCATCCTCTTCTAAAATAAAGGAACAAGAGCCGTCGGCTGCGACAACCCCGTTGTTCGTGGCGACAAGATAGTCAGGATTATTGACATCGACACTTGAAGTTCCCTCTGGATACACATAGGCGTAGAACTCATCGTCTTCGACTCCGTTGGTCAGATTGACCGTAAGAGAGCCGTTGGCGGGATAAGCAATATAGTTATTGTAGTCAGTATTCATTTCCTTATCGCCGTTTATTGTGATTACATAAGGATAGGGGTCCAGCTGTTTGCCACCGGTTCCTGTACCAGGATCATAATCGCCGTCACCGTTGGGATCGGTATACACATAGACATCGTATGATGTGCCGCCTGAACCTGTCCAGGTAGTAGCCGTCGGCATCCAGTTTCCGTCATCTTCCATTAATACAAAGGAACAAGTACCGTCGGCTGCGACAACGCCGTTGTTTGTAGCGAGAAGGTTGGCTGGATCATTAGCTTCAAATAATGATGTTCCCTCGGGATACAGATAGGCGTAGAATTCATCGTCTTGGACTCCGTTGGTCAGATTGACCGTAAGAGAGCCGTTGACAGGATCCTCCCCAGTATCGTCATCATCATCATCAGATGAAAGCCCGAACATGGAACAGGATGTTATGGTAAAGGCAATGGCTGCTATAATGGCTAGTGAAACAATTAAGAATAGAAATGTTTTTTTCATTTTTTTACCTCCATAAAAATTATAAGGTATGAAATATAGCTCGTAAAGTATTTTATTATAAAGAAAAAGATATCACTGATATAATAGATTCTTAATGTTTTCGATATTATTTTACTTTCAACACGTAGTATTTCAAAGGAACTGGTTCTACTCAGCTTTGTTTTACGTTCTATGAGGGTGCATCACTTCTGGCGAATTTACTGCTGGGGATTTTACAGGTCTCAAAAGATGCCTTTGGGATAAGTTGATGCAGTTGAGCTTTGTGCCTTCGTCTTCGCTGCGATTTCAACTGTATGAAAACGATGAATCTTATTTATCAGTTGAGAATTGATTGTAGCCCTCGTGTTCTCAACACATCCCGGAAGAGAATCCTGTTCAATATTGTGATGTTTAAAAATATTGCCAAATTTTACTTTCTTGTTTGAAGCAGGATCAATTCCCGGTTCCTTTTAAGGATAAACAATAGGAGAAAGGGAGGTGAAGATGCTCATTCAGTACTTCCGGAGCGGGAGAAGCTTCTGTGTCGGAGAAGGCCCATCGGCGGATTCAATTTTTACAACCCGGGTTTTGAGTACCGGGACTGCTCAGAAGCAGCTCCTGCTCGATTACGAAGAGGATAAGATCTGTGTCGTTCGCCATGTTTGCAGGGAGGGGAAGATCGGCGGCAGGAGACTGTGGCCGAGCGCGGAGCCGGAAGTATACACAGGGAGGGAGGATGATTGCGCGTGATTAGAGAACAGAGAATTTCAAGATGTCTCATTATTCAGTACGTAGAGAGAATGCTTTATAGTTAAGTATTAGGGAATATCTTTATTCATCCGAATACAAATAAGGTTGACCAGTGCTATTAAATAGTAATTTTCCTGTTTTCCTGGAAATCATGCCAATATGTGTTCACATCTTTGCAGAGTTGTTCCAGATGCCCAGCCATACTTTTCTCGGCTTTTTCCGGATTCCGCTGCTTGAGTGCGTCGAATATTGCCCTGTGGGAGCCCATATAATGCCGGTGAACTCTTTTCCGAAGTTCTTCAAACAACTCGGACTGTTGACCCATTAGAGAGAGCATCATATAGAGTGAATAGAGGGCTTCGTTTCGTGATGCAAGAGCTATAGTTCTGTGAAAATCGATATCGTCCTGGGCAATACTATTATGCTCCACATAGTCTTGTTGCTGCTTATGAATAATTCTTTCAAGTGCTTGTATTTCATCATCTGTAATTCTCTCGGCAGCGAGTTTTGCGGTGGTCCGCTCGATAGCCTGCCTTGCTTCCAGCACCATGAGAAATTTATGGAGTACATCGCTGTTGATCAAATCGTCGAGGTTCTTTTTATGTTCCTCGAGTTTCATTGATTTACGGATGGTGCTGATAGCGTCTACACCTTTTTCCGTAATTGTTCGGCCTTTGATTCCATGTTTTTCAAGGAACCCTTTTTTTTCAAGCTGATTAAGCATCCTGCCGATGGTCGCGGAGCTGAGGCTAACTCCTGATTCTTCAAATTTGTCAACAATGTACCAGGAACCGACAGGTTCACCGGCTTCAGCGACGATTTCGAGAAGTGTCAGATCTCGTTCCGTCATTATGTATTCTCCTTCCGCATATTTTTGATCTTTTTGTTAAGCTACTAACCATCTGATGAATAGTATCAGATCAAGTAGCAGCCTGCAAGATTTTGTTGCTAAAAATATGAAAAAAGCGTTGACTTACGCTTCAATCATGATATTATATTACTACTCATACGATGAGTAGTAAATAAAAAAAAGACCTGCATGTGTCTTTTAATTCAAGGAGGTTAGTATATGTACAAAGGCGTGTACACGGCACTTGTGACACCTTTTACAGAGAAAAATAATATAGACGAAAGGGCTCTCAGGGAACTTGTAGATCGTCAGATCAAAGCTGGAGTTACCGGACTGGTGCCTGTAGGTACAACTGGGGAATGTCCTACCCTTACATCGGATGAGAAAAAACTTGTGATTTCCACGGTTGTTCATCAAGCAGATGGGAGGGTTCCGGTCATTGCAGGAGCAGGCGGCAATAATACAAAGGAAGCTGTTTTTCAGAGCCGTATCGCCGCTGAGCTTGGGGCAGATGCAACTCTGCAGGTAGTTCCTTATTACAACAAGCCGACACAGCAGGGGCTTATAGAGCATTTCACCGCTATAGCGGATTCGGTGGATCTTCCGGTAGTTCTATACAACGTCCCTGGCAGGACAGGTGTTTCTCTTGCAAATGAATCCATCTTGAAGCTATCCCAACATCCACGAATAGTGGCAGTTAAAGTAGCCTGTGGAAACATACCAAATATTATGGATTTGATTTCGAAGAAGCATGAAGATTTTGATGTGCTTTCAGGTGATGATAATCTGGTATATCCCATAATGCTGCTGGGCGGAAGCGGGGTAATCTCAGTTGCCAGTAACCTGTATCCAAGGCAGATATCCGATATGGTGAAGGCATGCTTCAATAACGAGCGGGAAAAGGCGAGACAGCTTCATTACCGGCTGTTGCCCTTCTTCAAATCATTGTTCATCGAATCCAACCCGATTCCCATCAAAGCGGCAATGGCCATGAAGGGATATATACAGGAAAATTATCGGCTACCTTTGTGCGCACTCACGTACGAACATCGGAAAGAACTCGAACGGATCATTGAGGTATGTGAAAGCGAAGAACAGGTCGGCGCAGTACAGTAGATGCTTGTATTTGTGCCTCTCATAATTTAACATACGTGTTATGCGGGGAGGCACAATGATGATTAGAACAATTATCAACGGCTGTAACGGAAAGATGGGACGTACGCTCATAGAGACGATCGCGTCGGATGATGATTTTATGGTTGTAGCCGGTGTGGATCCCTTCGGCGAAACGCCGGCTGAGTGGAGTTTTCATGTATATAAAAAGTTGGATGATGTAAAAGAAGATGCCGATGTTCTCATCGATTTTTCCCGTGCTGAAGGTCTGCGTGATCTTCTTGAGGCGGCAAAGAGAAAGAAACTGGCTGTAGTCGTTGCAACCACCGGTCTGACCGGGGAACATCTGGACTATATCCGCGAAAGCGCCGAGGAGATACCTATTCTTCAGGCGGCGAATATGTCGCTGGGTATCAATCTGCTGAAGGTCCTCGTCAGACAGGCGGCTTCGGTCCTTGGAAAGGCATTTGACATCGAGATTATCGAAAAACACCATAAAACGAAGCGGGATTCACCCAGTGGAACAGCACTGGCCCTGGCGGATGTGCTCAAGGCTTCCATCGACAGACCGTCCGAGTTCGTGTATGGCAGGCATGAAAAGGATAAGCTGCGCGGTGACGCTGAGATAGGGATCCACGCTGTCAGGGGCGGCAACATTGTCGGCGAGCATGATATCATTTTCGCAGGAAAGGATGAGCGGCTGAATCTCAGTCATGCGGCTTACTCGAAGGCGCTCTTCGCCATTGGCGCGCTGCAGTCGGCGGAGTACGTTGCCAGGAAGGGGCCTGGTTTCTACCATATGGAAGACGTGATCGCCGAGAAAAGCACGATTACCAACCTTTATACCGGAGATGAGGCGCTGATCAGCTTCAAGCGGATCCCTTCGGCCCTGGGAACTTCACACGATATCTTCAAGGCTTTTTCGAGCGCCGGGGTGAACATCGATATGATCAGCCAGACGGTGACCGACGAGGATTTTCACAGTCTCTCCTTTACCATCGACAACAAGGACGAGGAAAAGGCGGAAGTCCTGCTCGAAGAACTGCGTACCGAAGATGAACGGCTGGACGGCACCCTTTTCAGCGGACTGTGCAAGATAACAGTTGAAGGTATCGGAATGGAGACTCAGTCCGGTGTCGCCACGGCTGTCTTCGGCATGCTCTACGAGCTCGGCGTGGAGTCGAAATCAGTGACGACGTCGGAGACGAAAATCTCCTTTATCATCGATTCAGCTGCTCGTGACAGGGTGATAAGGCAGGTGAGGGAACGCTACGGGCTATAATACAGATATGTAGTCATGAGAGAGGGGCTGTCTGGATTCCAGGCGGCCCTTTTTTTGACTTCTTGTGCCTTTCTTATACATAATGTAGTGTATAATATCTAAAAAAATTGCATAATTATGCGATATTCTTCCCTTGTCTGATAAAAAGTGAAAAAAACAAATTGACAGGCGAAAAATCTGTGCTAAAATATTATCACTACTCATAAGATGAGTAGTAGCGTAGAAGCAAACGGTAGGTTTGTGGAAATAATAAATGAGTTGGATGGAGGATCTGATGAAACTGTTACGGAAAAGTTTAGTACTGTGCATGTTTGTCCTGATGGCTGGTCTGGTATTTGCCGGAGGGCAGCAGGAAGCGGCCGCTTCCGAAGATGCGGCGGATGCGATTAAACCGGCGACCTATTCATGGACGGCCGGAGGAATGGGCGGCGGCTGGTATACCACCGCAGGCGGAATGTCAGCTATTCTGAACGAGATGGAACCGGCTATTACGGTCAAGGTTATCCCCGGCGGCGGAATGGCGAATCCGCTAAAACTGGCCGCGAAACAGGATGAAATAGGCTGGGGTGTGAGTTTTGTGGACAAAGCTGCATATAATGGCACCGCTCCCCTGTTTGACAAAAAATTCGACAACTTCTACGGTCTTGCAGGCAATTTCTCGGTTGATTTTTACCATTTTCTCGCCGCGAAGAATACCGGTGTAACCGAGCTCGAGCAGTTTGTCGAAAAGGTGAAAAACGGCGAAAAGATAAAGATCGCCGCTCCGATGGCCGGTACTTCCGAGCGAGCCCTGACAACCTTCGTGCTCGAATACTATGGACTGTCCTATGAAGCAATCGAGGAAGCCGGCGGAAAGGTCATATACGCAGTATACGGCGACATGGTGAACCTATACAAAGACCGCCATGTTGATTATGTATTCACTTGTCTCGGTCTTCCGGGCGCTGCTATTACCGAGATGGCTATTTCACGGCCTTCGATTCTCATGCATATCACCGATGAATGCATCAACTACTGCGCCGAAACCTTCGGTACCGTTTCACTAGATTCAGGCGTGAGCTTTGTTCCCGGCGGCACTTACAAGGGTATGGATGAGGACATTCAGACTATCGGACATTCAACCGAGATCTGTGCCAGCGAAAACCTTCCCGATATTGTGGCCTACACCTTTGTGAAGATGCTGATGGAAGAGATGGACCAGGTCCACGCTCTCAGTCCCAGCTTCAAGAAGTATTTCTCAAAGCAGAATGCTCCCAAGACAGTTGTTCCCCTGCATCCGGGTGCGGAAAAATATTACCGCGAAGCGGGCCTTATCGATTAAAGACCTACGCAATCCTTCGATGTGTACAGACCTGCAGACAAGCAGGTCTGTACCCTCGTTTCTGTAAAATCTGAAAAAGTGAAGCTTTGCTGGTAAAGCTTGAATACTATGTATCGTATTAGGAGTAAGAAATTATGCGAGAGATAAAAGGATGGCTGAAATGGCTGATAAGCATCTGCCTGGTCGGCGTTGCCTTGTTCCATCTGTATACGGCCATTTTCGGTGTGTTTCAGCCGAGAATACAACGCGGTGTGCACCTGATGGTGCTGCTGCCGATGGCGTTTCTGCTGTTCCCGGCGACAAAAAAATCCCCGAAAGACCGGCCTACACTGTTGGATGGTGTTTTAGCTTTACTGGCAGTTCTGCCCCCGATCTATATCATGATGGCGAACCACGAACTCAGTATGCGCTTTGAGCTGCTCGATCCGGTCACGACCATCGAAGTGGTCCTAGGGGCCCTGAATATCGCACTGGTCCTGGAGGCCCTCAGGCGGGCGGTAGTCCCGGCGATGGCGATCCTGGTGGGTGCGTTCCTGGTTTACGTTTATCTTGCTCCGTATCTGCCCGGCGTGTTTTACAGCAAACCGCTGCCGTTTGCGCGGCTGGTCGAGATCAACTATCTGATCACCAACGCGGGTATATACGGATCAATTGTCGGGGTGACGGCGACCTTCGTAGCCCTGTTCGTTATCTTCGGTGCCTTCATGCAGAATACCAATACCGGAGAGTATTTTACCAAGCTTGCCTGCAAGATGGCGGGCAGGGGGCCGGGGGGGCCGGCCAAGATCGCGGTAATCAGCAGCGGACTCTTCGGCTCGATCAGCGGTGTGGCGGCGGCCAACGTATACGCCACCGGTGTGTTCACGATACCTCTGATGAAGAGGCTGGGATACAAGAAACAGTTCGCCGGGGCGGTCGAAGCGGCTGCCTCAACCGGTGGAATGCTGATGCCGCCGGTCATGGGAGCGGGTGCCTTCGTCATGGCTGAAATCACAGCCATCCCGTATATCCAGATCGTGGTTGCGGCGATGCTGGGCGCGATATTCTACTATATCAGCCTGATCATGCGGGTACATTTCGCCGCTATGAAGGGCAATCTCGCCGGAATCGACGAGAAGGACCAAGTCACCACGAAAGATTTATTGAAGGATTCCTTTCAGCTGATTCCGCTGGTATTGCTGGTATATCTTCTTGTCAAGGGATATTCTCCCTTTATCGCGGCGGTATACGCGATTGCCGGAACATTCGTGCTGAGTTTCGTAAAGCGTGAGACCTGGATGACCCCGAAGAAACTATTTGAAACCTTCAGACTTTCGGGTCAGAACCTGATTATGATTGCCATGTCGTGTGCTGGCGCCGGAATCGTGGTAAGTATCGTGACCTATACAGGTCTTGCACTGGGCATCGCAACGGTGATCTCGACCTGGTCGGGCGGTTTCCTGCTGCCTGCACTGGGACTGGTGATGTTCACCTCGCTGCTGCTGGGCATGGGACTTCCCTGTACACCGGCCTATATCATCGCCGTCACCATCGGCGGACCGGCCCTCAATGCAATGGGTGTCGATATTCTGCCGGCCCACCTGTTCGTGTTCTACTACGCGATTCTCGCGGGCGTGACTCCTCCGGTCTGTATCGCGGCCTACTGCGGCGCAGCGATTGCCGAGTCAAAACCGCTCGATACGGGATTCGAGGCGCTGCGATTGGCTATTGTAGGGTTTATTATTCCCTTCGTGTTCGTATACAATCCGGCGCTCCTGATGCAGGGATCACTGATCGAGATCCTATCCCTCGTTCTTCTGCTGCTTATAGCTGTGACGCTGACTGCGAGCGGTATGCGCGGTTATCTTACGCGAGTGCTGAAGATTGGTGAGCGGGTCATCCTGCTTGCAGCAGCAGCTGTGCTGGTGGTACTGGCTACCCAGGTCAATATCATGGCCATGACAGCCACACAGATCGCAATATTCGCCGCAATGGCGGTTATTGGGGTATACCTTTTCATACAGAAGCGGAGAAGGACATCCTCCAGCACGGTGATGGCGGCATGATTGTAAAGGGTGGGTTCACCACTTATGGTGAACCCATTGGTATTCTGATGCTGGAGACGAAGTTCGCACGGCCGGTCGGCGATATCGGGAACGCACGGACCTTCGATTTTCCGGTCAGGTATCGTGTCGTTCGGGGGGCCTCTCCGGACCGGGTCGTCAGAGAGCGGGATGAATCCCTCATCGAACCGTTCATCCGGGCGGCGAGGGAGCTGCAGGATACCGGTGTCAGGGCAATTACGACAAGCTGCGGATTTCTGGCTCTCTTTCAGAAGCAGATCGCATCCGCTCTGGATGTGCCTTTCTTTTCATCCAGTCTGATGCAGCTTCCCCTAGTCTGGCACATGGTCGGACAGAAGGGAAAGATCGGGGTACTTACTGTCCGGAAGGAATCTCTGACTGCCGATCACTTCCGGGCCGTTGGTGCTGAGGATGTGCCGCTGGCCGTCGAAGGAATGGACCGGAGCGAGGAGTTCAGCAGGGTTTTCATGAACTGTTCGCTTACAGTCTCCGACCGCTCGCTGGACCTCGATTTCGGGAAGGCGGCGGCTGAGATCCGTCAGGCAGCCGTTCGGATGCGTGAAAAGGAACCGCAGCTGCGGGCGGTGGTGCTGGAATGTACCAATATACCTCCCTTCCGCGGTGAGGTCGAGGCTGCAGTACAGCTGCCCGTTTTCGATATCGTGACCCTGACAAAATTCGTGAATTCAAGCCTGTAGAAAAAAAGAAAATACCTCCTTGACAGTAACGGGAAATGTGCTATTATATTACTACTCACATGATGAGTAGTAATAATTGTGCAAAAGGAGACTTTCAATGGATACAATAAACGTCGCGGTAGTCGGCGCAATGGGAGCGGTTGGTACCGAGATGATCAGAACCCTGGAGAAGTCCAGGCTGCCCGTAGGAGAGCTTGTTCCCCTCGATGTGAAGGAGAATGCCGGGAAGAGTGTTGACTTCAGGGGAAAAACATATACGGTGAAAGAAGCGGCGAGAGGAGCGTTCGGGAATGTCGATATTGCTCTCTTTTCTGCCGGGGCCGGGGCGAGCGAAGTACTCGCGCCGATCGCGGTTGAAGAAGGCGCGGTAGTCGTGGATAATTCGAGTCAGTGGAGGATGGACCCGCGGTGCCCGCTGGTCGTTCCCGAGGTGAATCCCGACGACCTGAAAGATCACCAGGGCATCATTGCAAATCCGAACTGTTCGACCATTCAGATGCTCGTGGCGCTTGCACCGATACACCGGAAATACCGGATCAGACGGATTGTAGTATCCACCTACCAGGCGGTTTCAGGAAGCGGGCTGCCTGCAATAAGAGAGCTTACCTCCCAGACCGAAGACAAGCTGGACGGCAAGAGGCCGAACGCTTCGGTGTATCCGCACCAGATTGCCTTCAACGCACTCCCGCATATTGATGTGTTCGTCGAAGAGGGGTATACCAAGGAAGAGATGAAGATGGTTAACGAAACCCACAAGATTCTCGATCCGGCCATTCTGGTCAGCCCGACGGCAGTCAGGATCCCGGTATTCCGCAGCCACTCCGAATCGGTGAACATTGAAACGGAAAATCCCTTCGAGATAGAGGATATCAGGAAACTGCTTGCCGGGGCACCGGGGGTCGTGCTTCAGGATGACCCGGCCAATAATGTGTATCCCATGGCTATCGAGGCGGAGGGCCGGGATGAGGTGTTCGTAGGCAGGATACGCAGAGACCCGACGGCACCGAACAGCCTCAATATGTGGGTAGTATCGGATAACCTGCTCAAGGGAGCAGCTCTGAACGCCGTGCAGATTGCCGAAACGCTCCATGAGCGTTCTCTTATTACGGTCCGTCAATAGCAGCGGGAAAGGAACGATTACATGAAGGGACAGTACGATGTCATCATTATTGGCAGTGGGATCATCGGCCTGAGCAGCGGTTATTACCTGAGCAGAAGCGGTAAAAAGGTGCTTGTCCTGGACCGGAGTGAATTCGGTTCGGGAAGTTCGGGTGCATGTGACGATATGATCCTCCTGCAGTCGAAAAAGGCGGGTGTTACCCTCGAGCTGGCTATGGAGAGTCTTGAGTTGTACCGCGGGCTCGGTGATGAGCTCGGATGCGACCTGGGCTTCAAGCAGATGGGCGGTATGATTCTCATCGAGAACCAGCGTGATCTCGCGGTCATGCAGGAGTTTGTAGAGCAGCAGCAGGCCTGCGGGCTCAATGTGGATATCGTCGGCCGTAGCGAGATGCGACGGCGCCAGCCGAATATAAACGACAAATTCATCGCTTCCACATACAGTGCCGACGACGGTCAGGTCGATCCTCTGATGGTGATGAAGGGTTTCATTGCAGCGGGGAAAGAGCTGGGTATGGAGGTCAGTTACCAGGAGGGAGTGATCGGTATAGATCGTGACGGCAGGGGAGACTGGAAAGTCACAACCGCTCTTGGAGTAACGGTCCGGGCTGAAAATCTGGTTATCGCCGCTGGCGCATGGTCTGGTAAGATCGGCGAACTGCTCGATATCGACATTCCGGTGCAGCCGAAGAAGGGCCAGTTGCTGATAACGGAAAAGATACCGCCTGTCGGCGAGACCAACCTCTGGACGGCATCATACGTAGTCACGAAACTGAAGCCTGAACTGGCGGAACAGGAAGAGCCCGACCCGGTTAAAAAGGAACTCGGACTCGGTTTTTCCTTCACCCGAACAGTTGACGGCAATTATCTCATCGGAAGCACCAGGGAGCATGTCGGTTTCGATAAACGCGCGACCTTCGAGGCGGTCGAGGCCCTGAGCAATCAGGTGGTCGATATAATACCGCTGATGAAGCACGTTCATATCATCCGTCATATCGCCGGTTTCAGGCCGGAGGTGAAGGACGGACGGATCATTCTCGGGGAATGGCCCGGCATGGAGGGGCTGTTCGTGGCCACCGGACACGAAGGCGACGGTATCGCCATGGCGCCGATAACCGGCAAGCTCGTCGACGACTATGTCTGCCGCCGCGAGCTGCCGAAGAAGGTTGCCGAATTGAATCCCCAGCGGGTGCTGGTCTAGGGGAATGAAGATGGATGAAAAGAAAGAGATGAAGAACGACAAGGACCGTTTGATCTGCAGATGCGAGGAGATAACCCTCGGAGAAATAGAACAGGCTATCGATGAAGGCTGTACCACCCTGAACGAGGTGAAGAGACGTACCAGGGCGGGGATGGGACTCTGCCAGAGCAGGACCTGCTCAAAACAGATCGCCCGTATAATAGCACAGAAGACGGGTAAACCCCTCAGCGAAATCATGCCGGTAACGTCCCGGCCGCCGGCCAGACCGGTTAAGATCGATGTGTTTCGAACGGGAGAGAGTAATGAAGAGAGTAATTGAACATCCGGTCCTCGGTCGGCTCGAGGACGCGAAAGAAGTGAAGATATCTGTTGATGGAAAGGAAATGACGGCCCGGGAAGGCGAAATGATTGCCGCGGCCCTGTTCGCGAACGGAAAGAATGTATTCAGGTATACCAACAAGCGTCACGAACCCCGCGGGGTTTACTGCGGTATCGGACGGTGTACCGACTGCGTGATGATCGTGAACGGCGTTCCCAATGTACGTACCTGTGTTACACCGGTCGAAGCGGGAATGGTTATCGAAACCCAGCAGGGCATCGGTCACTGGGGAGAAGAAGGATCCGGAGACCGGGGAGGCGAAGATGGTACGCACTGAGGTTGCGGTAGTAGGGGCCGGGCCTGCGGGTCTTTCAGCGGCGATTGAATGCGCCCGGGCCGGCGCGAAGGTGACCCTCATCGATGAGAACGCGAAACCGGGCGGACAGCTGTTCAAGCAGATCCACAAATTTTTCGGATCCCGGGAGCACCGGGCGGGTATCCGGGGAATCCGAATCGGCGAGGAACTGCTTGCCGAGGCCCAGGCCCTGAATATAGACGTATGGCTGAATGCGGAGGTCTGCGGTATCTACCGGGGCAGCGAGCTCTGGGTTGTGGTCGACCACAGCGAATCACGGCTGGTCAAGGCAGATGCCATCATTATAGCAACCGGGGCCACGGAAAACGCCGTAAGTTTCAACGGGTGGTCCCTTCCGGGTGTGATGGGGGCCGGTGCCGCCCAGACCATGATCAACCTGCACCGGGTTCTTCCTGGGAACCGCATTATGATGATCGGTTCGGGAAATGTGGGTGTTATCGTTTCATACCAGCTTATGCAGGCGGGGGCAGAAGTGGCAGCCATTGTCGAGGCTGCTCCGAGACTGGGCGGGTACGGCGTGCATACCGCGAAGGTTCGCCGTGCAGGTGTCCCGTTCTATACCTCCCACACGGTACTCGAAGCGAGGGGAAGTGACCATGTTGAATCTGCGGTCATCGTACAGCTCGATGACAAGTGGCAGCCGGTGGCGGGTACCGAGAAGGAATTCGATGTGGACACGATCTGCATCGCCGCCGGACTGACTCCCCTGATAGAACTTGCGGCCGGAGCAGGATGCAGTACCTGTTTCATTCCCGCTCTGGGCGGTCATATTCCCGCCCACGACGAGAAGATGCGTACGAGCCTCGATACTGTGTACATCGCCGGTGATATAGCCGGAGTCGAGGAGGCCAGCACGGCTATGGAGGAAGGGCGCCTTGCGGGTATCCACGCGGCGGCAGCTCTCGGTCACTACGGTACCGATGAAGAAAGCCGCAGGTCAGCTGAAGTATGGAAACGCCTTTCAACTCTCAGATCAGGTCCGTTCGGACAGAAACGACGTGAGGCGAAGGATGAAATCCTGAACTCGAGGAGGACCCTCAGTGAAAGAGTGTAATAACTGCAGGAAAGGAACGGTCATGACTTCTGAGGCGACAGGAGACGACGCGTGCCGCGGGGTGAAAATCGACGGTACCCCTTCGCTTCAGGAGTTGAAGGGTACGCCTGGTTTTCCCTCCGAGGAACGGATCAGAAAGGGCCCGGTAGCGGTCATAGAATGTGTTGAACAAATCCCGTGCAATCCCTGCGAAACAGCATGTCCTCATGGGGCCATCAGCGTAGGCTCCGACATCACAGCCTTGCCGGTACTCGACGAGGAGAAGTGCACCGGCTGCGGGATATGCGTTGCAGCCTGCCCGGGACTGGCAATCTACGTGAAGGATTACACCTTCGAAGATAAACGGGCGAGTATCCTTTTCCCCTTCGAATATCTGCCTCTTCCGGAGAAGGGACAGACGGTTGAAATGACCGACCGCTTCGGCCGGGTTGTGTGTACAGGTGAGGTTCTACTGATTAACAACAGCAAACGGAATAAAAACACCGTCGTTATAAAAGCAGCGTATGACAAGAAGTATTTCGAAGACGTAGTATCCATGCAGAGGCTTCCGCGGGAATAGAACCTCCTTTTAATTCATAGTTATAACGGGCCGCAGTCCTGATACTCAGCGGCCCGTTATTTTGTATTTTGAAAAGAACCCTCACTTTTCACAAAAGCCTACCGTATAACTGAATAATCCAGGCCGGTTTAAAGTCCGGCGCCGCTAAGATGTACTGCTTTGTTAGTGTCTCCGAAACGGTACCTTAAGGACGCCTTAGGTTTGGTTGCTGATCGAATTAAGGATTGAATCATGAGATGTTCCCAGCGATTAATCAGAATCCTTGTTATATGCTTCAGAGTGATACTTTTAGTCGAGAAAAAAGTGCCGTTTTGTGGACACTAAGTTTTATGAATCCTAAAGAATGTTTCAACAGCTGCTCCGGGAAAGCGGGCTGTTGGTATCGACTTCCCGCATGCGGAAAAGCAGCTGATGAGCTTTTTGAAGCACCAGGACCGCCGCACCGATAGCGCCTGCCGAAGCGCCGAGGGTGCTTGTTGTGATACTGGCTGCCGAGAGAGGATATGCCATAGCTCTCCGACGAACTTTATCCCTGAGGAGCCGGGCCAGAAGGGGACTGCTGTTGCCCACGGGGCCGCCCAGGACGATCAGCTGAGGATTGAAGAGATTGATCAGGTTTCCCACCGCGATACCCAGGTATTCTGCTGTCGTGTCGAGGGCCTGTGTGGCGAGATTGTCGCCGTCTTCCGCGGCTTCAAGAACATCATAGGCCGTGAGTCTTTCAGGATGGTGACCGGCGATTGCCCGGAGGCTGCTTGGTTCCCCGTCCTTCAGCAGGGAGCGGGCGCGGCCCGCGATGGCTTGTTCGGAGATAAGCTGCTGCAGACAGCCGCGGTTGCCGCACGGACAGGCGGGGCCGTTAGGGATGATGGTCATGTGACCGAGTTCGCCGGCACTGGAGTTGGCACCGTGGTAGAGAGACCGCTGATGGATGATTCCGGCCGCCACGCCGGTACCTATGGAGATATAAATCAGGTCATGTATGTTCATGTCTCCGCCGTGCCACAGTTCCGCGAGAGCGCCTCCTTTGCTGCGGTTCACTACGAAAGCGTTCAGCCCCAGTTCTCGGCTGATCATTTCTCCCAGAGGGACATTGAACCATCCGATATCTACAGCGCTCTGAATTGTTCCGGTTGATATATTCACCAGGCCCGGGCTTCCAATGCCGATGGCCGGAAGAATACTTCCCTCCGGGACCTTTGTTATCAGTTCCCGGGCATGTTCAGACAGACTTTGAACGGCTGCTTCGGGACTGTTTTCGGGAATATGGACTTCCAAGGAATGGATGATTTTACCGTCCAGATTGGTGAGAACGATAGTCCAGTCGTAATCATGCATATGAGCGCCGAGAGCGTAGGCGGTGTTCGGATTGAACTCCAGCAGTATGGGAGGTCTGCCTCCGCTGGAGGAGCCCCGGCCGACTTCGGTAACCAGACCTATTTCCAGAAGTTCGTCAATCAGAAGGGATATGGTAGCCCGGCTCAAACCGGTGGACTTCGCCAGCTGAATCCGGGAAATGGTCCGTTCATGCACGAGAAGATTGAATACTCTGTTACTGTTGATCTCTTTTAGTAAACCGGGTTTTCCGATACTTCTGTGCATTTCAGCGCCGTGTTTCTCCTGAATATATCTACATCGAAGCCTACAACAGCCGCCCTTATTTGTCAAATAAATAAATTAAGTCATCAATATCCCCGTCTTTATGGACAAAAACACCCATTATATACCCAAACAGGGATAATATTCATCATACTTAATTTAAAACTTTGACAAAGTAGGGAGGGCATATTACAATCGGGTGGTAGAGGGAATTTAATTGACCACCGATATCTCAGTTACATATACGGAACTCTATTTTATTCCAGTGAAAACACGGCTGCCGCTGAAATTCGGAAGCGAACGGGTAAACGGAATCGAATGCCTGCGGGTCAGGGTGGATGTGCGTAATCAGGAAGAATCCGGCGGTACCGGCTGGGGAGAAGTTCCCTTGAATGTTCAGTGGCTCTGGCCGTCCGAACTGAGCTCTGACAAACCGAGTGCTGAAAAGCGAAGCGAGAAGCTCAGGGAGTTTGCCGGTTTTCTCGCCCGGCAGATTATCGGATGGAATCTCAAAGGACATGCCCTGAATATCGGTTTCACTATTCTTACCTCCTGTCTCAGTGATGCGGTCAATGTGTTCAATGCCGACCTGGCCGAAGGAGAAAGGATACCCTTCAGCGCCGCTGCAGGGGTTTTTTCGGCTTTTGATATCGCGATTCATGATGCTTTCGGAATGGTAAATCGTGTTCCGCTGTATAAATCATACTGCGGTGATTTTATGGATCGGGATGCGGCCAGTTATTTTTCGGCCAGTTATTTTTCAGATCCCCGGTCCGGTTTCATGAATACGGAAGGACTCTTCCCGGCGGATTTTTTCAGATCTCAACCGCTTCGGAAGCTGAAGGTCTGGCATCTTGTGGGCGGAGATGACCCTCTCACTGAAAGCGATATTTCTGCCGGGATGCCTGATGACGGCTATCCGATTCTGCTGAGAGACTGGATCCGGCGGGACGGCATAGACTGTGTAAAGGTAAAACTCTTCGGGAAGGACATCCAGGAGGATTTCACCCGACTCGTGCGGGTAGGTGATATTTCCTGTGAAGAAAAGGTCTCCTGGCTTTCGGTTGATTTCAACTGCACCGTGAAGGAGCCTGAATATGTGCTGGAACTTCTGAGCAGGTTGAGTAAGGATGAGCCGGAAATCTACGATATGCTTCTTTTTATCGAGCAGCCTTTCTCAGCCTCCGCGGTCGGGGACGGGCTGGAAGTGCAGCACATATCGGCATTGAAACCTCTCTTTCTCGATGAAGGGCTTACCGACTGGACAATACTGGGAGAAGCAAAACGGCTGGGATGGAGCGGTGCTGCTCTGAAGGTCTGTAAATCCCAGACCGCGTCGATATTGAGCTGCTGCGCGGCCGGCTCCTGCGGCATGTCTCTGATGGTGATGGATCTCACGAATCCGATGCTTGCAGCCCTTTCTCATGCAGCTCTCGCGGCCCACGTTCCGACATTACTGGGTATGGAGAGCAACGCGCCTCAGTACTATCCGGAGGTCTCTCTCCCGGAGGCCGAAGTACATCCGGGGATTTACCGGCGCCGGAAGGGAGAAATAGATACAGGGAGCATGAAGGGAAACGGCTTCGGCTATCGGATAGATGAAATCAACCGGACCTTGCCGGAGGCGTCTTTTGTCTGCGGGGACAGGATGGAGGAGAAGGTGAAATGAGGGGAAGCAGAGAAATGATGGTTACAGGCTTCACCGATGAGGCAGCTTCAGATATCGACGGCCAGATAGAGATCTGCAGAAGCCTGGGATGGAAGCATATCGATCTGCGGACCGTGGACGGTACCAATATCACAAATCTGAAGGATCCTGATTTCGATCGGGTATGTGAAAAACTGTCGGATGCCGGGCTGAAGGCTGTAAGCTTCGGCAGCGAGATCGCCAACTGGGGAAGGGGGATTGACGCTCCCTTCGATCGCGATCTCGAGGAGATCGAGAGGGCGATTCCCCGCATGCGCCGCCTCGGAGTGAATATGATCAGGATCATGAGCTACCGTACCGACGGCGGTGCCCTGGGTGAAAAGCCGGCGGAGGAACGGGAGATTATTCGGCGGCTGAGGGAGATTGTAAAGAGGGCCGAGGACGGCGGTGTGGTCTGTATTCATGAAAACTGTGAGACCTGGGGCGGACAGAGTGCCGATCATACCAGGTTTTTACTTGAAAAAATTGATTCCCCCGCCTTCCGTCTGGTTTTTGATACGGGGAACCCCTTCGTCACAGTAGACCGTCGGGGCCGTCAACCTTACGGATATCAGGACAGTCTGAGTTTTTATCATGATGTACGGGACGCGGTCGCCTACATCCATATCAAAGACGGGAGAATGGAAGGTGATGAAGCCCTCTATACCTTCCCGGGAGAAGGGGATGGCAGAATCCCGGAGCTCCTCGCGGAATTGTACCGGGACGGGTACGAGGCGGGAGTCTCGATTGAACCTCATGTAGCGGTGGTTTTTCATGATCCCTCAGTGACTGCTTCGGAAGAGTATCGCAGAGAAGTATTTATCAGATATGCCGAAAAAACGGACAGGCTATTGAAGGATGCCGGTTATACGCCGGTGTCTTAAGAATAGAAAAATCCAAAGGAGGAAAAGAGTATGAAGAAGATCCTTTCAGTACTCGTACTTCTGATTGTCGCTGCCGGTTTTGTATGGGCCGGAGGCGCGCAGGAAGTGAAAGAAGGGGCGTACGACTGGCAGCCGGGAAAACCGGTCAACCTGATCGTACCCTGGAATGCCGGTGGTTCGACGGACCGATCCGCCCGTGTGACGGCGGACATCGTGTCGGATGAACTCGGCGTGGAGATTGTCGTGGTCAATCAGGGCGGCGGTTCAGGTACCGTCGGAACGAAGAGCTGTATGGACGCTCCCCGGGATGGTTTGACCTGGACGGCCGGAGCGGTGAAGGACCTCGGTGTATACAAAGTACAGGGCCTCCTCGACACAACCTTAGACGACTGGAACCTCTACCTCAATGTGGCCATGCCGGCTCTGGTTTCCGTCAATCCGGAGACCCCGTACGAAGATTTCGGTGATTTGCTGGATGCCTTCAAAGATAACCCGGGAAAGATCAAAGTTGCAACCGCCGGAGTAAACTCCTCGGGCCATACGGCCATCGAAATGATCAAAAAGTATACGGGAATCGAGTATACCCACGTCACCTACGACGGCGGTAATCCGGCGGTAGTGGCAACGGTCGGCGGAGAATGTGATGTAGTTCCCCAGCTTTCCGTTGAGGAAGTCGATATGATCAAAGCCGGGAAACTGAGGCCCCTGGCGGTACTGGCCGATGCCCCTCTGGAGATTGCCGGATATGAAGGGACCGTCCCCTCAATCAAGGAATGGATCCCGGATTTTGAAGCCGCGCCGATCTATTTCGGTCTTTTCGTACCGGCGGATGTCCCCGCGGAAGTCACTGCTACCCTGGACACCATCTGGGAAGAGGTAGTGATGAAATCCGACAAACTGAAGGACTGGGCGGCCAACAACGCCGTTGTGTTCGATCCTGCCTACGGTGAGACTGCCGTCAAGAAGTCTTTCCCGATGGTCCAGATCGATGCCTGGCTGAAACATGATACCGGCGACACAGTCATGAATCCCGAAGATGCCGGAATTCCCAGACCGTAATCGGCAAGAGTGTTTCAAGGCGCCTTCCGTCCGGGAGGCGCCTGCTCTGTAAGGAGGAGCCCTGCCTATGAATGAGAAAGATATGCACAAAGCGGACTTTGTTACTTCCGTTGTACTGCTTGTGTTTTCTATTACCGTCGTGTGGATGTCCATCGAGATGCCCCGGCTTGAGAATCGGGATATCAATCCCCTAACCGTTCCGGGAATCGTTCCCGGATTTCTGGGAGTTGTCATTGGAATATTTTCCCTCATACTGCTGGAGCGGTCCCTTCGTCATCGGGGATACAAATTGGAATTGAACGGTGAGAAACTCGGTTTTTTCTTTCGAAAGAGTTCCTCCCTCAGGATGTTCGGAACTATCGGCCTGGCCCTTTTTTACGCGTGGGGTCTGATTGGCCGTATCCCATATCCGGTATCCACATTCCTGTTTGTATTTCTGTTTATTGTACTTTTTGAGTACTCGAAGAGTGATACAGCTGAAAGAAAACGTAAGAAGATCCTCATGGCGGCTGTCATGGCCGTGGTAGTATCCGCTATCGTTTCAGCGGTGTTCCGCTATCTGTTTCTGGTAAAGCTGCCGTAGGGGGTACTGAAAATGAATGGTTTTATGATGTTTCTGGATGGATTGAAGCAGTATATGAACTTCTGGTCCATCTTTAATGTATTGTGGGCCACACAGCTGGGGATTATCGTGGGTATGCTGCCAGGCTTGACTGCGACCATGGGTATCGCCCTGCTCACAACCCTCACGTTCAAGATGCCGGCGGCCGACGCTGTGCTCATCCTGATATGTATGTATGTCGGTGCTATTTACGGAGGAAGCCGGAGCGCTATTCTGCTGAATATTCCCGGTACGCCGGCAAACGCCGCCACGGCGATGGACGGACACCCCCTTGCGCGGGCAGGATACGCCGGTAGCGCCATCGGGATCGGCACCACCGGATCCTTTCTCGGCTCTATCATAGGTCTGATCTTTCTGGCGGTGTTCACCCCGCTGATCGGGAATTTCGCCCTCAATTTTCAGTCCTTCGAGTTTTTCTCCCTGGCCATATTCGGTGTTGTCATCAGCGGTAACCTTACCGCTCCTAAAGACCCCCTGAAGGGATGGATTTCCGGATTTCTCGGGCTCTTTGTGGCTATGATCGGCATGGAAGGAATACACGCCCATGTACGGTTTGCCTTCGGCAGCGTGGATCTGTCCGGCGGGATCGATCTCATACCGGCTATGGTAGGTGTTTTCGGATTTTCCGAGATCATCTCGGTGATGAAAAACCGGAAACTCGAGGTTGTGCAGACTGAGATAAACCGGGTCATTCCGCGGATCAGGGATGTAGCCAAACACTGGAAAACGATCATCCGTTCCGGGGTGATAGGAACCTTCATCGGGGCTATTCCGGGAGTTGGAGAGGATATTGCAGCCTGGGTTTCCTACGATTTCGCGAAGAACGCCAGCAAGGAGCCGGAAAAATACGGAAAGGGAAGCTACGAGGGGCTGATATCTGCTGAGACGGCCAACAATGCCGCCTGCGGCGGTACTATCATTCCGGTGCTTTCCCTGGCAATTCCAGGCTCGGCACCGGCGGCAGTTCTGCTTGCAGCAATGTTCATCCACAATGTGCGCCCCGGACCGCTCATCATGATAGAATCCCCCGAGTTCGTCTATCAGACCGTCGCCATGGTTTTTATGGCTACCATCGGCATGTACATTCTCGGCCTTTCGATGGTCCGGTGGCTGGTAAAGGTTCTGACGGTTCCCCGGGAGAAGCTGATGCCCATCGTCTTCGTCCTCTGTGTGATCGGGGCCTATGCTATCCATTCACGGATTTTTGAAATCGGTGTGATGGTGGTCTTCGGACTGATCGGTTTTATTATGAAAGAGATGGATTATCCGGTAGCGCCCATGGTACTGGGGATCATCCTCGGGGACATTCTCGATAAGAATCTGCGCCGGGCCCTGGTCCTCAGCGAGGGGAATTTACTTCCCCTTATTACCCGGCCGATCAGCCTGGTGATCGTACTCCTGACCGTTTTGACCCTGGTCAGTAAAATGCCGTGGTTCAGAACCCTGACCGCGCAGATAAAGCAGGCGATCTTCGGCTTGTTTAAAAAAGTATCCTGATAGTACGGGCCTGGTTCCCCGGGGATACCGGCAGGCATGAAAGGACCGGGGGTTTTTGATTTCCCGGGAAAGAGAGGAGAAGGGAATGGCAAAAAAAAGAATACGCGCAGGTATCGTCGGATCGGGATTCGCCGCCTCATTTCATGTGGAAGCGCTGAGACGGGTCTATGGAGTGGAGGCCGAAATCACAGGCGTCTTTTCGCCCACCCCCCAGCACCGGGATGCTTTCGCGAAGAAAAATGAAATCAGCGGAGCCGAAAGCCTGGAGGCTTTGATTGACGTGTGTGATGTCGTCCATATCTGTGTCCCTCCGGCGGCCCATGAACCGGCAGCGGTACAGGCGCTGGAAGCGGGTAAAACGGTCATCGTCGAAAAACCTTTCACCGGATATTTCGGTGACGGCTCCGAGGCATTCAGCGGGGAAAGTTTCGCCCGTGAGGAGGGGCTGAAAGGAGCCCTCGGAAGCGTCCGCCGTATGATCGACGCTGAAAGAAGGAGTGCCGGGCGGATCTTCTATGCCGAGAACTGGGTCTACGCTCCGGCTATACAGAAGGAGCGGGAGATTATCGAGAAAACAGGCGCCCAGATTCTATGGATGCATGGAGAGGAATCCCATTCAGGGTCCCACTCGCAATATTACGGCATCTGGAATTACTCCGGCGGTGGATCGATGATAGGGAAGGGGGTTCACCCGCTGACGGCGGCCCTCTATCTGAAGAAGGTGGAAGGCCGGATGCGGGGCGGCGGCCCGATCAGACCTGCAGCCGTTTCAGCCCGGACCCATACCATCACCCGGAATGAAAACTTCATAGATAAAGAGCACCTTAGGACAACCTATACGGATACCGAGGATTTTGCCCAGATCCACGTTGTTTTCGAAGACGGCACCTTCGCGGACATTTTCGCCTCCGAGCTTGTCCTCGGCGGCGTGCATAACTGGATTGAAATTTCGGCCAACAACCACCGGGGCATCTGCAATATCAATCCCAATACTTCCTTTCAGACTTACAATCCCCGGGAGGAATATTTCAACGAAATCTACGTCGTGGAAAAAACAGGTACCAAACAGGGCTGGGCGTTCACCTCTCCCGATGAGGACTGGTTCACCGGTTATCAGCACGAGATTGAGGCCTTCTACCGCTGCGCCGCCGACGGGATTCCCGTCGAGGCGGACAGCCTCCTGGCGGCGGACACCATCGCGGTTGTCTACGCGGGATATCTCTCGGCGGAACGCAAGGGAGCTGAAGTGAAGATCCCCGATTTGAAGGAGTAAACATGGCTGATAAGGGACATCCCGTCGTCCTGGTTACGGGCGCGAGCAGAGGGATCGGAAGGGGAATCGCCCTTGAGCTTGCCGGAAACGGTTTCTCCGTGGCGATAAACTACCGCAGTAATGTCGAGGCGGCGGAACGGACGGCGGTTGACTGCCGGAAAGCGGCACCGGAGGCTGAACAGTCCTTTGCCGTCATTGGCGGGGATATCAGCGATCCGGAGGAGAGGGAGGAGCTTGTCCGTAAAACCCTTGAAGAGTTCGGAAGAATCGATGCTCTGGTCAACAATGCAGGTGTTGCTCCAGGTGAACGGAAGGATATTCTGGAAGCCTCGGAGGAATCCTTCGAGCGGCTGATGCGTATAAACCTGCAGGGTCCCTATTTCCTGACTCAGCGGGTTGCGCGGTATTGGACTGAAAGCGGTCTGGATCCACTGATCCGCGGTGGGTTCAAGGTGGTTTTTGTGACCTCCATATCGGCGGATACCGTCTCCCTCAACAGGGGCGAGTACTGCGTTTCCAAGGCAGGTCTTGCCATGGCTGCCCAGCTCTGGGCCCGGAGACTGGCAGGGAAAGGCGCACAGGTCTATGAGCTGCGTCCCGGAATCATCGAGACGGATATGACCGGCGGGGTCAGGGAAAAGTACGATCCACTGATCGCCGGAGGGCTGGTACCCGAGAAACGCTGGGGCTATCCTGAAGATATCGGGAAGGCCGTCAGATCGATTCTGGAGGGTGATCTGGGATTTTCCACCGGCAGTGTTATCCACGTGGACGGCGGGTTGCATATAAAAGAACTCTAGAGGAAGGGAACGATGCAAATCGATACCGGGAAAAAGGCAGCGGATCTCGGCCCCGGGATCCAAAGGGTCTTCAATCTGGCAGGGGAAAAGGTGCTGCTTCTCAGTGAAGTATGGGATTCGCAAAAGGGAACTCCGGTGTTCACCGTCGAAGGGCGGTATACAACCCGGGGATGGACCGAGTGGACCCAGGGTTTCCAGTTCGGCATGCCTATCCTCGTCTTTGACGGCACGGGGGATGAAGGATACCTCGATCTGGGGCGGCGCCGCACCATAGAGCATATGGCTCCGCATCTCACCCACACCGGGGTGCATGATCATGGCTTCAACAACATCAGCACTTATGGAAATCTTCTGCGACTGATGAAGGAAGGCAGAATTGCTTCCGATACCTGGGAGGCGGAAGTATACCGGCTGGCACTCAAGGTTTCGGGAGCGGTACAGGCATCCCGCTGGACGGAGCTGCCGGATGATCTGGGATATGTGTATACCTTTAACGGCCCCCATTCCCTGTTCGTGGACACGATCAGATCCATGCGTATCCTTGGGGTGGCCCATTCTCTCGGTCATGTGCTGATGGCCGAGGGAGATCGGAAGATTTCATTGCTCCGGAGAATTCTGCAGCATGCCGAAACGACGGTCCGATACACTGTATATTTCGGTGAAGGCCGGGACGGGTATGATGAGCGGGGCCGGACGGCTCACGAAGCAGTTTTCAACGTGAAGAACGGCAGTTTCCGCTGTCCTTCAAGCCAGCAGGGCTATTCGCCGTTTACCACCTGGACGAGGGGGCTGGCCTGGATCATCACCGGTTTCGCCGAGCAGCTGGAATGGCTGGAAACCCTGCCGGAGGCGGATTTTGCTGACCTCGAGTTGTCTTATTTCCCCGATAAGTCAAGTGTCCTGCGGCGTTTCGAGGAAACCGCCAGGGCCACGGCGGATTATTATATCCGGAATACTCCGACCGACGGGATTCCCTACTGGGACACCGGGGCGCCCGGTCTGGTGAATATGGGCGACTATCTTTCAAAGCCCGCGGACCCTTTCAACATCTATGAGCCCGTCGACAGTTCCGCGGCGGCCATCGCTGCCCAGGGTTTATTGCGTCTCGGTCACTATCTCCATCGGAAGGATGATGGGCCTTCAGAGGGAGCAGAAAAATACATCCAGGCGGGGCTGACGGTCGCGGAAACCCTGTTCGGCGAGCCGTATCTCTCGGTTGAGAAAAAGCACCAGGGTCTGCTTCTTCATACCATTTATCATCATCCCAACAGATGGGATCAGGTGAATAAAGGACAGAAAGTGCCGAACAGTGAATCCTGTATGTGGGGCGACTATCATCTTCTGGAGCTGGCTGTCTATCTGCAGCGACTGGCGAAGGACGGCCAATACATGACTTTTTTTCATATTTAGGATAGAGAACATGAGCAATAAACTGGAAAATACGGACAGATTGTGTCTGCACACTATTACGACGAAACCCTGGAGCATTGAAATTGCACTAGAGCAGTATGCCGGGGCCGGTGTGCGGGGTATCACCATATGGCGGGATACCCTGGAGGGGCGGGATCTGAAGAAAATCAGACGCCGCATCATGGACGCGGGATTAGAAGTGGTTTCCCTGTGCCGGGGCGGCTTCTTCCCGTCGGCCGATGAAACAGAGAGGGAAAGGGCGGTCCTGGACAACCTCGAAGCGGTACACGAGGCGGAAGCGGTAGGAGCGCCTTCCATTGTTCTGGTTCCCGGGGCGGACCCCCGACAGCCTCTTGAGGATTCACGCAGGCAGATCGAGGAAGGCATCCTGCGGATAAATGAAGAGGCTAAAAAGGCGGGAGTGAGGCTCTCCATCGAACCTCTCCATCCGATGTACGCCGATACCAGGTCGGCGGTCAACACGCTCTCTCAGGCCAATGATATGTGCGATCGGATCGGAGACTCGAATGTGGGCGTGGCGGTGGATGTTTATCACCTCTGGTGGGATCCTTCGCTGGGCGAACAGATCGAGAGTAGTGCGCGGCACGGGCGGTTGTTCGCCTTTCATGTATGTGACTGGCTGTCACCTACCTCGGACCTGCTCTATGACCGCGGTCTCATGGGTGAAGGCTGCATCCCGGTCCCGGAGATACGGGGGAAAATGGAGGAGGCCGGATTTCATGGCTTCATCGAAGTGGAAATCTTTTCCACCCGCAGGTGGAGCATGGACCAGTCCCGGAACCTGAAGGATATTATCGAGGCCTATTTTCAGCACACATGATCCGGCGGCGGAAAATACGGCCTTTCCTCTGTAAACAAGATATACTCGCCGACAAGGAGGAATTGAAATGGCGACACGTGAAATCGGAATAATCATGAACGGAGTAACCGGACGGATGGGGACGAACCAGCATCTGGTACGGTCCGTTCTGGAGATACGGAAGCAGGGAGGGGTCGTTCTTTCGAACGGGGAAAGGGTGTATCCCGTGCCGATCCTTGTGGGACGAAATGAGGAGAAACTCTCCCGTCTCGCTGCAGCTTATCAGCTGGAAAACTATACGACCGATCTTGATGCGGCTCTTTCCGATGCGAAATATCCGGTCTACTTCGACAGCCAGTTGACGAGGCTCCGGGCGGACGGGGTAAGCAGGGCGATCAGGGCGGGTAAGCACATCTACTGTGAAAAGCCGACCGGGACCAGCCTGGAGGAGGCCTTTTCGCTCTATCACCAGGCGGAGAAGGCGGGAGTCAAGCACGGAGTTGTTCAGGATAAGCTCTGGCTGCCGGGGCTGCTGAAATTGCGGTATCTGATGGATACCGGATTTTTCGGCAGGATCCTCTCGGTGAGAGGCGAGTTCGGCTACTGGGTCTTCGACGGTTTCCATCAGCCGACTCAGCGCCCTTCCTGGAACTACCGGGCGGAAGAGGGGGGCAGCATCATGATAGACATGTTCTGTCACTGGAGATATGTGATCGACAATCTCTTCGGAGGGATTGACTCCCTCGTGAGTCTCGGAGCTACGCATGTTCCACGGCGGATCGATGAAAGCGGAGCAGAATATGAATGTACCGCCGACGATTCAGCCTACGCGATATTCAAGCTCAAAAACGGCATCATCTGCCAGTTCAACAGCTCCTGGGCTGTACGGGTAAGGAGGGACGATCTGCTGACTCTCCAGGTGGACGGGACGGAAGGAACTGCCGTGGCTGGGCTCAGGGAATGTACGGTTCAGCATGATTCGGCGACGCCGAAACCGGTCTGGAATCCCGATATTCCCAGTCCCATCGATTACTACCGGGACTGGAGCCTCATGCCGACCCGCGATCCTTCCGAAAACGCCTTCAAGGTGCAGTGGGAGCTGTTTTTGCGTCATATTGCCGAAGATGCACCCTTCAAATGGGGACTGCTTGAAGGGGCGAAGGGCGTTCAGCTGGCGGAACTGGGGATGCAGAGCTGGAAGGATTCAAAATGGGTGCAGGTGACCCCGCTGGCATAGATCAGCAGAAAGGGACCGCACCGATATAGAAGCCCTGGTTCTACTGATCGATAAAATCTTTATACATCATACTCGCTTGAATGGACGTATTATTCTGATATTTATTACTGATATATTCTTCGTAGTCTTCGGATATCTCGTGATAGTATATTTGACAGATCTCCACTCCCGGGTAGATGACAATAGGCTGAACACAGAATATTTCCAAAGTCCAGTACCCTTTGAAACCAACATCACCGAATCCGGCGGTGACATGAATGAAGAGACCGAGCCGGCCTACGGAAGAACGACCTTCGAGCATGGGTACGGCTCCATGGGTTTCGGTATATTCCACCGTCCTGCCGAGGTAGAGCCTGCCCGGCTGCAGCATCATGCCGTCCCCGGGGATGATAATTTCCCGGGTGGGATTGTTTGTTTTCATATCCAGGGAAGTGGATGTGTATGAAAGCAGTCTATTGTGCAGCCGGAGATTGTAGCTGTTGGGATTGAGACGGCTTTTGTCATAGGGTTCGATGATGATGTCGGAGCCGAGCCGCTTTTCGATTTCTTTTCCCGATAGTATCATGCTGGTCCTCCCGTATCTAAGGCAGTGTAATGAGATATGGATTCAAATGCAATCGGAAAAACGGCGGGTGATTTTATCTCTAAATTCAATTTCAAGCTTGAATCCGGCTGAAGGAAAGGGATATCTTATACACATGACGGTACTCCACCTGTTGGCTCAAGCCGGATTTTCTTCCTATTTAGCCGCTCCCTCCGCCATCCAGATGTATTTCCAGGGCGCCCCGGGCTCCTTTATCTGGATAGAAACCGAGGGTACTTTGATTGATTTGAGCAGACTCTTCGAGTCCCTTACATTTCCGGGAAGCGATTACTTCGATGCCGCCCTGGAGTATGAAGACTCTCTGGTTCTCTTTCATTGTATTGATCGGCAGGATGATGCCGCCAGAGGGACGGCGACCATTCAAGGGGCGTTCTGGTATGATCTGGGCCGGAGGGTATATCTGGATCCTCTTGGAGCATATCCGCTTCTGAGGGAAGAATCTCTGGTACCGAATAGGGGGACTGCCTATCCGGCTTTGGAGCAGGGAAGACGAAAATGGTATCCAGTTGCGGAATCAGCTCTGCTCGCCGCAGGATTCGGATATGTTCCCGACGAAGAACTTCGGTCTGGATTAAGGGCAGAAGCCGGGCAGGAAGGTGAAATACGGCTGCCGGCTCCGGGGAAGGCCCGGGTGCAGCAGGAGGCAGCTCAGAATAGACTCACCAAGGTGGAACAAAGATTTCTTCTGTCCCGGATACTCTCGGGACCCTTCGCTGCGGCGGGTTTGGAAATATTGCTGGATAGCGGCTTTATTGATGTCCATTGGCCTCTTCTTCGTGCGATGAATACAGTCCCCCATTCCAAAGAACATCATCCGGAAGGAAATGTATGGAAACATACTCTGGAGACTTTTTCACACCGAAAGGTTTTCGATGTGGTTCTTTCTCTCGGGCTGCTTTTTCATGACTGCGGCAAGCCTTTTGCCCGGGAACAGAACGGAAATCGTTTTGACAGACATGCTCAGATTGGTGCCTATAAAGCCGGAAAGTTCATGGCGGATTTGGCTTTTCCGGTGAAGATTATCGAATCGGTAGAATTCCTGGTCCAATATCATATGCTTCCCGGAGCTGTATCGAAACTGCCGGTGTTCAGAACCGAGGATATCATGCGTTCTCCCCTATTTCCTGATCTCCTTGAATTATATCGTTGTGACATATCATCAACCTACCGCGGGCCCGAGGGGTATTACCGTGCCTGTAAAGCTTACCGCAGGTTTTTAAAAAATTCGCAGAATCCCTTCCGGGATTCGGCTGGGAAAAAGCGCCTCCGTCTGCTGGTGGAGTAGGTCGGGAAATCTAAAAAAGTGATAGATAATTCCTCCTGCTGCTGATACTATAGATTATGCTGACAGGAAAGCTGCGAAAAAATTTTTTTTATCTTGTTGCTATATCAATAATTATACTCGCGGGATCCTGTACCTCTTCACCTGAGGGAAGCAAAACGGATGTATCGGAGGCGTACACGGAAAAACAGGAGAATGAAGCGGGGTATGATCCGGTTTCAGAAGATCCAGGGGATCAGACGGATGTTTTCGGCAGTTCGCAACCCGACATCCCGGCAGAAAAGTTCATTCCAAGCCGGGAAATCCCGGTTTATCAGCTCCTGGATATGGTGGGGGACGAAATCCCCGGCGACTTATATTACGTTTCGGATGATAGTTTCAATCCGGTGACGGTATTTCACGATCTGGATGGGAATGGCATCGAGGATATTCTCATGCTGCTCCTGAAATATGATGAATCCGCTGAGGATATACCGGAGGATAGTGTGCGAAACAGGTGCATTTCTTCATCAGGAATTTCCGATATGGCCCGTCTTTTTTCCGAAAAAAGCAAACCCCACCCTTATTACCTTTTGGTATTCCAACGCACTCCAGCTGAGATCAGCCGGATGTATATGATCCCCCTCGGCAGCTGGTATGTGTATGACAGAATGTACGGATTTATCCTGGACAAGAAAGACGCCCTCCCTTATTGCCTCAATGTTGATTTCCAGACCCACGAAGGCCAGGAAAGCCAGTGGATTATCTTTCCGGATCCAGGCCGGTATACGACCTTCAGCCTGAAGAACAGTATTTCGGTAAACTCCGAAATTCGGGATATGGATAAGGATGGCGTCATCGACGTCCTGGAGTGGCGCAGGGTATTTGAAGAAGGTACCGGCTACGAGACTTTTCTCACCTGGTACAAATGGAATGGAAAGGACTATGAACAAAAGGGTACTACGAATGTCGTACGCAACCTGAATCGCTTTCTCCAGAAGGCAGGATATCTTCTTTCAAGCGGAAAGTGGGATCAAGCCCTTCAACAGGTTCTTTCACCGGAACAATTCAGGAGAATGAATGATTCCGCGGCGGCTCTGGAGGAAATTTTTCTTGTTTTATTTCCACCCCGGACCATCGGTTCAAGCTCCAGCAGGGAGCAGTTGCTGAAAGAGAATATCACGGATGATGAACTTCGGACTCTCCTGACCTCGGATGAAAGAGTGTTCAACATGGTTGTATTTCCCCAGGTCCTTGAAAATCCATTTGCAGCGGGGAATGGAAACTGCTGTGAAGGATACAGCACCCGTTTTTCCGTTCGTTTTGTGTTCAGGAACGGCAGAAGTATTGTCCGGGAATGCACGGTGCGGATGAACGAGAATCCTTTTGCCTCCAGGCAGTTCTATCTGGAACCGATGCCGGAAGAACAGTGACTGTCCCGAAGCTTTGGGGACTATCAGGAATAAACATCAGGCAGTAATTCCGCCTCAAGTATACAGCTGAAACTACCTCATCCGTCCTCGACAAACACATCTCCTGCTCAGCTGCAGCATAGAGGCGAAGGTGCGATGCAATCGGAATACTCCGGGACACTTGCCAAGAGTACCGCTCTGGGATAGATTTATCTCATGAGCATATATGTAGTCGATGGCAGCTTTCCGATCAAAGGAAAAATTCGTGCGGGAGGAAATAAAAACTCGGCACTTCCATGTATCGCGGCCACTATTCTGTCCGACGAGCCGGTTACCTTAAAACGGATTCCGGATATCGAGGATGTTCATGTCATGTTTGAAATTCTCGAGCATCTCGGCGGGCAGGTGGAACGGCTTGGAAAAAATGAATACCGCGTCCAGGTTTCAGATATAAAAACACATGAAATACCGACAGCCCTCGCCAAACACATCCGGGCATCCATCCTGTTTGCCGGGTCTCTTCTGGCCAGGGTAGGAAAGGTGGAGCTGCCCCCGCCGGGGGGGGATGTTATCGGACGGCGTCGTCTGGACACCCATTTCCTCGCCTTCTCGTCTCTTGGGGTAAGAGTTGAAGTGGATGGTTTGTTTACTTTGAGTACAAACAAACTGGTAGGACAGGACCTCTTTCTGGATGAAGCTTCGGTAACAGCTACCGAAAACGCCATTATGGCGGCGGTCCTCGCTTCAGGTACGACAGTCATCCGGAATGCTGCCAGTGAGCCCCATGTACAGGATTTATGCAGGATGCTCAACGCGATGGGCGGGCGGATAACCGGGATCGGATCAAATATACTGTATATAGAAGGGGTGAAAAAACTTTCCGGTACCGAGTTTACCATCGGCGCCGATTTTATGGAGGTCGGTTCCTATATCGGATTGACTGCAGTGACCAGAGGAGAACTGGAAGTTGAAGCAGCCGATCCCGAACATCTTCGCATGACCAAGATAGCCTTCAACAAACTGGGTATTCACTGGGAGCGGGACGGACAGAGTCTCTTCATCCCTTCGGGCCAGAACCTGAAAGTGGTACCTGAAATGGGAGGTTCCATCCCGAAGATCGATGACGCCCCCTGGCCGGGGTTTCCTCCAGATCTGACAAGCATAATGACTGTTGTTGCCACTCAGGTGGAAGGGACGGTTCTGGTCCATGAAAAAATGTTTGAATCCCGGATGTTCTTCGTCGACAAGCTGATCAGTATGGGAGCCAGGATCATTCTCTGTGATCCTCACCGGGCCGTTGTAAGCGGACCATCCCGTCTGAGAGGCGGAGAACTTGTTTCTCCTGATGTCCGGGCCGGTATGGCGATGGTAATCGCGGCCCTTTGTGCTGAAGGAAGAAGTCTGATCCGGAATGTATATCAGATTGAACGGGGCTATGAAAACCTCATAGAACGCCTGCAATCTCTGGGAGCCAGGATAGAAAGGTCTCAGGAAACGGAGTAATTATCAGCTCCCCTTCCCTTTGTGTTCTCCGATAATTTCTTCATAGGCGGTTCTTATCCGCAGAAAGGCCTCAGTGGCGGCATCCTTCTGTTCAGTGTTCAGACCATGGAGACTGTCGGGATGGAACTGTGAAGCCAGGATCCGATAGATCCTTTTAATTTCATTCAGGGGAGTCTCTCTATCGATTCCCAGTAGTTCATAGCTGCTGTTGTCTCTCGTCTGACTGATACCGGCTGCAATATGCATGTACCGGGTTTCGATTCCCAGCTGTCTTCCCACATCGGAAACCTGCCGGGTGAACTTTGCCGATCGAAAGGGTTCACCTCCTCCAATAGCTGCCGCATCGTACAGAAGCCTGGCTACAGCTATCTGTTCGGAGGCCGTCAGGGGGAGGTTGGGGAGGGCGTAGAGAGCTGCTCTCTCCGGAAGTCGGGATTGGTCTCCTTTAAATTGCTGAAAAATGTGATGTACGATCTGTTTTCCTTTCATTGACAGCGGGATGGATCGTACTAGGTATTCATTTAAATATAAGAGGTCCTGACTGCTGCAGTTTTTTTCAGCTTCCAGGTACGCCGTATGAATGATCAGCCAGGTGAGTTTCACTATCCCCTGCATCTGTGGGGAATAGAAGGTACTGATCGAAGATAATGTATCAGGTTGTACGAATATTCTTCTCATGCGGATGTTTTCCAGAAGAATGTCGGCCAGGCTGCCGATAAGGAATCCGAAAATAAGACCGAAAAAACGGAGACCAGACAGAAGACCGACCAGGGTCCCCGTTATTTTCCCGATATGAGGATACAAAAGGTGAAGGATACGTTTGTTCATAGTTCTTTCTGGAGAGCGACTGGAAGGAGGGAAAGGAAAAGAAGCAGGGCCTCTAAAAATATCAGCACGGCAATTCCTGCGTAGAGTCCTCCGTACAGGACGACGGCCATAAGGATAATCTGGTGTCCGTACTCGATGAGATACAGCAGCATGCTTATGACGAAAGGTGTGAACGGAACAATCCAGATGAGGAGCCATGGGAATTTATCGCCCCGGATACGGAGCCGCCATCCAAGACCCAGAGCAAGTACGGAGAGAATGAGGAAGAGAAAGGGTTTGAGAAGACGGAGCAGCAGCAGTATGTGAAATTGTGAACTGGGATAACCGAATCTGGCAATTTTCGGGACCAGTTGAAAGAGGTCCGGGAGACTGAGGCGCTGCAGATAATCCTGTTCCCGGCTTAAGCGCATCAGTTGAACAATCGTCGGACTCAGTTTCAGTACAGTGGCAACCTCGGGAGGGTTCACCGAAGAATAGAACTCCGGTTCGATGCTTTCCGTGTTGTCGGTCCGGGATATTCCCTTGAGAAGAAGCGTGTCGTTCAGAATTCGGGCATACTGAGCCCGAAGGTGATAATCTACCTCGCCGGAGGAAGCCAGAGACATAATTTCCACCCCGTGAGCCCAGTAATTTCCCCCATCCCGGACTAGTTTTTGTATACTCACGAGATTCTTCACCGGTTCCTCTGACGGATCCTTATATTCATCGAGATAGACAATATTTCTTATCCCCGGCATCGGGATCGAGTTTTCTGCATCTTCAATAAAAAAAGATACCAGACGGGTCTGTTCCAGGCTCTCCCGGTAGTAGGTATCAATATCCCGGTCCGGGTCGATCTCTTCCTGCAGTTCCTTGAAGATATAGTAAGCTTCGATGGGTCGTTGGTGCGTCAACTCCTGATATCCCTTCAGTTTGCGTTGATATATTTCATATTCCTTTCTCTGTTCCCTGCCCGGCTGCTGTGCTGCGATTGCCGCGAGGGCCCGGGCGGCAATCTGTTTCGCGTCCTCCCTGCTTTCATCCATATCGAGGGCGATACCCGCTAGATAATGGGCGGTAAAAGGATCTTCATCATTCAGGCTCGTCTGCGCTTTTTCGACGAGCTCCACGACATTCATATTGCGATATTCCGTACGCCGGGGTAGAGGCTCTTCAGGCTTCGGAGCTTTTGCTTCGGCCTCCCTGATAGTTATCTGGCCTTCAATGTAGCTGATCGAATCTTTTACCTGTCTGTTATCTTCGTCTATGGCCAGATACTCCCGGTACAGCAGGTACGCTGTCTCCAGATCCTCCTTTTCCATGGCTTCGTCTGCCTGGGTCATATAACTTTGTGCCAGGGAACTGCTGTAAAGCCGGTCGTGCCGGTGTTTCCATAGTTCCGGGAGCAATCCTATGTATAAGGCGGAGTACAGAAGGGTAATCATCAGGAGCAGTACGAGGGTTCTGCTCACCGGTTTTGAAATGGAGCCGGCGGTAAGGGGCAGATGCAGATTATCGGAACGAAGGGTGGAGAAGGAGATCAGAACGGCGCTTATGGTAAGAGCGGGAAGTGATTCAATCGTTTGTCTGAGTGCTTCTTCGAATATCCAGAGCACTTTATATATGTGAAGCAGATTTTCCGCCGGAAAACTGAGGTAGGCGGATATGAAAAAATAGATATATCCGGAGATATAGAAGAGAATAAGAAAAAGCAGGGTGCGCAAGTTGAACCGTATCATTTCTGTGCCTCTGAAAGAGAATCGGGCTTAAAAAAGAAAATTCCCCAAAGGAAAAACAGAACGGCAAGAAGTAGAAAACCCGCCGAGGGGGCAAGATATACATGCTTCTCGAGGGAGAGGATCCTTAATCCTTCCCGAACGGTATCACTCCGGAAAACTGCATCAAGCCGGAAAAATCCCCTGAAAAAAATAAGGACCAGCAGAGCGTTCCACAACGGCCATCGACTGGTGCGTATGACCGCCCAGGAGCCTGAAAGAAAGAGGACCTGCGAGATAGCGTAGATAAGAAAGGCGATAATACCGGTATCCAGGGCCCGGCCGAGACCGTCGGTGAGGGCGGATATTTCATCGGTCAGTCTGCCCAGTCGATCTGAAGGCAGGATGAGAGTTTCCGTTACCCTGGGGCTTGATTGATAATCGATAAGAAGCGATGTATCGGTCTTATAGATTTTCTGTTCCCGGATACGCGGAACCAGTTGAGGATAAAAACTGATTCTCGGAGCTTCGGATTCTATCTGAATGACCGCATTGTTCCGCAGCTCCGTTATATCTTCACCATCCTCCGTTCCGGAGAATGTCTGGCTGTATAACAGTTTTTCTCCTAGCTGTGTGATTTTTCCCTCTTCAAGAGGGAATCGGATGAGCGATGAAGGAGTAGTCTCCATTTTCAGAAGAACGTACCCGGGACCTGTATAGAGTACGACCGCCGTTATTACTACGAAGACGGCGCTCAGCAGATTTCTTCCCTGAGAACGAGCCCGTACGAGGAGTATAAGGAAGAGAGAACCGGCGGTTGCCACGGGAAGGCAGACGAGCAGAAGAGAGGGAAGGCCGCTCAGCAGGCTTTTCTGGAATCCGAAAGCGGGCGAATAGAAAATTACACTGCGATACAGCAGAACCAATCCGACAAGAATCAGGAGATTCATCACAAAAAAGAAAATATAGATAAGAACATGCTGTACGGCTTTTTTCACCGAAGTTTCCTTTCAGAAAAGAATTACCTATATCGTATAGTATCATGAAGGATTGGAGCAGACAAGTCAGGTTTTTTCATGTTCCCGGGACGGCATCTGTTTCCAGAGCCTTTACACAAGTTATCCACAAGTTTGGCTTGATTATCCTGGAGAGAAAGTATGAAAAAGGTACTGAGGAAAGATGAAAAGTGTGTCAAAAAATACCCTCAATGCTAGATAAAAATTCGATATTTACTTATTGAAAATATATTTATAAATAGATCTCATTCTTTGAAATATTTCCGACTAAAACACTGTATAAAATAGTGATATACTCAATATGTAACAAATCGTCCCTGATTGGCTTATTCACAATTTGTCCACAGACTGTATCCCGCACCGTAAACAGTCCGGATAGGAGAGGGATCAAGATGTCCACCGTACAGTACATCTAATTTTTTTCTCAGGGAGACAATATGCATATCCGCTGATCTGCTTTCAGGCTTCTGTTTCCCCCAGAGACTGTATTGGATCGTTTCCCTGAATACTATCTGATTCACATGCGTGATGAGCTGCCTGAATATCTTCTGTTCAGGTATGCTCAGGGAGATGAAGCCGGTATTTCCCTGAATCCCGCGTTCAGTAAGCCGTATAGTCCCCCAATCGAAACGGACAGATTGTTGCGGCAGCAGTTTGGAAAGGCGTATTTCCAGCTCCTCAATATCCCACGGTTCCTTCAGATAGTCCCTGCATCCGAAGGAGAAGGCCGTACGAAGCAGATCCGCGGGCCCGCAGGAAAGAACGGGAGGGCCGGTTTTTATGCCGCTGTTTCCGATACTTCCGGTGTTGAAAAGGTCCAGATGACTGACATGGATGAAATAAAAATCAGTGTCCCAGGGGGGGAGGGGAGTGTCGGAAGTTTTAAGAAGAAAAAAGGGTCTGTTCTTGATGGCCGGGGGATCCGGAAAGATGTGTACCGGAAAAGGGCCGACTGCATTCAGGACCGGAGGTCTAGGAAGTACCTTCTTCATCCTTCATGCGCTGCTTCAGGTCCTCCAGCAGGAGATCGGGCGAACCATCGGCGGATTCAAGTTTTTTAAATTCCTCCTCCAGAGAGTCCGACGGTACCTGAGTATTTGAAAGTTCTTCAAGAGCTTCGTTCCGCATTTCCTTTTCTTCAATCTCCTTTGCCATCCGGTCGAAGGTTTCGAAAGCGGAATTGTTATCGAAACTGCTTATGGTTTCCTGAATTTTTCTCTGCGCGTCCGCCCGTTTGGAGCGGGCGATCAAAAGATTCTTTTTCCTCTGGGCTTCATCAATCTTCTGCTGAAGCTGACGAAGGGCGAGTTTCAGTTTATCAACCGATTCATGCTGGGCTTCCCACTGATCCCGGTATTGGGCCGCCTGTTTTTCTGCTTCCTGTTTCCGGAGAAGGGCTTCCTTGGCCTGGGGATCTTTACCGGCTTTTACAAACGATCTGGCCTGATCATCATATCTCTGTACTTCTGCATAGGCGCTTTTCGTGAGCCTTTCCAGCCGCTTTTCATCTACAATGGCGGAAGCGACACTGTTTTTTGATTCTTTCAGCTGCTGCGACATTTCAGTAATGAGCTGATTAAGCATCTTCTCAGGGTCTTCAGCCCTGCTGATCATCTGATTGAGGTTGCCCTTGAGCACCCTTTTGATACGGTCAAAAAATCCCATTCTTTCGTCCTCTGTTGTGTTTTACCTGCGGAAACCGGTGAGTAGAGAATAATGTTCCGTAAGCGCAAGACTGATTGCATCCAGGGTAGCCTGGAAATCCTCCTGATGCATGGTTTCATAATTAAGTGTATCTATGAGAATGACCTCATTGTCAACAACCGCGTAGGCACCATGGACCAAATCGGAACCATTCAGCTTGAGCAGGGTGAGCATAAACTCCTCCCGATTCTTCTCGGGAAGGTTCATGACTTTCACACGCACAACCACGAGCGGTTCGTTCACTCCGACTGCAACATGTTCAAGACCGCTGTTCGGATCATTGATTATCCAGGTGTTTTCTCCCAGATCCTCGTAGGGAATGTCAAGATTTACCAGGTAACTTTCGATTTTATGCATCTCTGCACTCACCCCTCTGTATGGGTTTGAATGCTATCCTAAAAAGACCTGTCCCGAGTTGTCAATTGCAAGTATGGTCTTGCACTCACTGCAGCGGAAGCGACCCGGTTTGGTGGCTTTCAGCTTTTTGGAACAGATCGGGCACTTGAAAATCTTCGGAAATACATCGGTGGAGGCGGCTCTTCCTGCGGAGGAGAAGAAATCAGTGGCTTCCTGCAGGTTGTCCTTGATATTGAAAAACTGGGAGAACCCGAGAAGCTGAAATACTTCATATACTTTGGGCTGGATATCGAGCAGTACAATATCTCCGCCCCGGGGTTTTACGGCTTTGAGAAAGGCGGTAAATGATCCAATCCCCGTACTGGAGACATAATTCAGCCCGGCGCAGTTAAAAATGAGACGTGAAAATCCGTGTTCAACAGCTTTACTCACTCTTTTCTGAAAAAAGTTTGAGTTGTATGTATCAATATATCCTGTGAGGTAAAGCACGAGACAGCCTTCGACCCTATCGATTTTTTCCAATCGAATTCTTAAACTATCATCCTTTTCATCGTCAAAGCCTGGTACAATATCGTTGTTATTCATGGGCCCTCTCATTCTCCCGATACACTCGTATGTCATCTACAATCTTATTCAGCTAATCGTAATTTGTCAAACCTTTATCTGCATTTAATATATAAAGTATCGGGCATGCAGCAGGTTTTCTTCCTCTTTCACATTTATCGTCGAATTCCTGAAGAAAATATAGAATTTTCTTTCATATATCCATTCTTAAATGGGAAAAGCCGTTCTTGACCACTCCAAAAGAAAGCCATACAATCTGATATAAAGAGGTAGTCTATGCATGTTTTCGCAAAAAAGCCGCTTATATGTTTAACCCTGTTATTCGGACTGAGCGTCTTTTCTCCGCTTCTTCAGCCGGTCCAGGCCCAGGAGGCCCCGGAGCTTCCAGTTTTTTCCGATGCCGTTGCCTTTGAGTATACCCTCGACAGGCTTGCTTCCGAGGTTACATCCGGTGAGGTATCGGATATACCGAAGAACAGATATATGATATTGGACGGCATTGTTTCCTCCCGGCAGCTTATAAATCCGCAGGAGGGTGAATACTTCGCTATTCTGGAGCTTTCATCCGGTGAATGGGTGGGCGGCGAAGATCTGGCCATGTACCGCTGTTATGTCCAGCTGATCGGGCCCTCTTTTGCCGGAACCGTGCCGGAACCCCGAAGCCGGGAGAAGGGTCCGGAGGAAATATCACTCCACTCTCATCTCTTGCTCATCGGCCGCTATCTCGGATACGGGGAAGATCAGCAGGGAAACCGTTTTCCGGTTCTTGAAGCGGTCGATCTCAGGATATTGCAGCAGTAGGTGTTTCATCCCAATCCTTCCGGTCCAGGTTCAAATGACAAGCTTCGATTTTCGCTCCCCCTGAAATGATCCCGGCCCGGGCCAGGACATTTTTCAGCTGCCGGACGTTCCCCGGCCAGGAGTACTGCATCAGCGTATGCATCGCTTCACGGCTGAGTATACAGCTCAGGGGGTCCGGATGGGATATGAATGAACGGACCAGGAGGGGAATGTCTTCGGGATGGTCCCGAAGCGGCGGGACTTCGATGTTGAGTGTATTGATCCGGAAATAGAGATCCGGTCTGAACAGGCTGTCACGCACGAGTCGGGGTAAAATACGATTCGTCGCCGAGATGATCCGAACATCTATGGGAATTTTCCGGCGGCCGCCGATCCTGATGATCTCCTTGTCCTCCAGAATTCGAAGAAATTTAACCTGAGCCTCCGGGGCCATTTCGCCGATCTCGTCAAGAAAGAGGGATCCTTTGTCAGCCTGTTCGAAGTATCCGGCCCTCGAAACCGCTCCGGTAAATGCCCCTCTTTCGCTTCCGTATAACTCCGCTTCAAACAGCGAGAAGGGTATCGCTCCGCAATGTACGATCCGGTACTCCCTGTTTCGCCGTGACGAGAGATGGTGGATGGACGAAGCCACTAATTCCTTACCGCTGCCGCTCTCTCCGGTGATGAGTATCGGGAGGTCGGTCTGGGAGAAGAGGTGTATCTGTCGGCGCAGGGTTTTCATGGCCCTGGATGAGCCGATCACCTGGGGCAGGAGATGTGCGGGACGGATCGTATTTTTTGATTGAACACAGCTGTTGGATGCAATGCATTGATCGATGATGCGGACCAGTTTTGCCGTGTTGTAGGGTTTTGAAATAAAGCTGAAGGCCCCGGATTGTACGGCCTTCACTATATGCTCGGTATCATCGGTACAGCTGAGAACGATAAGCGGGGTGTCTTCTGCATTCTGACACAGTTTCCTGATTACCGAATATGCTTCAAAATCCCAATGTCTGATTCCCAGCAGGATGAGGTCCGGTTGAAGAAGCCGAATTTTCTCTAAGGCGTCGGAACAGGAGAATATTGATTCGATGCTGTAGTGATCCAGAATCTGGCTCAGTATCTGGTGCTCCTTCGGATCACTGTCAATAATCAGGATCGTGGTCATGAATGTTTTCCCACATTTTAATTGGGAAGCATTGTAGCAGGATTTCTATCTTCGGGTAACATATCAAAGGAGTGTTTATGATCCAGGATACTCACGCCGAGAGCATACTTGCTCCAAGCCGGTCCCTGTGATACTCTCTACTGTGCTATGCTAGAATTAAGAACACTCATGCGTTTTCTTGACATTAATTTTATTCTGCGGCTTCTCTATATTGTACTGCTCTGTTCTCTCATTCCGATTGCGGATATGACACTGCTGCTTGAACTTTCATCAACCATACCGAAATATGTATTGATGGCGTCGATCACCGGTTCCGGGCTGTTCGGACTGATCATTGCTGTTCTTGCATTGCGCTCCGTGCTCGGAAGAATGAATGAAAAGATAAAAGAAGGGTATTACCCGGGGACCGAATTTTTCGAGCTTCTGGGGCTTCTCCCGGCGGCGGTTCTTTTAATAAGCCCGGGTTTCACCGGCGACTTTCTGGGATTGATCCTCCTGCTTCCCAGTATCCGTCGAAATCTCGGAAAGGTTTTATCGGGAACGACGGAGGAGCGTTTCAAAGAACTTTATGAGTATTTGAAGCTGTATGAATTGTAGACTGTCCCGAAGCTTAGGGACAGTCTATACGGCCTGCATTGTATTCTAGGCTCTTCTGATTTTAGCTACAACTAGAAGCAGCAGATAATAAAAATAATAAAAAACTCTGCCGATTGCCCAGGGTTTTTTTACCAGATCCTTCATCCAGTAGGTCCCGCGATTCCAGCTTTTCTCAGCAGGTTTCTGTTTTTTGCCGCAGAATATTTCAAAACACTCACCGCACCAGAGGGAGATTCCTTCGGCGAAATCATCCCGGTGGGTATGAAACCAGAGACGTTTTTTCCGCACCCCCGGGCCGGCCAGTACGAGGGATGGGGCGGATTTCTTGATAACGAGGATTACATCCTTCTCCCTCTCCTGAGAGAAATAGCCTGCATACCGCCCGAGAATCTGAAGACCCGGGAAACTGTCACGGAGGTTACCCGCTGCCCGCTGCAGCTCTGCGGGTTTGAGTCCGACGAGATAGATACTTCCCTTGTATTTTTCCAGAACTCCGAGCAGCCTGATAACAAAAGAGAAGGGCATATATCGTACCGGTTCACGTTTTCCGAGGAAGCGTGCTCCGGATTGAATACTCTTCGATACGGGGATCACCAGTCCGGCCTGCCGTACCGCCCGGGCAAAATCGTTATCTCCTCTGGCCCGAAGGAGGTCCCACAAGGTAAGGAACATGATCTGATATTTTCCCTTGCTGTCCAGGAAATCCCGTATGGTGTTTTCTATCTCATCTTCGGGTAAGATATCTATCGGTACGTTGAGAAACATTATTCTGCTGTGTCTGTTTCCGTTTGTCCGTGAAGTGAAATCTCCCACTTTTCCTTCTCCTGCAGGATAGATTGTACCGCCCCCAGGGCGTAGATTGCCGCGGTTTCCGCCCGGAGAATATTTGTCCGCAGGTGCACCGGCAGAAAACCACTGTTCTGAAGATGAAGGGTTTCATCCTCGGAAAAACCGCCTTCAGGTCCTATTACGAGGGCAACATGATGGGGCCAATTGGAAAGATACCCGTGAAGTGATCCATTTGCAAGGGGGTTCTGATGGAAAAAGAGCCGGACGAGGGAGTTTGCCGCTTCTTCAGGCCAGAAACCGCCCATTTGCCGCAGATCCAGAGGTGAATATAGCCTCGGGTGGACCGAAGAACCGCACTGCTGCATGCCTTCGCGAATAATTGAATTCCACCGCTCCAGTTTTTTCCTCTCTTTTTCAGTTGATTCCAGCCGCATTACGGTATGTTCGGTCATGAGCGGGATGATATGCTGGACCCCCGTTTCCGTCGCCTGGCGGATGACCGTATCCATTTTCTTACCTTTCAAAAGGGCCTGAAACAGATAAAACTGGGTATCTTCGTTTTCTCCGACCCCCGGCAGTTCGGAACTGGTTTCCTTTATTTTCAGGACCAGCCCGTGAGGAGTAATTTTTTTGATAGTGAGCTCGAACTGGTTTCCTTCCCGGTCGATTCCCGGGAAGGTATTTCCCGTGCGCATTCTCAGCACGCGGGTGATGTAGTGATACTCTTTACCGGAGAGTTCAAGTTCCGTACAGGGAGGTGCATCATCGCTTCGGTTTCGGGAATACCGGAAGCCGGCAGGCAGTAAAAATTGCCGCATCCGATGATCCTAATCGATGCTGATGATGACCCGCCTGCTGCGGGGACCGTCGAATTCGCAGAGATAAATACCCTGCCAGGTGCCTAACATCAGCTGTCCGCCGCTGACGGGTATGGTGGTGCTGAAGCCCATAAGGGAGGCTTTGAGATGAGCGGCGGAGTTGCCTTCGGCGTGGGTGTAATTATCCTTCCAGGGGATCCTTTTGTCCAGTTCCATGAGAATATCCCGTTTGACCGAAGGATCCGCGTTTTCGTTTATGCTTACCCCGCAGGTGGTGTGGGGGATGTAAACAGTGCACCGGCCGTCCCTGATTCCGCTCCGTTTAACGAGCCCCGCAACCTCCCGGGTGATGTCGCGGAGCTCGCTGTGATTTTGGGTCGCTACAGGAAGCGTGGTGTGGATCATGGTTTCGCCTTTTGCCGCGGCGCAGGAGAGCCTGTTGAGGGTACATCAAAAACGGAGAATACATCCCTGAACCCGGCACCGCCGTTCAGAGCGGGTGCCAGGTTTTTCGCTTCACTTATCATATCGGAGATAGTACCGTCGAGCAGCAGTTCCACTGCTTTCTGAAGTGCTTTGTCGTATTTAAGATCGTAGACCGGTGGAAAATCCATCCGTCGGTGATACTCATTCCGGATCAGCTTCCTAAGTACTTCGTCACTGAGCTTGATGTTTTCCTCATTCTGAAGCTGTGAAACGAAGTTCTCCTTGCGCCGGTCATCAGCATCGGGGTTTTTATCTACAAAGGTGCTGATCAGACTCTCTTCGAAAAGCCGCTTGAGGGACTCATTTTCTACGTCCGTAAACTCGGGTTCCGCTACTTCGATGGAAGGGTCAATGCCGACTTTGTCGATATTGACGCCGCTCGGGGTGTAGTATCTGCTGATGGTCAACTTGAAGCCGCTCTGGCCGAAGGGAATTATTTTCTGTACCGATCCTTTGCCGAAACTCGTCTCGCCTATGAGGATTCCCCGGCCTGTATCTTTGAGCGCACCTGCCAGTATTTCCGAAGCTGAAGCGGACCCCTCATCTATGAGAACGACAATCGGGACTTCCGGCGGAACGGAGTAATCCGGCTGAGCGATGAAAATCTCATTTTCCGACGGCACCCTGGAGCGGGTACTGACGATAGTTCCTTCGGTCTGAATCAGATCAACGGTATCGGTTACCGAATTCAGCAGCCCGCCGGGATTGCCGCGGACATCGATAATCAGATGCTGAAAACCTTCTTCGGCAAACTCAGCAAGAGCTTCCTCTACTCTGTCATCCGTATACGGGGTGAACTGTATAATGCGTATGTATGCTATGCTGTCATCGATCCTGTCATATTTAACTGTCGGAATCTCAATGATCGCTCTGTTGAGAACGACATCGAAGGAGATGTCCCTGCCTCTCAGGATTGTAACGGTGACTTGTGATCCCGGTTGTCCCCGCAGCAGTTCCACCACTTCGTCTACGGTCAGATCCTTGGTGGACTGGTCTTCAATCCGGGTAATATAGTCTCCGGCATGAATCCCCGCGCGGTAGGCCGGAGTGTCTTCTATGGGAGCGACAACTTTAATATAGGAAGACCTTCCGTTGAGCAGCTCTGGATCCTCTTCGTCCTGCAGGGGCTTGCTGATATAGAGGCCGACGCCTCCGAATTTTCCGGTAGTTGTGTCAGTCAAATCCTCCATATCACTTGCCGTCAGATAGTAGGAGTATGGATCCCCCAGGCTGTCAAACATACCTTTCATTGCCCCTTCGTAGAGCTGCTCGGGGGGAATCTCATCCACATAATTCTGAAGAATAAAATTGAGTGCATATTGGATTCGGTCCACATACTGCTGCGTAACCTGATCGGTTTGCTGAGCTTCGATACGGGGACTGAGGGTCGTAACCATACCAAAAATGAAAATTCCCGCGGAAACGGTTATCCAAGTTACTATTTCTCTCTTTTTCACGTGTACCTCTTTCCTTTTATTCTCTAGTTTTAAGATCATTTGTCAAGCTTCACAGGAACGATCCGCTTAATCTGAAAATAATCATATCCGTATTGACCTCGCCGGAAGCTGTGCGTACACTTTGCAGTAGATGAAACAGCGAATAACCCCCCTTTTGTGCTTTCTATGGGAAGCAATGAAATACATCCTAGTGATGCGCATACTCCAGGTATTCTTCAATCCTCTGCAGGTTCCCGAATACGCCCTCTTTTTCTTCTGGATAAGTTCCTACGCCTTCATCAGTCTCACAGCTCTGCTGATGGCGATGCTGTACCCGCAGAGGTACAGTCTATTCGGCCGGCTGGTAGGTATCGGAAAAATCCTGCAGGCTCTCGCTGCAGTACTGTTTCTGCTTTTTGATTATGGGGTGATTCCGGTCCTGCTGAATCTTCTCAAACTCAGCATGATTCAGATAAACGCTGCTCTGATGCAGGGCTTTATCCCCTTGATAATTATCGTCACGGGACTTGATCTTGCAGCCGCAGCAGCCCTGCTGCTCTGGAAGGTTGAGGGCAATAGGAAAAATCCGAATACGGCTTTTCAAATTACAGAGATAGAGGAGGGGTAGATGCAGATTCTCCCGGTAGCCAGTGGAAAAGGCGGGGTAGGCAAAAGTGTCGTATCTTCGAATTTAGCCATTGCGCTCGGACAATTCGGAAAACGGGTAGTTCTGGCCGATCTGGACCTTGGAGCGAGCAATCTGCATCTGATACTCGGACATAGGGGGGAAAGAGTCGGTGTCGGCACCTTCCTGGTCGATAAATCCATCAAATTCAAAGATATCATCCTGCCGACGGATTATGAAAATGTCGAGTTCATTCCCGGAGATGCGGAAATCCCCGGCATTGCCAATCTGAACAGCGGACAGAAGGCAAAGGTGATTCGCAACCTCTATTCGGTGGAGGCCGATTACCTGATAGTGGATCTGGGGGCAGGGACAAGCTACAATACCATTGATTTTTTCCTGACCGCCTCCAGGGGTATTATCGTTACAACCTCCACCCTGACTTCCACCCTCAATGCCTACCTTTTCCTGAAGAACGCCATTTTTCGAATCATGAACAACACCTTCAAAAAAGGAACCGAAGCAGCGGCCCTTCTGGAAGGGATGAAAAAAGAGGGAGAGCAGCTGCAGAATGTCTATATTCCGAAGCTTCTCGAGATAGTGAAATCCGCCGATCCGGACAGCTATAAGCTCTTCCTGTCGGTGATGGAAAATTTCAGACCCCTGATGATTATGAATATGCTCGAAAATCCGGAAGAGGCCAGAAAGGCTGAAAAAATTAAGAGATCCTGCCGGGAATATCTTGGTGTTCAGCTTGAACACCTCGGGGTCCTCTATTTTGATCATCTGCAGGAAATCGCTCAGGGATCGAGGATACCCATTACCGCCTACAAACCCCAGGGGGTTTTAAGTCAGGCGATTTTCCGGATAGCAGATAAGATCATCCAGAAACATGAGGAAGATCATGGAACATTTTTCGATGTAAAGGAACTGGAACAGTCTTTCGAAGAAGCTGAGATGGAGGCGGAGATCGATTTCGAATACAAGCTGAAGGATCTGAAGAATCTTCTGTCCAGCGGAGCACTTTCCGAAGGGGATCTGATTGAAACGGTCAATGCCCAGCAGTATGAAATTCTCTCTCTGAAAAAAGAAAATCAATTGCTCAAATCCAAATTGCTGAAAGCAGCAGACCAGGGATATAGAGTGTGAGGGCTCATGAGTATAAGAGGCAATCTCCGGATAATAGTCGAAGATTCTCATCTGAAAGCATCTCTCCTTTTTGAGCCGGATCCTCAAGGCCGGGAATGGGATGAAAGCAGCATTCAGGATCTTCTGACTCAGAGGGGTATCGAAAAAGGTATCGGGAAAGACGCGGTTTCCTCCGCATTGAAAGCCTTCTCCGAGAGTGGAGACACACCTGCCAAAGTACCGATCGCCGAGGGAAAACCGCCGGTACCGCCGGAAGTCCCCGATTACCAGTGGAAAATTCGGCCGGTACCTGAAGATCTCAAAAAAGACGGAGAATGGGTCTTTTCGAAAGCCGGTGATCCTCACATAGCCCGTAAAAGATCAAGACGGGTAAAAACGGAGAAACAAGTAAAAAAGAAGGGAAAATTCCCCTTTTCCAAAGCCAGTACCGAAACCGTGGACTCATGGACCACCGAAGAGTGGGAAGAGGCGATTCACGTGGACCCGGAGGTTGTAATCCGGGGTTGGGCGGAGAGCGGAGATATCCTGGCGGAGATACCGGCGGCAGTGCATCCTGGTTCGATGGGTGAGTCGGTCTACGGAAAACCGATTGCGATACCTGAAACCGGCAGGACCATTTTTCTGCCCGGACAGGGAATTGAAATTTCGCAAACCGCCATCAAAGCGCTCCACGATGGATTTGTCAGACTGGGAAAGAACTGGATAGAAGTGCTTCCCTTTCAGTACCATCGTTGGAATGTCTTGGTCAGCCGGGACAGGGCCACCTGTGCTCTTGATTTCACCCCCGGCAAGAAGGACGCCACGCCCCCGGACCCTGAGAGGATTCTTCAGGCGGCGGAACAGAAAGAGTTCACCCGGGACGAGCTTCTCGGCGGGGAAGAGCTGAAAAAGCTCCTCGTCAATTCCATACACCGTTCGATCCCCCTCAAGGATTACCCGCTTACCAGAAGTGTCGATGCATTTTTTCAGATTGAGGCCAGCGAGGACCGGCTGAAAGGTCTTCTATCGGTTCGAAAGGGCAGCGGCAAAGGAAAACCTCTGGTTCTCAAGGATGTGGGAGCGGCGATAAAGAAGAGCGGTTTCAAAGGCATGGATTTTGATCAGATCAAGAAGGATCTCCTCGAATTCTACCGGAGCCGACGGACTGAGATGAACGAGTATGTCCTGGCCGAGGGTACTCCTCCCTCTGCCGGATCCGACCAGGTGCTTACTTTTCATTGTTCCTTTCTTGCCGATGAGAAGGTTCAGCAGCTGAAGGAAAGCTGTGTTCCCGTCGATGATATGCCCTCGCTGCAGATCTTTGCCCCTGAAACAGTCCGGAAGATGGCTTTTGTTTCAATAGGCACGGTCGCAGCAGAAATCACCTCCTCCGAAGGCGGTGAAGAAGGTGTGGATGTATACGGAAATAAACTGCCCGGCCTGAAGGGGAAGGAACCTCCTCTCAGTCTCCAGGAAAATATACTTATCAAGAACAATGAAATCATCGCGAATGAGGACGGCATCCTGGATGTGATCGAGGCTGAAGGACAGACTATCCTCCGGGTGCGTCCGTATCGGGAGGCAAGCATTACCGTAGAGGTTTCACCGGATAGGATGCAGGCGTTTTTGAGCCTTGAAAACTCTTTCGGTACCGCTCCGCCCCTGACCATGGACCAGGTCAATGCCGTACTTGAGGAGCATAAGGTCCTGAAAGGCATAGACACCGAAGTTCTCAGCGAGGCGATTCTCAAGGCCAAGGGAGGCGGGAACGTCGACCACGTGAAAATTGCCGAGGGAAACAGTCCTGTACTGTCCGAGGACGGGGGTCAGCTCAAATTTCTCATAGATGTCGCCAGCGGTGACAAAGTCACTATCTCGGCAAACGGTCAGGCAGATTACCGCGCCCATGATGAAATAACCTCGGTCGAAAAGGATCAGCTGATTGCAGAGATCCCTCCGGTCTCCCTGCCCGGTTCCGAGGGATGGGATGTAAGCGGGAACCCGGTCAAGGCCGCTCAGCAGAAACAGGCGGATGTCGCTGTAGGAGAGAACATCCGCCGGTCCGAAAAGCCGGATGGAACGATCCAGCTCTTTGCCGAAAAGAGCGGCGAACTGATGTACGACGGCAGGAACATCGGCGTGCATGTGTTCCACTACGTGAAGGGAAACGTGGATATGCATACGGGGAATGTCCGGTTTCCCGGCGACGTGCAGGTCAAGGGAAATGTCGAACGGGGTTTCTACGTTATGGCGGGAGGAGAGATCCAGGTAGCCGGCATCATTGACGGGGCGCTGCTTTCTTCCGGAGGGTCGATTCAGGTGGCCGGAGGGGTGGTAGGCGCCAAAAAAGCGGTCCTGCGGGCCAAGAGCTCCATCAGGGCGCAGTTTGCCGAGGAGGCAACCCTCCTTTCGGTCGGAGACATCGAGATAAAGAATAATTGTCTCCGCTGTCGGGTAAAGACCAACGGAAAACTGCGGCTCTACGGAGAAAGAGGAACGCTTATCGGAGGAAAGATATACGTTCGTCAGGGCCTGGAAGTGAAGAACCTCGGGAACGAAAAGGGAACTCCGACCATGATCTCCTTCGGCCAGGACTATCTGGTAGCCGATCAGATAGAACAGCACGAAAAGCAGATAAAGCGCCTGAAAGAACTTATTACCTCGATGGACGACCAGATGAAGGCGTGCGAGCAGCGGGGACAGAAGCAGAGTCTTGAGAAGGTCCGGGGTAATAAACTAAAGTATCTGAAGATGATCGAGAAGCGGAGTCTCCGCCTCTTTACGCTGAGGGAAAGGTACGAAGAACATTTCAATTCAAAAATTGTAGTGACCGGTACCATCTATCCTGGAGTTATCATCGAAAGTCA
>Ga0272441_10001509_pt1 | contig 49688 bp, 36 predicted proteins | sample SSMProp6N_FD_193582 | JGI IMG/M metagenome (GOLD analysis project Ga0272441, IMG submission 193582) | Marine sediment archaeal communities from Little Sippewissett salt marsh, Falmouth, MA, United States - SSM-Prop-6N | ecosystem: Environmental > Aquatic > Marine > Wetlands > Sediment ... | reverse complement strand
CAGAAATGCGCCGGTGTGCAGAACAAGTATACCCCTCAGATCAGGATATTTTTTAATCATCTTTTGTGCCCATTGATCATAAACAGATTGCGGTTTTGAGGGGCTCATGTCACATATTATAATTTCTTTGTCAAAAGAATCTTCCATAAAAGACAAAAACCCGTCCAGCTTCTGATCCTCTTACAGGCTGACGGATTCGCTTTTGATGACAGCGATACGGGAAGCCGAAGACGTGACAAGAACCATTAATTTGGCAGCCAAACGACCGCTTTGAAAATGATCCTGTACAATACGACAGACAGGCCTGGCTTCTTCTATGTCTGAATCAATTAATATATAGGGACAATTATCCGGAAGTTTTTTTACCCATTCCGGGGCTGTTTTTGTCGAGGCCGATGCGATTAACAGTCCATCCCATTCACCTTGATTTATTTGATGCCTCAGGCTCTGCAGTGTATCCGGTTTCTCTCTGTCAAAAAAGAGATAACGGATTTCCACATGATGGGCGGCCAGCTCTTCAACAGCCTTTTGTATGCCCCTGTCCGGCAGTTTCCAGTATCCGCAGTCCTGGTCGGGTTTGGGCATGATAATGCCAAAAACATAGGCCCGGGAACGTTTCAGCTGACGGGCGAATATGTTGGGCTGATAATCAAGGTCGCTGATGATACGCTGAATTTTCTCTTCGGTGGATTTGGAGACCCGGCCACGTTTGTGAATCACACGGTCAACTGTACCGATTGATACATTCGCTTTACGGGCAATTTCTTTAATGGTGGTCATAGACAGGCTGTAATCGTTCCGGTTGATCAGGATATGCAGGCAAGCTGTCAGAACCGCTTCAGGCGTCCTTTTTTGGGCTCGCGTTTACGTACACGCAAAATAATACAATTTTTTTTCCTTGAAGTCAAGGGAAATTCATCCGGAGTCTGTTTACGAACAGTCTCAGCGGATTCTGACTTCAATGTTTTTTTCGTTCTTCAAAAGATCAATTAATTCATTTGTATCCGTCCGGCCGTAATGGTATGGATACAAGATGGCCGGTCTGAATGATTTGGCCGCTTCAGCGGTCATGGCCGGTGTCATGGTGTAAGGTACATTCATCGGCAGGAAAGCCACATCGATAGATGTCAGGTTCCGCATTTCCGGTATGTTTTCCGTATCTCCGGCAACATAAATTCTTTTATCTCCAAATGAGAGGATATAGCCATTTCCGTTGCCGGGCGGATGAAAAGGCTCGCCGCTTTCTCTCAGATGTTTGATGTTGTACGCCGGAACCGCCTCGATTTTAATACCCATTATACTTCGGGTGTCTCCATTTTTCATGATTTGACCTTTACCCAGCTTTTTCGAGCAGATTTCGGTTACTATAAAAATAGTGTTTTCTTTTTGTATCTTGTCAATCGCATTCGGATCCAGATGGTCACCGTGTTCGTGCGTGATTAGAATGAGATCCGCCTTTGGCAATTTTCCGTAATCAGCCATGCGTGAGAATGGGTCCACATGAATCATTTTTTCGTTAAATTCAAAAAGCAGGGATCCATGGCCAATAAAATAAATGATGCAATTTCCCTCCGACGTTGGAATCGTATCCGTTTGAATGGGCTCCGTCCCGAAAACAGGATGCATGATCGTTACACAGAGTAAAACGATCATGTTAAGGACAGTTTTATTTGTCATTCATAACCTCCTTGTATTTAAAATATAAAGCTGATGCCGATTGATGGCAGGATGCCAATACTGCCCGATTCCTCGAAAGTGTTGTCAAATGCATTATACCTCGGCACATCATATATTTTGCGGTTAAACACATTCTGTAGGTCCACGTAGGTGATCAGTACGGTCTTGCCGATAAACCACCGTCTGTCTACACGGATATCCGTGATTCTGTTTAAGCGGATTCTTTCACTGTTGTATAGGAACGCAGATTTCGATAAGTCCTCATTATACGGGGTGTAGGGTCTGCCGGTGGCAAAACGGTATTTAAAACTGATTTCCCAGGTATTGCTAAATACATATCCGCCGCCGAAATTAAAAATCCAGCGCTGATCAAAACTGCCCGGCCGGCTGACTCCGTCAAGAGCCTTAAACCGGGTTTCGTTCCAGGTCACGCTCATTACGCCGTAAACCGGCACATCGGAGAGGCGTTTTTGAATAAACAGTTCCGCACCCCTTGCGTAACCGGTTCCCTCTGATATGAGCGGATCGACTCCGAAACTGGCCCAACCTTCATCTGATCCGCCGAATCCGGCACCAGTGTTGGCCATAATCAGATAGGGACGAGTTTGACTGGCGGGATATTTTGAATAATTTTTATAATACCATTCGAGACTCAGCTTTGTGTCAAAGCGAAGCATCCGCTCCAGACCCACAATAATCTGGTCAACCTGTATCTGTTCAAGCTTTGAATTGTTCTCCTGTGATACCACCCATATATAGGAGGGTGCCTGATGATAACGGCCCAAACTGATATTAATCTCTGTAAACAGGAGAGGCTGTACCTGTATAGAGATTCTTGGCGACCAGGCCCCGGCCTTTTCTATCAGATTGAAATGATCATACCGTCCGCCAGCTGTTATTCTTACCGGTCCCCAGGCCTGGTTGATCTGAAACCATGCTGCGGCTTTCAGCGCAGTGGTATCTATATTGGTATTTGCAGCTATGCGCGTTCCGAAATTATCTGTAAATGCGGGCAGAAAAAGATCGTTTTTAAGGCGAATCCATTTTCCCTGCATGCCGGCGGTTATTTCCGTTTTCTCAGATAGGTTATAAACCAGATTGGCAGTAAGAATGGATTCGTGCTCCAGTGCGTCATTGGTGAAAAGCGGATTCTTCAGTGAATCGGTTTGTTCAAAATTGAAATCAGTGATATTCTGACCAAGGAGTAAATCCGTGTACCCCCCCTTAAACAGATGGCGCCAGCCAATGCCGCCGATCACAATATTCTGATTGTTGCCGAGAATGCGTGAATTGGTATACCGTTTTTCGGCTGTATCATTAAAAAACCGGGTCTGGTCAAGTGCTGCAATGCCCAGCAGCCGTATCCGGTCCGTCACACTGATTTTCAGATCCGTTTTCAGCAAAAAATCCCAGTATTCGGGGACAAAGCCGAAACCGGCTGCTTTAAAAATTAAATCCAGATAGCTTCGCCTGGCTGAAAAAATAAATGAACCCTCATCGCTAACAGGTCCCTCCAGGTTCAATCCGAACTGGGTGGCAGAAAGTGTTGCCTTACCGCCGATACGGTCCTTTCGACCTTCCGATAAATTCAGGGTCAGTACAGATGAGAGTTTATCCCCGTATCGCACACTGAATCCGCCGCTGGAAAAAGAGGTGTAATCCACATAATCCAGATTGATAAAAGAAAGAGGACCGCCGCTTGCACCCTGCGTACCGAAATGGTTGATATTGGGGACCTCTATGCCGTCTACCACATATAAATTTTCCGAGGGTGCGCCGCCTCTGACGATTAAATCATTACGGCCGGCCTGGACCTGAGCGACTCCGGGCAGTATGGATACGGCCCGGACCACATCCTCAAGTCCTCCCGGCAGACGCCGGATCTCTTCATTGGACTGAATCTGTGTGCTGACCGGTTTGTCGGCCACTTCAGTAAAATAATCGGGCCGGACAGTGACACTGCTTACTTCAATGACGGTTTCCTTCAGTTGAAATTCGATGCGAACCGGTCTGGCAGGCGAGACCACCACATCCGGGATGGTTACGGAGGTATATCCTATCATATCAGCGCGGACAGCGTATGTACCGGCCACCACATTTTCAATGAGAAAAACCCCATTTTTATCAGCCGCAGCACCGGAATTGGAATTCAGAACCAGAATGTTGGCACCCATCAGCGGTTCGTTTGTGGTGGCGTCAAAAACAGTGCCGGTAATATCACCCCGGGGCTGTTGTGCAGACAGCCAGCCGGTCATACAAATGGTTATTATCAAATGGAATGAAATTTTCAACATAGTCACCCCCGCTTAAAATACACATCAAAATCTAACGAGTGTGCATATTTCCGGGTTCCGGATTTTTTAGATCTATACACACCATTTTTTTAAAGGGACAGAATGCATTCTGTTTACTTCATTTTACGTATCTTCTCAAATTCATCACCGGGGACCCACTGCGGCATGGATTCCTGATTGGCCATGTTGAGGCCGATCAAAAATGCCAGTCTGATATCCTCAACCATTCCTTCCAGGTTCCAGTCCATGCTGTATTCATCACTGGGCTGATGATAGTGTTTACCACCCCAGGAGCTCACATTTTCTTTCACCCACGCTTTTGATCGACCAATAAAATCATTTCCTCCCCCCAGATAGACGGATGGCACACCCACTTTCGCAAAACTGAAATGGTCGGACCGGTAAAACGAGCCTCTTTCAGGATGCTGGTCCGGTCTGACATAACGGTTCTGCTCTCCTGCAAGTCTATCGAATGTGGTGTCTATACTGGTTTTACCGTATCCGATCGATGAGACATCCCTGGTCTTTCCAAAGATATTCATGGCATCCAGGTTAATGGCCCCGGCTATTTTTTGAACAGAAAACGTTGGATTGTGTGCAAAGTAAGAGGATCCCAAAAGACCTGATTCTTCAGCAGCTACAGCCATGAATAAAAGCGACCTTGCCGGTGGATGAGGAAGCTGTGTAAAGGCTTTGGCAATATTCAATATGGCAGCAACGCCTGTCGCATTGTCCACGGCACCGTTGTAAATGGAATCGCCGGCCGCGGCCCTGCCGATGCCGAGATGATCATGGTGAGCCGTATAAATGACCACTTCCTTTGATTTTTCAGGATCCCGTCCGGGCAGAAGTCCCAGCACATTGGCCGTTTTGAGTGTTCTGATACGGCTCTGAATGGTAATGGCGGATTGGATGCCGAGATTCACAGGCTGAAAATCGGGCGACTGCGCCATTTGATAAAGCGTGTCGAGATTGAATCCGGCCATGCTGACAATTTTTCTGCAGTTTGATTCAGTGGCCCAGGCCCTGACCTGAAGAGTCGGTTCATCTGACAGGGGCAGTTCAAACTGTTCGCCGAACCATGAGGTCTGTACAACCTGCCAGGGATAACTGGCGGAGGGTGTGGTATGAATAATGATAACACCCGCTGCCCCCATTCTGGCGGCCTGTTCGTATTTATAGCCCCATCTGCCGTAATAAAGACGTTTTTTACCTCCGAAAAATTCCGGATCCCCTGTATCGGGATCATTGTTCATTATCAACAGAATCTTTCCGGACACATCGGAGTTTTTAAAATCATTCCAGTTGAATTCAGGCGCCACAATGCCATACCCGGCAAAGACAAGGTCCGCTTTCTCAATTTGAACCAGGGTTTTCTGATTCCCCGGAACCGCTATAAAATCATCATAATAATCCAGCTGCACCGCCTGATCCCCATATTTAAAACAAAAACGCATTGAGGGATCCGCATGGATACCGACAAGGGGAAAAGGCTGAAAATACGATGATCCGTGGCCCGGTATCAGTCCCATGGCTTGAAATTGTGAAGCAATATACTTCTCTGCAATGAGGCCGCCCCGTGTGCCCACACCCCGTCCTTCAGTGATGTCATCAGCCAGAAACCGGACATGGGCCCTTAATGTCTGCTCCTGAATGGTGTTGAGACCCGATCGGATTTCCGGGTTATCAAACGACTGTCCAGTCAATGCAGCTGTTATGATGAAAACAGAAAGGATGGCTGTCATTTTTTTCATAATCTGCTGTCTCCTCTGAATATTCAGTATAACCCTGATCCGAATCAGTCGGGTCAATTTATTTTTGGATTTCTGTTGTTACCGGTTTTTTATTATCTGCCGCGTATAATTCAGGAGCCCACCGGCTTTATGAATGGCACAAATTTCAGGCGGGAACTTGGGAAAACCAAAAATGGTTTTATTGATTTGTATCTGCCCTTTGGCAGGTTGTATTTTAACATCATCACCTTTTCGGTATGCACGGACAGCTTCCGGACATTCTATGAGCAGCAGCCCCTGATTGATAGCCGCCCGATAAAATATACGGGAGGCGCTTTCAACAACAAGCGATATGTCCAATGCTTTGAGCCCAAGAACCGGCTGTTCCCTGGAGCTTCCGCATCCAAAGTTTTTGCCTGCCAGCAGAATATCGCCCGGTTTTGCTTTTTGAGCAAATTCGGGATCAAGATCCTCAAGAAGATGGGGAATAATCTCCTCTGCAGTACTGCAAGTATATGTATATTTGCCGGGGAAGAGCATGTCCGTATTCACATGATCACCGAATTGCCAGATGGTCATTACAAATCTCCCTTTTCGGGACAGGTAATATTACCGGTTATGGCTGAGGCGGCTGTTACAGCCGGACTGGCCAGATAAATTTCAGCGTCCCGGCATCCCATCCGGCCCCTGAAATTTCTGTTTGATGTGCTAAGGCAAATTTCTCCCGGGGCCAGAACACCCTGGTGGGCACCAAGACAGGGGCCACATCCGGGTGGCAGAATCACGGCGCCTGATTCAAGTAAAATATTAATCAGACCTTCTTTTACGGCTTCAATTAATATGGTTCTGGAGGCGGGGAGAACCAGAAGACGAACACCGGAGGACACTTTCCTGCCTTTTAGTATACGGGCGGCTTCGCGTAAATCAGAAAGGCGGCCGTTGGCGCAGGTTCCAATGAAGCACTGGTCGATTTTTATATCGGGCAGATCGGCTACAGGTTTTACATTGTCCACCCTGTGGGGGAGGGCGGCTACCGGTTGAATTTTTGAAAGATCATATTTGAATACCTTTTTGTAAACAGCATCCCTGTCAGCCCATACCGGCTCAAAATCCCGGGCGTTTATATGCATGCTGTTAAAGAAGGTTTGTGTTGTATGATCCATGGGGAACACAGCTATTTTGGCCCCCATTTCAACACCCAGGTTGGCTATTGTAAACCGTTCATCCATGGTCAGGTTCTCTATGTCACCATGAAATTCCAGGGCGAGGTAATTGGCTCCGTCCGCTCCCATGTCACCGATAATCTGTAACACGAGATCCTTTGCAGAGGCAGGCCGCACCAGGGATCCGGTTAAATCAATTCTGATGGTTTCAGGAACTTTGAGCCAGGTTTCGCCTGTGAGAAGGAGGGCCGCAGCTTCGGTTCTGTCGATTCCTGTAGAAAAGGCGCCCACGGCCCCGTATGTGCAGGTGTGTGAATCACTGCCAAGAATCAGCCGGCCGGGCCGGGCAATACCTCTTTCAGGTAAAACCTGATGGCAAATGCCTTCACCCACGTCAAAAAAGTTATTAAGACGATGGGTTTGCACAAAGGATCGGATTTTTTGATGATTGGCTGCCGTTTTTTCGCTGCATGCAGGTGAGATGTGATCGAGAACCACGATCGGAAAATCCGGATCTGACACGCCGCAGGATTTTAATTCATCCTCAATTTTTTGTATAATGGCAGCTGTGTTGTCATGCATCAGCAGATGGTCGGGTTTTACAGTAACGATCTGTCCGGTTTGAACAGAAGACCGACCGGATTTCACTGCCAGAATTTTTTGGGCAAAGGTTTGGGGCATATTTTCCCTGTTTTTATCCGTCAAGATCAAGGATTCGGATATGTTTCATGGTATGTCTTTCTGTGATCATAATATTGGATATTCAGATCAATCAGAACAGGGCGGATTCATCTGTTTGTTACAGGTTTTACTCCCTGGCTGCAGAGAGAATCCGTTTCCTTCAGGATTATTTTTAAAAAGGTTTTCCCTTGCTGCGTCCTTTGTGCCAGTCTTTTTCCTGGGAATTGGCTTCTTTAACGAGTATTTCCTGGCCGTGTAATTTTGTACCGTTTAATTTTTTAATGGCTTTTAGTGCTTCGTTCTCATCCGGCATGTTCACAAACGCATATCCTTTGGGCTCTTTGGTGAATAAATCTATTTTAAATTTAATTTGTAGAACCTGTCCGAATTTTTCGAATTTCAGCTGCAATTCTTCCTTGGTTGTTTTTTTTGACAGGTTGCCGATATAGATTTCCATTTTTCTCCTCCGGACTGGTATCCGTGATTTCAATTTATAGAGATGCAGTATTTATATAATTATAATTGGATCAAATGTCAAGCACGATTTAAAAACAGTTTGCATATGTTGGTGTGCCTGTGTATATTTTTAGTTATGTTAAAGGAAATTTCTGTTCATACCCGCTCTCAAACCGGGATGGTTCTCATTGATAATGAAGTGCAGACAGTGGTCCGCGAAAGTAAAATTCAGGACGGACTTTGTATTCTCTGGGTTCCCCATACCACGGCTGCTGTCACAATTAACGAGAATGCAGATCCGAGTGTCGTGAGAGACATCCTTCACGAGGTTAATAAAGTCATTCCTTTTCAGGACGGGTACCATCATTCTGAAGGTAATTCAGCCGCGCATATCAAGTCCAGTCTTTTCGGTCCTTCCCTCAGCCTCATAGTAACCGGCGGTCGTTTGGTTCTTGGCACATGGCAGTCCATTTATTTTTGTGAATTCGATGGCCCCCGTCATCGACGGCTGTTCGTGAAAGTGGTGGAGGGATAAATGAATCTGGCCCGTACGGGCGAGTTTGGAATGATTGACCGTATTGCGGACATTGCCGGTATTCATCCTGCCAAGGCAGTTTTGGGAATTGGCGATGATGCGGCGCTGTTTGAAACAAAGCCCGGCCTTTATACAATTCTGACAACCGATGCCATGGTTGAGGGCGTCCATTTTGATCTGTCCTATACGCCTTTTGATGCTCTCGGATGGAAAGCGATAGCCGCCAGTATCAGTGATGTGGCAGCCATGGGCGGTATACCCGATTATGTCATTATAGCCATGGGTGTTCCTGCTCATTGGCAGATGCATGATATTGAGCATCTTTACAAGGGAATGGTATCCTGCTGTGGAACCTATGAGTGTGAAATTGTCGGAGGGGATACTGTTCGGTCAGTTTCCAAAGGATTTCTGGCAGTTTCTGTTGTCGGCCAGGTTAAAAAGGAAGACTCCAAAAAAAGGAGTGGTGCGGCCAGTGGTGATATGTTATGTGTTTCAGGCCATTTGGGTGGAGCAAGAACAGGCCTTGAGATACTGCAGACCGGCGCGGACCGTCAAAAATACGCAAATGCAATTGAAAAATTTTTACATCCAAAGCCCCGGGTGGATATTGTCATGGCTCTGTCCGGCAAACGCGGGATCACATCCATGATTGACATCAGTGACGGGCTTGGATCAGAGATCCATCATCTTTGTGCTCGAAGCGGACTCGGCTGTGTTATTCATGAAACAGCCATTCCGGTTGATACGGACGCTGAGGCATGGTGTCAGTCTAAACAGGTAGAGACAGCCCAATTTGTATTTGAAAGCGGAGAAGAGTTCGAATTGCTTTTTACTTTGGACAGCCGGATTTATAAAAATGAGTTAAAGCAGGTTTTCCAACAGTTGAACATTCATGTTATTGGTGAAATGTCAGAGAAGGAAACGGGTCCCCGGATACAAAGCGGCAAAAAAACCATACCTCTTCAATTTCATGGATGGGATCATTTTAAAAAATGACAGCGCGTCTTACATTTACGGGAAAGCCGCTTGAGAGGCCGGTTTATTCACAAATTGCTGTTTTCTATGACAAACTGATGGATCATGTGGACTATGAGTCCTGGGCAGAGTATATTCATCTTTTATTTGAAATATACGGTAACGATGTGAAAACCGTTATTGATGGGGGGTGCGGGACAGGACAAATGATTAAAGCCCTGGAAAAAAGAAATTTTATGGTTTATGGCTTTGACCTTTCGTTGAGTATGATAATGGAAGCAAAAAAGAGATGCAACGGTCCGCTCTGGCAGGGAGATTTACGAACCCCGGCCCTGAATACAGCCCAGGATGCTTTTATCTGTCTGTATGACACAATACATTATTTAGCCCCTGATTCGATGCATAAAATGTTTGATACGGTGTATCAGGTTCTTAAACCGGACGGATTGTTAATTTTTGATGCGGTTACTGAAAATCACATTTTGGAATACTGGGCGGATTATACCGAGATGGATCAGATTGGGAAATATCATTATACGAGACGCAGCTGGTATAATGCCGGAAACCGCAGCCAGCATACAGAATTTGAAATCGGGTATCCTTCCGGTGAGACATTTCATGAACATCATTGTCAATGGATTATTCCTCTTGCAGATTTTGCTTCTATGGGGGAGAATTGCGGGTTTAAACTGGCCGGGATGCTTGAATCACAGACACAAAAATCCGGAGACGAAAAATCCGACAGGATTCATTTTATACTGCGAAAGGACAAAAAGTGATTCAAATGACCAATGTGGGATATCGGTTGCGGGGCAATCAAATATTGACCGATATTGATCTGAGAGTTAAAGCAGGGGAATTCGTCTGTGTTGTGGGTCCCAGCGGTGCCGGTAAAAGCACGCTTTTAAGGTTGGTCCATATGCAGATTTTTCCCTCGTCCGGCTATTTGGTTGTGGCCGATTACAACAGCCGCAATATACGCCCGCAGGAAATACCCTTTTTTCGCCGCAAAGTGGGTATTATATTTCAGGATTTTAAGCTGCTTGAAGACCGTGATGTGTATGATAACGTCGCACTTGCTCTGTGGGCCACAGGTATTGGTTACAAGCAGATAAAACGGAGAATATTAAAAATACTTGCTGAAGTGGGCCTGAGTCATAGAAGATATTCTATGATAACAGATCTCAGCGGTGGCGAGCAGCAGCGTGTGGCCATTGCCAGAGCCCTGGCCAATGAACCCTTTGTTCTTCTTGCGGATGAACCGACAGGGAACCTGGATGCTGAAGCCACCCATGATGTCATGTTGCTTTTAAAACGGATCAACAACAAAGGAACAGCCGTCGTTATGGCAACACATAAGGAGGAACTTGTAAAAACGCTCTCCGTCAGGGTTGTAATGATTGAAAACGGGAGGGTTATATCGTGAGTATCAATCTGTTGTATTCCGTTAAAGAGGGATTTTTAATGTTGCGCCGCGCCAGACTGGCGACAACCATTTCAATAACCATTGTGTCCATGAGCATAATCCTGTTCGGGGTTTTTCTGATTCTTTCCGTCAATCTTCAGAGAATTGTCCAGACATTTAAAACAAGAATGACCATTGAAGTCTTTATGGACAATAGTCTCTCTCAAGATGAAATTTCGGGACTTGAACGGCAGATTCTGGAGACAGAGGGCGTTGAAAGTGTGGAATTTATCTCTCAGGAGAAAGCGATGCAGCGGTTCCGAAAGGATTTTGGAGAGGAGATGGTTGATATTCTTGGTGACCATAGTCTGCCGGCATCCTTTCTGATCCGGCTGGATTCTCCCCATCAGAATTATAATCAATCCAAACAGGTGGTCCAGATACTTGAATCTCACAGGGGTGTTGATGAGGTTGTATATCACGGGCGATTGTTCCAGTTTGTTGATCGTTACAGCCGCTCCGTTATAGTTGTGGATCTGTTTATTCTGGTCCTGGTTCTTCTAACGACCATCGTGCTGGTGTCCAATACAATCCGGCTGACCATTATAGCACAGTCCAGAACCATACAGATCATGAAACTGGTGGGTGCCACAAGCGGTTTTGTCAGAAGACCCTATATTGTTCAGGGTTTACTGCATGGCGGTATCGGCGGATTGATTGCCACAGCTATTTTATGGATATTTTTAAAGTTGATCGCACTTCGTCTGCCCGGTCTATTAACGGTTTCATCCGTGTATCTGTTAATGCCTCTCTGCATCAGTCTGATTCTGGGATTTATCGGGAGCGTGGTGGGATTAAGACGGTTTCTGAGGGCCTGAATGCACGGATATTTTTACCTTGACTCCATTTTGAATTATTATTACCTTATGTGTGGTTTTGCTTAACTTTAGATCGATATTTATTGGAAATGGAAGCTTTAACAAACAGACAAAAAACAGTATTAAAGCGGATCGTTCGACATTATGTTGAATCCGCCGCTCCTGTGGGTTCCAATCATCTTGTGCACCGCTACAAGATGAACTGGAGCTCTGCGACGATACGATCCGAAATGGCCAGTCTCGAGGCACTCGGTTATATCAAACAGCCCCACACATCGGCCGGCCGGATCCCTACGGACAAGGCATACCGATTTTATGTTGATCATATGAGCCGGGTAAACAACACCGAGTGTGAAACCAGAGAAAAGATTAACGAATTTATTGAAAGTGCCGGCGGTGATATTGGTACCATACTGGCTGAAACATCAAGGATATTAAGTACGATTTCAAAGGAACTGAGTGTTGTTTTGACACCCTGGATGTCCTGGGGAATTTTCGACAGGCTGGAACTAATCGGACTTTCTCAACGAAAGGTGCTTATTGTTATTCACGTCCAAAGCCGTTCCGTTAAAACGGTTATCATTGAATCCGTGTCTGAAATCAAGACAGAGCATCTTGAGAAAATCGCCGGTATTTTAAATGAACGTCTGAGCGGTCTTACCCTGGAGGAAATCAGAAATACCATTAAAGACAGGGTCAGACATTTTCGAAATGAAGACATGTCTTTTCTTCAGCAGGTGGCTGATTCAGCCGATGAATTGTTTCATTTTGCCGAACCTGTTACGGTCCATACAAGCGGTGCAAGAAATATATTGAAACAGCCCGAATTTTCGGATATTGAGATGCTTGAACGATTGTTTGCCATTATTGATGACAGGGAAAGTCTTTTAAAACTTTTTGACAGAAAGACAAGCGGAGTGGAAGTTATCATTGGACGTGAAAACAGCATTGAGTATTTAAATGGATTTACCGTGGTAAAAGCTTCTTACAACCGTGGAAAAGATATCGGGACCTTCGGCCTTATTGGTCCCACAAGAATGCCCTATCATCGAATTCTTCCGCTGGTTGATTATGTTGCTCAATCGGTCAGTCATTGTTTAAGCTAAGGAAGGAATTGGTTATCGTCAGCAAGGAAGGGAAAAAATCGGGGAAAAAGAAGCCGGCCATCAAAAAACAGAATCCGTCATCAGCGTCGAAAAAATCATCTCACGATAAAAAAATTGCCCGGTTGACGAAACAATTGAAGGCGGCGCAGGCAGAAAATGAAGTATTGAAAGAACAATTATTAAGAACAGCGGCAGAACTTGATAATATCAAAAAGCGGACAGAGAAGGAAATAGCGTCCATTATACAGAACGCCAATAAAGAACTGATATTGTCTATGCTGCCTGTCATTGATGATCTTGAACGGTCGCTAAAAATTTCGCATGACAAAACAAAGATAGAGGATTTACATCGCGGGATTGAGCTGATTTATCAGAAACTGGAAACCCTCTTGAACAATCAGGGGGTTGTACCAATGGAATCAGTGGGCAAGCCCTTCAATGTGGATGAGCATGATGCCCTGATGCAGATGGAAAAAGAGAGTGTGGATTCGGGGATTGTTATTGAGGAGCATGAGAAAGGCTACTATATAAATGATAGGATCCTGCGGCATGCCAAGGTTGTAGTAAGCAAATAAAAAAATGGTGAATCGGCATGACGAAGCAGGATTATTATGAAATACTTGGAATATCCAAAGGGGCCAACCAGGATGAAATAAAAAAAGCCTACAGACAACTGGCGATGAAGTATCATCCTGACCGAAACCCCGGAGATGAAGAAGCAGAAGAAAAATTCAAAGAAGCTGCTGAAGCCTATGAGGTTTTAACCGATCCGCAGAAAAAAGAACGGTATGACCGTTTCGGCCATGATGGATTGAGAGGCAGCGGATTTAGTGATTTCAGTGGATTTGAGTTTGACCTTTCGGATGCCCTCAGAACCTTTATGGAAGGTTTTGGCGGATTCGGAGACATATTCGGTACCTCCCGGAGAAGAGCAGGCCCTGCACGCGGCAATAACCTGCAAATTCGTCTTGAACTCACATTGCAGGAAATAGCCAAGGGTGCTGAAAAGAAAATAAAGATCCGACGGCTGGGTAAATGTGATGCATGCGGGGGGAGCGGTGCCAAGTCGGCGCAGGATGTCAGAACATGTACAACCTGCGGCGGATCCGGTCAGGTGCGCCAGATGAGCCGGTCGCTTTTCGGACAGTTTGTTAATGTTACCGTTTGCCATACCTGTCAAGGTGAAGGGAAGGTGATCAGCAATCCGTGCCGTCAATGTCACGGAGACGGCAGGATAAAAGAAGAAAGCACATTAAAAGTGAATATCCCGGCCGGCGTGGCAACAGGTAATTATATTTCGTTATCCGGAGAAGGAGATGTCGGTCCAAAAGGCGGACCCCGCGGTGATGTCATTATATTGATTGAAGAGAAACAGGATCCCGATTTTGAGCGGCACGGGGATGATATTTTGCTGAATCTCCCCATTTCCATTACACAGGCTGTTTTAGGCGCCGAGGTGGAGGTGGCTACATTGACAGGCAAAGCGGTGTTGAATATCGATGCCGGGACACAAAGCGGTAAAATTCTGAGGATGCGGGGAAAAGGGATTTCTCATTTAAACCGGCATGGAAAAGGGGATCAGCTGATACGCATACTTGTCTGGACGCCGACAAAGGTTTCAAAGGAGGCGAAAGGGCTTTTTGAAAAATTGTCAAAAGTGAAAGATATATATCCATCTGACAAAGAAAAAAACATGTCTGAATGAACAGGTGTATTAGAACGGAGAAGATTTGCTGGGATTTACCAAAAAAGAAACCATTGTAATATTTTTTTTAGTTGCCGGATTTATCTGTGGTACCGGCATACAGTTTATTCAGAAGAGAACCCTTTCTCTGCCGGAGCCTGTCAATGCCATGACTGTGAATACAGGTTCTGTTGGCATGGATGAACAAATGTTAATGGACACGAATGAGAAATTATCCAGTGTTTTTAAGGTCCATTTAAACACGGCTTCATCCGACATTCTGCAGCAGGTGCCCGGTTTTGGTCCGGTCACAGCAAAAAAAATCGTCCGGTACAGGGATGAAAATGGGCCTTTTCAATCCGTTGAGGAGTTAATTCATATAAAGGGCATTGGGCCGAAAACCGTCGAGAAAACAAAAAATTACTTAACCGTGAAATAAAACAATATTCATTAAGACAAAGGTTTAGAAGGGAGATCATAAGATGGCCGAAAAATCGAGAGGGAAACTGAAGTATGAGATCGCTATTGTTGCACTGGTTATCGCTCTCATATTCACAATTACATATCCTTCGAGCGTCTGGAAACATGAAGAAGAACTGCAGAATTACTGCCGTTCAAGAATGGATGCCATTCAGCAACTGGAACTGCGTTATGTGGTTTTTAACAATACGTATTCTGACAGTCTTCCAGCGGTGATTGATACGGTTCTGGCCAATAGCGCTCAGGCCATGTCGCTGGACAGTGTTGTGAACTGGGAAGGATTGCTTCCGGAAAAACAGCTGAAGAAAATTATAATGGCAGAGGAATTTCCGCGCGTCATGCATGATTATATGTATGCAAAAATTGAGAACAATGAACCCCTGGGCAATCTTGCCAGGTGGGATTCTCTTGGCTATAGGCTGATTACTGAATTAAAAGCAGTTCTGGCGCTGGATGATTCAATGAACATGAAAGCAGTTATTGATACCAGTGTCAACTGGATGGGATTGATGAACCGGACTGCTATTTTGAATATCGTTAACAACTTCGGATTACCAAGGCGGATACAACGACAAACAAACAGAGAATTAAGAGATGACATGCCGATACAGAATACAGCAGCCTGGTCCTATCTGGATACTGTATTTTATGACACACTTCAAAGCATGATGGTACAAGCCTGTCGAGATGATATCTGGACAAAAGATCAAAAGGATGAGTGGGAGATTGTACGGCGTGAAGAATGGGGAGCGGAAATGGATACCCTTTCCCGTGTCGGCCGGGATTCTGTCTGGATTGAGAACCGAGCTGCGTTCTGGAACAAGGAAAAAGAGTTGATTTGGAAAAAAGAAAGAAGTTCGCTGCGAAAGAAGGAACTGAAGGCATGGAAAGAAAACAACACATCCACGTGGCAGCGTATAGCTGAGCAAATGTGGCGCCAGGAAAGAAGGAAAAAGTGGTACGAAGAAACGCCTAAGGACAAAAAACTGTTGTATAATCTGCTTGTCGAAATACCCGAAATAGAACCCGAAACAGCAGACACGGTTCAGACAGACACACTTGCTGCTGAAATGGAATTGGCAGAAAGCGTGGAAGAACCGGTTCAACCGGACCCCGTGATATCTGATGAAATATCCGAGTCAGATACCATGGTTATGGACATTGTCTTTGCTGATACGGTTGAAGAGGTCTTTATTCCTTACAAGGATTTATCAAAGGATTCATTAAAAGCCCTTATCGAAGTATTAAAAGTAGAATTTGCTGCCAAGAAGGATTCCCTGTGGAGACGGGTTGTTGGTGATTTAAGAGACAAAGAATTTGAGAAATGGATGAAGAAAAACAAGAAAGAAATCGATGATAAAATTCTGCTTCTTTGGGAGCAGGACAGACGTGTAAGCTGGGATGAAGAACGTTATTTGAAGTGGCTGGAAGATCAGGAATCAGATTCAGCCAGGTTGTGGGTAAAAATCAAAGATGAATTATGGCGTTCAGGCATTGATCGGCAATGGAAGCTTGAGGAAGATAGGCTGGCAAGCAAACTTGACGCACAGAGAAGAATTGACCTGTCCGTGAACTGGGTGAACATTCTTGGTCATGAAAATATTGCTGATTTAATTGAAAGTCTGGATTTACCGAAAGCCAAAACAATATGGAAAAAAATTAAGAGTCACAAGGGCAAAGGTTCTGCCCTGCACAAGCTGGGCATTGCAGGTATTTTCCGCGACACGCTGATTCAATATATTTATCAGTGTCCCGTTGCTAAAGTTGATTATCAGATCCATGTAGTGGACACATTGAGAGTCAAGCAGTTTTCTCTTGCCTGCCCCGTTGTTGATACAGCCCGTTCGACCTATGCACTTGATATTGATCCGGTCACCAAGGATACCACCAAGGTCAAATTGCGGGTTGGTTTGATTAAAAAACTCTTTGGCGGAGGCAGTATTAAAAGTCATGGCGAGATCAACGAACAGGGTAAAAAGAGCTGGGATCAAAGATCCAGATAAAAAAACGATTGGTTGATTGTGGGCTCAAAATTTTCAAAAGTATCTTTTGCCGTTACACTAAGACCTTATGACTTCAGCCTGATTGGCATTCAGGGCAATCAGGTTGAAGCCGTGGTTTCTCAAAATCTTTCAGAACCTTTTAAGCTGACACCCGGCATTCTGAAAGACGGAAGTCTTGAAAAATATTCAGATACAATTCAGATGATGATTCAGGGATCCGGCCTGGACGGAAACGGTGTGGATATTATTATTGATGAATCGATGGTGATAATCAAAACCATTCCCGTTGCCATGGGGTTGGAAGAGAGCGCTGTTCAGGATCAGCTTCAATGGGAAGCAGATGGCTATCTGATTGCACCGCTGTCGGATTATATTCTTGAATTTGAGAAACTTCCCATTCAGACCAAAGAGGGAAATCCGGTTTATATTATGGTCTGCATCCGCAAAAAATTAATTCATATTCTGCAATCCATGATCGACCGTATTGGCATGAAAATGACCTCGCTGGAGGTCGATGTGTTTGCCTATATCAGGGCCCTGAAAGCCAATTATAATCTGAAGAAGAAAGATATTTGCGCAATTGCCGATGTCCAGAAGGGAACGATAAAACTTATTTTGCTTCAGAAAGGCGACTATTTTTTATCACATCAAATCGTGTTTGACCGGGAAAAATACGGATCAGGTGCTGTTACATCCAATGAAATGGTAAAACGGTTGACCAAGGAACTGAATCGTCTTATTTTCGGGCACAACCTCGGCCGTCAGATTGAAGATTTGGGCGGCCTGTATCTTGTCGGGACAGACGATGTTCATCAGATTGCCAATTCTTTGGAAGCGCAGCTTTCTATCCCTGTTGCTATTTTAAATCCCTTCCAGAAAGTACGTGTTGCCGAACATGTATCAAACCAAGAGGTATTTCGACATTTTCCGGAAAGATTTGGCGCCAATCTGGGTGCGTCGCTGAAGAATATGCCGGATCTTGCAGTAAGCTGAGTGCTTGAAAGTGTCGGATGCCTTAACGGAGGAAATATTCTATGGTTGATATTGATCTTTTCAAAGACGAAGATGATGAGCAACAAGAATGGGGCGGGGCCTCGGAAGGTGAAGAAGAAATTGCAGATGATGTAAAAGGCGATTTGGATCTCGGGGATGATTTTCAGGACACACCGGATTTGGATACGGATGGATTGCTGGATGATGAAGAAGCCATTCCTGATTTTGAAGAGCCTGATGATACAGAGGACTATGATGACTATGAATATGGTGACGTGAAGGAAAAAAAGACGTCACCTGTTCTCTGGATATTATTGGGATTCGTTGTTATTTTTGCTGTCCTTTATCTCCTGGACATGATACCCGGTTTTCCGAGAACAACCAAACCGAAAAAACCACCCGTTGTGACTATGCGGAGAAATCCGGCTCTTGCTGTAAAGGATACAAGCCGGCAAGCGGGTTCCCCCGGAATTAAACAGACCCTTCAAACAAAACCTGGTCAGCCCGTGACAGGCAAACCCGGGCCTGTTCAGGGACGATTGGCCAGCCTGCAAAAGGCCTCTGCGTCCATCCTGAATGATCTTGCCAAAGCCGGTCAATTCGGAACCTTTATGATAGACGGAGACAGATTTTCAGTGCAGTATGTTTCGGAAAAAGCGGGTGTGTCGGAAGCTATGAAAGATAAAATTCAAACGTTGCTGGGGGCTTCTGAAGTGAAAGCATCTTCCGAGGATCCTGAACGTACCAACGGGAAAGTTGTTTATCTCGGTGTTATCTCCGGGAAACTGCCTGAAAAACCCGAAACGGCAGAAGCTGCAGGCCAAGCAACTTTTACATCATTACAGCAATTTGAAAATCAGGTGAAGACGCTTGCCACCCAGCGGAACATACAAAACTTAAAGATAGAAAATGTCTCTTCATTTGAGCAAGGGCAACAACGGTTGATCAGAATTCGAACCGATGGCAATCAGACTGCGATGCGGGGATTTTTAACAGCTTTGGGTTCTATTAAAGGGAAAATGAAAATAGAAAAGTTACTGCTGGTTCCTTCAGATTATTCGGATTATCAGGCCAATAATCTGAAGCTGGTTCTTGAGATACGAATCTATATCGGTAAAAATGCAGCCTGATTCTGCAGAATTTCGCTGTGTTCGTGGGGGCCGTTTGAGGTGAATTTGTGATACGCGTCATCGCCGGAGATGCCCGGGGAAGAAAATTAAAAGGACCCAAAGGCCTTCAATTCCGCCCTACAACGGGCCGGGTAAAAGAATTTATATTTTCCTATCTGTACGATCTTGTTCAGAATGCAAAAATTCTGGATTTATTTTCAGGTACCGGTTCACTGGGAATAGAGGCTCTCAGCAGGGGGGCAGAGCAGGTCACATTCATTGAGCAATCAAAAGCCCATCTTCGAATTTTAAAAGAGAACATACATCTTTGTCATTATGAATCCTGCAGCCGTGTTTTACAGGGAGATGTTTTTTCTCATGTCCTCCATTTTGGACAGTCTGGTGAACAGTTTAATCTGATACTTGCAGATCCGCCATTCAAACAGAATTTAAGACAAAGGATACTGCAAGCGGTTGAGAAAGCCTGTATCCTGTTACCGGAAGGGCTGCTGATTATTGAACATGAGCAGCACGATGAAAATGGCGGCTGCGGATCCCTGGAACAGATCAAGGCGCGAAAATTCGGACATTGTATTGTATCAATTTATCGGTGATATTATATGAAGATATGTGTATATCCGGGTACTTTTGATCCCATAACGAACGGTCATCTTGACATTATCAAACGAGCCTCACAGATATTCGACCGTATCATTGTAGCCGTCTCAAAAAATCCCAACAAGAATCCGTTGTTTTCATCCGAGGAGCGAAAATATTTTATTGAGGAGACAGTCAAAGACTATTCCAATATACAGGTGGATGTTTTTCATGGATTGCTTGTTGAATATGCAAAAAAAATGAAAGCCTCGGCCATTATCCGTGGGTTAAGAGCTGTTTCCGATTTTGAATATGAGTTTCAGATGGCATTAATGAACCGCAAACTGAATCCCAATATTGAAACTGTTTATCTGATGCCGAGTGAAGAATACACCTATATCAATTCCAGTATTGTCAAGGAGATTGCCGCTCTTGGCGGCAGTGTGGATTGTTTTCTTCCTCCGGTGGTTGTTAAAGCCCTCAAAGACAAAATTAAAACATAATCATAAAGGAAAGCCCGATTTCTGGAAAAGGTAAAATGGATCTTTTAGAACAAATTAAACAAAAAGCTTCCGGTTTAAATAAACATATTGTGCTTCCCGAGGGAACAGATCTTCGGATGCAGAAAGCGGCCCATCATTTGTCAAAGGAGAAATTGTGCCGCGTGACACTTCTGGGTGAAGAGGATGAAATCAGGAAGCAGGCCTCAGCGAATCAAATTTATCTGGATGTCAACATTCTCGATCCGGGCCGTTCAGACAAACTGGATGCTTACGCCGAAGATTTTTATAATCTCAGAAAACATAAGGGTGTTGATTTGGCGGAAGCGTTCACCTGTGTAGCTCAACCCCTGTATTTCGCAGCCATGATGGTGCGAAACGGGGATGCTGATGGAAGCGTTGCCGGCGCGGTGAATACCACTGGAAACGTCATTAAGGCGGGGATTTACTGCATCGGTCTGGCTGAAGGGACTTCCGTGGTGTCCAGCACTTTTTTAATGATTGTCCCGGGATGGGACCGGCCTTTTACGTACGCAGATTGCGGCGTTGTCCCGGATCCTGATCCCGAACAATTAGCTGATATTGCCATCACATCAGCCAGAACACACCAATTTTTAACCGGTGACGATCCCGTTGTGGCCATGCTGTCGTTTTCAACCTATAACAGCGCCTCCCATCAGCTTGTTGACAAGGTCAAGGCGGCAACAGCGCTTGCGAAGAAAAAAGCGCCGGACTTGAATATTGACGGAGAACTACAGGTCGATGCGGCCATCGTTCCCGCCATCGGGAGTAAAAAGGCACCGAAAAGCCCTGTTGCCGGGAAAGCCAATGTGCTTGTATTTCCGAATCTGGATGCCGGCAATATTGCATACAAATTAACACAGAGGATGGCGGGAGCCACAGCAATTGGCCCCCTGATACAGGGATTAAAAAAACCGGCGATGGATCTGTCCAGAGGATGTGACGAAAAAGATATTGAAAATGTTGCATCCATTTGTTGCTTATTGAGTGTTTAATTATTATATTGAGTCAAGCGCCAAGGGGAAATTTTTCTTAACACTATTCAAGACCTGCTTTAGCAGGTGCTGACGGATATCATTCGCATACCGGGATATCCGTATTATATCCCCAGGCAAAATATTTTTCCACCCAATATTTACATGGACGTAATGAATGGCGCCGATTCATTTCAGTGATAACATTCATTCCAGGGGAAGAGACCTTCATCTTCAAACGAATACCGTTTCTGATGAAATAAAAATTGTATCGCGTCTTTTTGACGGTGGACGGGTACTGACCAAAGAGGAAACGGGTTATGATTCAAGCTGGCCTGCTGAAAAGTTAAGAAAATATGTGGAAGTGATTCATTCCGAAAAACTGGTTTCCATTGAGATATTATATGCTGTTTCATCCAGAGTAAAATCCGTCCGGCATCCTCACAGTATGAACAAACTGGGCCGACAGTTTTTAAAATGGAATCTTCTGGATGAAGCCATCGGTGAGTTCAAACTCGCCCTTCAATATGATTCATATTTTGGTGAGCTGTATTTGAATCTTGGTGATGCTTATTTAAGAAAGGGTTCATATCATAGTGCCATTGAGGTCCTGGAAAAGGGTGTTCAGATCAGTTCAGGATTCGCAGACATGTGGTTAAAGCTGGGTATCGCCCATCTGAAAAACGGGAATTATAAAAGGGCGATTGAGGCGTTTCAGAGGTCCCTTAAAATAAACAATGCCTATGATGAAGCACACTTTAATCTTGCTCTCTGTCTGATTGAATTATTATCCAATGGACGTCAGTGTGAGGGTGTACCGAGTAAATTGGAATGCTTGAAATTGTCTGAGGAACATTTGAAGCATGCTGTCTCGATGTCAAAACGGTTTCAGAATGCGATGGTCAAGGAAGGAATCACCAGATTTCAGAAACGTGAGATGGGCCGTGCGTTAACCATTTTATGGAAAGTCAGCGATGAGTTGCCCAAGATGGTGGATCTTGATATTATTGATGCATTTTATCTGGGATTTCTTTACGGTGAAAGAGGCCGGCATTCCGATATCATTCAGCGGTATGTTGAACGATTGGAAATAACGACCAGAAAGCATCCCGAATATCCTGACCTGCACAATGATCTGGGGGTCGCCTATATGGTCCAGTGCCAGGATTTGTTCAACCGGGCGGTCCATGAATTTAAACGTGCGGCCAAGATCAATCCAAAATATAAAAGGGCTCACAATAATTTGAAACTGGCAGAAAATGAGGGTAAGGGTCTGCTTATGTTGCTCAGGGCTCTGCTTAAATAAATGGCCGATAATTGACCAGCCTAACCATTTAAAATTCAATTGTTTCTAATGCGCTTCACAGAAGTATCTTTCCTTTTATCCATTTATTTTTTAATTGTTTATATCCTGCCAATGTTGAACAAAAAACAGTGTGGTATGCTATTTGCCAAGTTCAATAAAGCTTAGACAGCCCAGAGTAAATTTGCGTCGAAAATCTGATTATTACTAACTGTTGGGCCTTATGGGGAAAAGAACTTTCATTATTATAACATGTCTGTTGGGTATGGTGCCCGTACTGCAGGCGGATATCACGTCCGTTGTTGTGACACCCAATGATCCGGATGCAGGGATCATGAACACCCATACCATCACCTTCAATGTTACCGCGTCCAATCCTCCGCCGGATGACGGCAGACTGGTCATCGATTATTTTCCTGGAACCGGATTCGACATTACCAATGTATATGTTATTGAACCAACGGGTCATAATTTGCCCGTGCCGGTCAATTGCTATGACAATGGAACCGAGGTCATTATTGATCTGCTTGGACCGGGCAGTGGTACTATCCCAGCGGCTGGTTACTGGGTCAATGTGCGAAGCGTTATTAATACCACCACGACAGGGAATTATAATGTGCGCATGGAGGCGCAGGATAACGGTGGCATGCAGGTGGGAACCGGTGTCAATTCAGCCAACTTTACCATCACACCCGCTGCGGTAGCAAGCTATACGCTGTCCGGTGTGCCCGGTTCACGGCAGGCGGGTCAGCCATTTGCCAGCAACATTGTGGTTACTGCATATGATCAATACGGAAATTTAAAAACCGATTATTCTGGCCCTGTTAACTGGGATTCCTCAGATCCCTATCCCGCGGATTATCCAACCGGAAACGGCTTGGGATGGAGCGGGGGTCAGAAGTCTTTTGCTGCCGCAGATTTTACCTTATATACCACACCATCTCAAACAATTACTGTGTCGGATGACACCAATCCGGGTGTCAGCGAGACCAGCAGCAGTATAACAGTCACACAGGCTGCTTTGAATGATTATACTCTGTCTGCCGGTGCCACACAGACAGCAGGAATTCCTTTTCCCCTGCAGGTGAGCGGCGCACAGGATATATATGGCAATGCCTGGACCGGAACGGTCACTGTCAGTATCTTCAGCGGAGGCGGTAATGCGCCAAGAGGGGATACGCCCGTGCTTGCCGATATTTCTGTCGGCAATGGAAGCGGATCCGCAAGTCAGATGTTGACCAGATCCACAACCACCGTTTTTCAGGGTACAGCCGGCGGTGTTATTCGATACAGTCCGGCCATTACAGTCAGCCCCGGCGTGCTGGATGATTTTTTATTTGCAGCGGATAATTTAACCCAGACCGCGGGTGTGGGATTTTTACTGACAGTGAGCAGCGCACAGGATTCCATGTGGAATGCATGGACAGGAACCGTTTCGGTAGACGCAGCCGATGGCGGAAATCAGGCCCCTGACGGCACACCGCCCACGCTAAATGATGTCAATGTTGTCAGTGGTGGAGGAAGTGCCATTCAGACCCTGACGCGAAGAGAAACCACGGTTCTGAGGGGCCAGGCGGATGGCGTCAGCAGAAACACAGGATCAATCAATGTGCAACCGGGCGTTTTTGCAGAGTTTGATTTTACCGGGTATCCGGAATCGATTACAGCGGGGGATCCTTTCCCGAATGTGATCACAATTTCTGCTTATGATGCCTTTCGAAATATTAAAACCAACTATACCGGAACCATCTATTTTGCCAGCACAGATCCTCAGGCTCAGCTAACCTATTTTTCGGGGAATCCGTATACGTTTGTCCCGGGTGATCTGGGTGTTCGTAACTTTCCCAATGTGGCCTTTCAGCTGCGTACGGCAGGCGCCCAGAAAATTACCGTTCGGGATGATGGAGCGGTAATTTCCGAACAGAGCAATTCCATTATCGTTAATCATGCGGATATTACGGATTTTGTTCTCAGCTTGCCGGATGGTGTGACCCAGAGAGCAGGTGTGGCATTCAGGCTTGCGGTCAGCGGGGCCCATGATCTGTTTGGAAATATCTGGTCGGGAAGTATTGATGTCTCCGCTCTTACAGGCGGGGGCAATTCTCCCAATCTCTCGGCACCGATTTTCAGTCCCATTTATGTGTCCAGTCAAACCGGCGCAGGGCAGGCCTATCAGGTTCTGGTGAACGCGGAAAGCGGTGTTGTGCTTCAGGCAGATGTGAACGGGATTATCCGGTCCACACCGGCTATTCAGGTTTTACCGAATCTGCAGCTGGCGAGCATACGAATACGTGATGCGGATAGCGGGGGCGGATCGGAGATCGGCGTGCTGGAAATGGAAATTGGCGAAGTTCTGGAACTGTATGCAGCCGGTTATGATGCCTATGGAAATTACCGCGGGAATGAAGGATGCAACTGGACGTCATCCGGATTGACTCCGACTCTGACGGGGACCAATGTTGCAAACAGAACATTTGTCCCGACAGCAACCGGAAACGGAACCATTACCGCTGTCGATTTTGCATCGGGAAGCATCGTTGACAACACAGGAACCATTTCTGTAAAGGCGGGTTCGGTTGCGGGATTTCAAATCGGTCCGATTAGCAGTCCGCAGGAAGTCGGACAGCCGTTTGTCATCAGCGTAACAGCGGTGGATTCATTTGGTGTACGCGTGAATGAATTTAACGGTCGTGTAGCAATCACTGATTCATCGGGCACAATACAGCCGGACACAAGCTCCTATTTTACAGAGGGATTCTGGACGGGTGGTGTAACCATATCAGATACACGGTACAATAACAGACTTACCATCACCGAGGTGAGCGCGGTTCCTTCACCACCGTCCGATACGTCCAATGTCTTTGATGTGATCCCGGTTCCATCCATTCAGATTGACAGTCTTGTTGCAGTACAGGTGGACACACAAACGGTTTTAAGTGCGGTTACAGTCGGGCAGAACAGAGACTGGTTTGTTAAATTTTACGTACAGAATATTGGCAGCACCCAGCTGACACTCGAGAACACAGAGCTTCAGTTTGTTGTGGGTGGAACCATTGAAACCGATTATATTCTTGATATGCCCAGTGTATTCTGGGGAAGCGGTATAAACACTTTAAATCCGGGTGAGGTTGACTCCCTGAGGTGCAGAATAGGCATTACAGGGGCCAAAGCAGGACCCGCGACGATTTACGGAACACTGCAAATCCGGAATTTAAACGGGGATCTGGTCAGTCAACAGGCCTGGGTAACGCTGGATGTCCAGACTCCGGCAGATGTTCGAATCAGTAAAATTCGCCGTTCACAGCCGCAGGTATCGCAGGGTCAAGCCGAGGACTGGCAGCTTACCATGATTCTGAAAAATAACGGAGGCAGCTCGGTTCTCATTGATTCCAATACAGTCAGCACCTGTTTTACTTTTAATCGAGGAACGGGATGGGTTGTTTCCAGACCCCTTTCTCTGGCAGGCGGGGGCTGGGAACTTTCCGGAGGAGAGACAGACAGTCTGCTGTTTGTGGTTCAGGAAACAGGCACCGGTCCTGCCGGGACCTGTTATATTCATGGTTTTACTTCAGGGGAGGAAATCAATACCGGCCGGACTGTTTCCACAGATACGGATACGCAGGGATACGGCTGGGCGACAGTGAAGTTGGAACGGCCCGCGGATCTGCATATTCTCAGTGTTGTCAACAACGCACACAATGCACCTTATGTAGATATTAATCAGGTTTTCACTGTTCAGGTGAACTTATCCAATGCAGGGGATGATGCTGTTCGGGACGCACAAATTTTGATTCGTTCAGATGGAAATTCTATCTATTTGCCCATTGTTCCCATTGATGATATAACAGGCGGTGTCTCTTTTTCTGTCAATGTAACAATCAATGCTTCCTATCTTGTCAATTCTCAGGAAATCTTCACATTTGAAGCAACAGGGATCGCAGAGAACACAAACAGTGTTGTCGGTTCGGAAGAGAGAAATTTGGGTGTTGCCATTCAAAGTCCCTCTATCATGAATGTCGGTCAGATCCGAACAACTGAGGATTCTGTATTTGGAGGGCAGATAGATCCCTGGTACGTGAAAGTTACGGTGTATAACAATGGACAGGCCGGTTTTACTTTTGACACACCCAATGCCGATGATATCGTGTTTTATACGGACGGACTGAAGCAGTCGGATTATAAAGTGAAGCCGCCGGCCGGGCTGAAAAGCGGGGGACTGATTTTAAACGGCGGTTCGAGGGACACCCTTATTTATATGATACAATCTACGGGAAGACTGGGCGGAGAAGTAACAATACGGGCCCGTATTTCGGGCCATGACAGAAATTCACTGGGTGCCCAGAAGGACAGCAGTGAAGGATCAGTCTATGTGAAATCTGAAACAGATTTCCGCATTATTTCAACACGGGTAGTCACCCATAACCTGACAGAGGCCGGAAACGGCTATGTCAATACAGAGCAGCCGTTTAAAATTCATGCACGGATTGAAAACGGACTGGGGGAGACCCTTAATCAGATTCGGGTCAGGCTCATAACCAATGGCAGCTCGACAATTGCCGACACCATAAAAACCATATCGGAACTGAAGCCTTCGCAACGGGATTCTGTTGCATTTGATATTCTGGCCGGTTCGGCTGAGGCTTTAAATGGAGAAAAATTCACAGCCAGAATTATTAAGGCCTACCGGGGTGGGACAGGCCTTCCCATTTCCGCCGGTGAAGCAATCGACTCTACTGCGACAGTGACCATACAAAATCCGGCTGATTTGGAGTTGAATATCATTCTGGAGAATCCGACCGGACAGTTTTCCGCCGGGCAGGAATTTACAGTGACCGTACAAATGAACAACAATGGCTCATCTCAAATAGATAACTCGGGCCGGATTCGCATTATTCCTCCGTCCAATTATATTCTGCTTTCCTCATCGGACTCATCCGCAATTTCAACAACATCACCTGCCCAGTGGATCCTGAAAGCACCCAGCGTAACCCAGCCTTCCCGGGAACTCACAGTGCTTTTGTATCAGTATCCTATGGATGTTAATACCGGTTCAGATGCCCGGATTTCTGATGATCAAATTGTGATTAATGTGTCTACCGTTTCGAGTTCGCTTCAAGCAGGTCTCAGTGTAACAGCCCCGGATGGCGCAAGGGATCGTGTGGTCTCCACAGAACAGGAATTTGTTGTTTTGGCTAATTTCCAGATGCAGAATGTGACCAATATCAGAGCCAGCCTCTCTCTTCCTTTCGGGTATACGACAGATGAAGAGTATGAAAAATCTGTGCCGGGCAGTATTGTGACATGGAAAGTCAAGGCACCCTCTGAGCCTTCGGAATTATCACTCATTGAGCTTGAAGCATACGGAGTGGATGCCATGCAGCCCGGTGTCGGTATTACAGCCAAAAAGGTCAGTATTGATATTACCACGGTATGGGCAGCCGACCTGGTCCTTACCTTATCAATTATCGCGCCGCTTGATGCGGTGGATGGGACCGTATCACCCGGGCAGGAGTTTACGGTTCAGGCTGAGGTACAGAACAATGGAGAAGCTGATGTTGAGGGACAGGGTGTTGTTGTTCTGTCTTCACTCCCCGAAGATTATTTATTGACGGGTGACGGTATTGCAAGCAAAGTTCTTCAGGACAACCGTGCGACCTGGACCATTGAGGCTCCGGTACAGGCAACAGGAACGGAAACAATAGAAGCAAGTTTTATAACGGTTCCTCAGGATGTCAATACAAGTGCAGCCGCTAAATTAAGCAGAGGGAATGACAAGATCGGCGTTACCGTTGAAAGTGCATGGCTTGCTGTAACCCCTGTTGAACTTCCTGAACGGTTAAGCAGGTCATCCACAACCGGACAATCCTGGACCAGGTTAATGATTTTGGATTTTGCCAACAAAGGCAAGGTGGGGGCCAACCGGATCGAAATAAAAAATATTTCGATGATTGTGGAAGATATGCATCAAAATGAAATACCTCCCAATCATATTTTTTCTAGACTTTTTGTGGTTAATGATGATGATACCCTGCAAATTTACGGCAACAGATCACCGCTTCCCAGTCAGAATCCGGTTGTGATTAACTTTAATCAATTGCTGGTTTCTGTTGAAGAGAATACCCGCATTGCTATTGTCGGAGAGATTGCAAAGGAAAAAGAAGAAACATATTTTCAATTGAATATACCGGGACCTTCCTCCATTGCTGCAGCTCTGGATGAGGGATATGATGTGGTTGTGGCAGATGAGGCAGGAAAGGCATTTGAAAACATGCGCTCTTCTCCGCAGAGAATACTGAATCCGGAAACAGAGGAACTGCTTTGGAACAGTCCCAATCCTTTCGGACAAATGGGTAAGGAAATCACATATATTGGATTTTATGTTGAAACAGCCACAACAGTTGATTTGAAGCTGTATACCTTAATGGGAAAACTGGTGTGGTCACTGGAGCTTACTGAAGAGCAGATTGAAAGTGCCGTGGGATCTACTTACCAGGTGACCTGGGACGGGATGAACAACAACAACCATATGGTTTTAAACGGGGTTTATATTCTTATCATGAAAACAGGGGATGGTAAAATCAGGAAAACGAAAGTTGCTGTCATGAAATAGACAGTATGTGAAACCATTCTCTTTTTGAATAAAGGATAGTCGATCGGTTTATGAAGCCATTTACCAAAATATTCTGGCTGTATTTCAGCCTTTCTTTTCTGGCTTGTCCGAATTTACTCATTTCGCAGGAAGACGCTGACGGGGGAACGGAAAGTCCGTTTTCGATCGGCATTGGAGCGAAGTCTATGGCACTGGGAAATGCCATGTCAGCGTATCCGGATGATCCTTCCGCATTTTACTGGAACCCGGCGGCTATGGGGGTGATTGAACAAAAGTGTATCGGTCTTTCAATTACAACGCTCTTTGAGGGAACCCAGTATAATTATGCTGGCTATATACATCCTACTTTGTCGGCAGGAACATTCGGATTCGGTATTATGCGGATAGGGACAGGGGGGATTACACAGTATGAGAATGTTCAGGGATTGCCCGTTGAAGTCGGTGAAATAGGATACTGGTGGGCGCAGCTCACTCTGGCCTATTCACTGGAACTGTTTAGAGGATTTTCCATGGGGGCAGGATTTAATGCCCATCGCCAGGTGCTTGGTGAATATTCCACCAATGGTTTCGGGCTTGATGCAGGCATACATTATGCAATACCCTCCAGTAAGGGTTTTTTCCGGCATTTCTACTGGGGTTGCAATATTCAGAACATGATCAGTCCCAGAATGAAACTGGGAACAGATACAGAAACATTGCCTCATGTGGTGCGAACCGGAATTGCAAAGGTTTTTCGATTCAATCAGGACAGGGACAGCTGGTCATTTTTGTTCGATATGGATTTTGAAGAAGGCAAGTCTGCGCGTTATCATCTCGGATCGGAATTTAACTGGGGCGGCACTGTGTATCTCAGAGTCGGCTCTAACGTCGGTACCTTTGTCTTTGGAGGCGGGCTCAGGCTCTCCGGGCTTCAGCTTGATTATGCAAGTGAACGGATCGGAGATCCGGAATTTTTCCCGAGAAGCCATCGGTTTTCATTTATTTTTCATTTTGGTGAACGCAAAGCCGACAAAAGAAAACGGCTGGCTTATGAAAGGGAAGCCGATATTATGAGTGAGGTGACGGCTCAGCGCAAGCAGGAACAGCGAGAGAGAATTCGGGATGGTCTCTATGCGGGCCGGAATTACTTTGAAAACGGTGACTATTTAAAGGCACGGCTCGAATTCAGCAGGGTTCTGTCATATGATCCTGATAATTATGAAGCCAAGCACTGGCTTGAGAGAACCACGGCCCTGGAAGATTCTATATTGGAGGCATCTGCCTATGCGCTGGAGCAGCAGACCAGGGAAGATGAAAAATTAAAAAGCGATCAGGCTTTTATTGACAAGATGTTTAATGAGGGACGTAATGCGCTGGATCAAAGGGATTTTCAGACAGCCATTGAAAAATGGGAATCCGCTCTGGAAAGAAATCCTTCGGATGAACAGCGGTCCCAGCTTGAGAGCTATGTTGCCCAGGCCAGAGAAGAACTCAGGCGTGAGATTAACCGGCTTATTGCCCGGGCCAGACAGTTGACACGCGACGAGAATATACCGGAAGCCTATAAGGCCCTGGAGCGGGCCAATAGTCAGGCACGGAACAATACAGGATTGCAGAGAAGAATTGCGGCCGAGGTGCGCAATCTGGATCTCACAGTGGAGTTTATGACCAATTATCAGATGGGGATTCAGCATTACAGTCAGAGGGCCTACAAGGAAGCAGCCGAATTTTTCAAAAAGGCTCTTGACCTGAGGCCTGATGATGAGCGAGTGAAAGAACTTCACAGAAATGCCCTGGCGTATTCCCTCGGAAAAAGAATAAAAATGAAGGATGAAGTCAAGGTGAAGTATGCGCTGGGTCTCGATTACTATAACAATGGACAATATGAAGAAGCATTGAAAGTCTGGGAAGAGGCCCTTGATCTGGATCCATATGATGTAAATGTACTGACAGCAATCAGCTCTGCCAAGGAAAAACTGGAAATGTTCAAGGGTGAGTAATCACTTCGGAGAAGGATATGTTTAAACGGGTTATAAACGAAGAAACCAAATTACCTGCGGATATCAAATATCTCAGCGAGATGCGTGATTTTGTAACCCGTATCGGGCGGAAGTACGGTGTTGGGGAACGTAACATCAATGCATTTAAGCTGGCAATTGATGAAGCGGCCACCAATATCATTCGACATGCCTACCGGGATTGGGACGGATTTATTATTCTCCGGATGATTATCCGGAACCGGACTGTAACCGTTTCAATGATCGATCAGGGGCATGCATTTGATCCACGATCCGTTAAGGATCCTGATCTGGGCCGGTACGTTGAAATCGGGAAAAAGGGCGGACTGGGTATCTTCATTATTCGACGCGTCATTGACGATATTGATTACAGAAAAACGACAGAGGGCAATGAACTACGGCTGACGAAAAACCGTGAAATCATGCCAAAGAGGCAGGTCTCACTTCCGTCTCTGGGATCGGCATTCAGCATGAAGGCCAGATTTTCAGTCATTTCCTGTGTTGTTCTGACTTGTCTGGCACTGTTTTTTGGGACATGGAGTTATCTGCGTCAGGGGACAGAGGTCCGGCAGGATTATTTTGCAGAGGGAAGACGTCTCGCCAACGTGATGGCGAGAAACGCGGTTGATCATCTTGGACGTATTACGGGTCCTGACACACCGGAATTGACGGTTCTGGCTTCAGGGATCCAGCGGGATAATGCGCCCCTGGTACTGGAGGCCCTTGTTGTTGATACATCCGGTATTTTGGCCGGGGCATCGGGTGCCTATATTCCCCTGCAGAGCTTCATACTGGAGTCTTTTGAACTGCCCCGTTACACCCGTCAAATTGAAAATGATGTTTTTCAGTTTAAACTAATGGGCGGTAAAGTTGTTTATGATTTTGTGAAAGATGTAATTCCTGAAGGGAATCTTGTATCCATTGGAAGTGTCCATGTGATGTTCGACAAGGAAGTAATTCAGGCGGACATACGGGATGCCAGGGAAAGGACCGTTCTTTTTTACGGTCTGCTTCTCCTGGGAAGTTTTATTGGCATCTTTTTACTTATATATATCACGCTCAGTCCATTTAAACGTCTGGTCCAGTGGATAAGGGCATTGGGACGTGATGAAGTACAGGATGATATGGAGTTTGATGCTTCCACGGAGGTTGGAGAAATAGCACAGGCTTTTAGCGAAATAACCGAGAAATTCAGGAAGTCACAGGCCAATCTGGCCGAGCAGGAACGGCTGCAGAAGGAAATGCAGGTGGCACAGGAGATTCAGCACACCCTTCTTCCGGCAAAATTTCCGAAAATTGAGGGATATGAAATTGCTTCCTATTATGAGGCGGCAAAAGAAGTGGGCGGGGATTATTTTGATTTTGTCGAGGTGGACAAGGAAACACTGGGTATTGTCGTTGCAGATGTGTCAGGGAAAGGCGTGCCGGGCTCACTGGTCATGACCATGATCCGCACAGCCCTCCGGACGGAAGCGCGCCTGAGTAAGAATCCTGCAGATGTGCTGGCCAAGGTCAATGATTTTGTTATGAATGATATGAAACGCGGCATGTTTGTGACCATATTTTATATTGTACTGGACTCACACAAACGGACCATCAGTTACGCCAGTGCGGGGCATAATCCGATGATTCTTTACAGGAGTAAAACAGAAAAGAGTTTTTATCTGAATCCCCGCGGGTTTCCTATTGGAATTAATCTTCCTGACAAAGAATTGTTTAGAAAATCGATTCAGTCTGAAACGCTTCAGCTTAAAGAAGGGGATGTCTTGATCGCGTACACGGATGGTGTAACAGAAGCAATGAATCCGGATCGGGAACAATTTGGGGAGGAGCGTTTTTTATCGGTGATACGAAAATATGGTTCTATGTCGGTCGAACCGCTTGTCGATAAGATACGAGACAATATCAATGCATTTATTGAAGGATTTACACAGAATGATGATATAACCCTTGTTGCCATTCAGGAGAAAATGCGGGCAGAGGATGTTCTGTATAATTTGCGCAGCCGGCTGCTTGATCTTGTTAATAAAGAAGGAATGAGTGTAAAAAAGGCCTGTGAAACAGTGGGGGTATCAACCTCAACCTATTATAAATACAAAAAGCGTTTTGAAAAAGAGGGAACAAAAGGATTAAGGGAAAAAACAATTCGCAGTGAAATTGAAGATAAGCATATCAGTATTGAAGACAAGGCGAAAATATATGATATCATCAAACAAAATCCGGATTTTGGCCCGAAACGAATCAGTGAAGAATTAAACACAGCCATGTACGGATTCACGGATATCGATGACAAACGTATTTACGAAGAACTGGTTAAAAACCGTCTTAACAATCGGGAATTACGAATGGCATTTATTGAACGAGGCGGGAAAAGAAAAAGAATGAAGCCTCCCGGCACACCTTTGCTTACGCTCGACGGTCAGGTGATTATTGAGAAAAAGAGGAAATCTCCACACATTCAGCCTCCCAGTGTGTCCCAAGAAGAGGAAGCATCCGGACAGGAACCGGCAAAATTGCCTTCGCTGGAGCAGATAATACCTGAAAAAGGCACCCATCCGTCCAGTGTTGATGATTCTTTCGAACTTGATACGGAGAAATTTCCGGAAATTGAGGGTGAAACCGGAATGCATAAGATTGATGAAGACATTTCACTGGCCGCTGATGAGGCAGATGTTTCCGGCGAGGCTGGAACAGATTCCAGTTGGATGGAAGGGGTTTCATCGGAGGAATCGGCGGATGCCGAGGAATTGTTTGATGATCTGGTCGTGGATCTGGTAGATGTTTCCGATGATGATGTGCATGATGAAGAGAGTCCTTCCATTGAGGATATTATCACAAGGGGAGAGGACGGCAGTGAAAATCTGGGCATTCATGATGAAATTGAATCCCAGATATCATCATCCATTGCCGGAGAGCTGCTTGCCCAGGAAATGGAGGTCAGCGAGGAGGACGAAGAAGAGGAAGAGGTTCTGTTTGAGCCGGATGATGACGAGGATGAAGACTTTTTGCGGGCGATGGGAAGTATGGGTTTCGACCAGGGACAAATTTTTGATACAGACAGAACATTGCTGGTGGATGAGCCGACATCCGAGGAAAAAGCCAGAATGATAAAAAAAGACCTGGAATCAGGTCTTTGGTATTACAGACATGGGCAGTATGATAATGCGATCGAGAAATTCAAAGATGTATTAAGGACAGCTCCTGAAACTTCGGAGGCTTATCAATATCTCGGGGATACATTTTTCAGGACGGGGGAATTGAAAAGGGCGAAAGAAGCTTACGAAAAAGTTCGGGAAATGGATCCGGACAATTTGAGTGTTATGGAAAACCTTGGTGTTATCTTTGCGAATCGCGGTGATTACAAAAAAGCTGTCTGGCAGTGGGGAGAGGTTCTAAAACGCAATCCTGACCGCAGGGATATTATTGACCGGATCAAGAAGATGCAGCGTGTCATCCGGCAAAGGTCCATGTAACAGAAAAAGAGTTGACAATGATGCAATTTTCTGTTAAATTTCGCTATTCATTAACCTATTTTCCTAAGAGGAGTTAGACGATGGAAGGCATACAAGTGTCTGTGGAGAAAACAGGCCCACAGAGTGACATTTCCATCATTCGTGTTGGCGGTTATATAGACACAACCACTTCGTCCGAGCTTGAACGCGCTCTGGATTCACTGATCAAAGCAGGGGTTTTTCGTGTCATTATTGATCTAGGCAATGTGGATTATATTTCAAGTGCAGGATGGGGAATTTTTATCAGTGAAATAAAAGGAATCCGTGAACGTGGCGGGGACCTGAAACTGGCAAAAATGATTCCCGATGTATATGAAGTATTTGAACTGCTGGAGTTCCATTATATCCTGAAGGCTTTTGATACCATTGATGATGCTATCCGTGATTTTGACGGCAGTTATGATCAGAAAAGTGTTGAAAGCAAACCAAAGATAGGAAAGAAAGAAAAGGAGTCTCCCCTCGTTCTGGAGGAAATCCCCGCTGCACCAGATGATGAAAAGACAGATTTCCTCGGGATACAGGAAGAAACCGGATCAGGAAAAATGAGCATTGAGGATAAGATCAAACAGGTTGTTACTGAAAATCCTTCATGGGGTCCGGCCAAAGTATCCAAGGCACTGAACACAGAGCGATTCGGGAACGTAAAGATGGGAACCATTTCCGTTTGGAAGATAATGAAAAAATTGAACTTGGGAAATGACAAAAATAAAGATAAAAACAAGGAACTGGATGACTGGTTCGAAAATGAAGAATAAAATATAAAACCGGGGTTCATATGGGATTAAACATAACCCAAAAAATCATTCAGAATCATATATTAAAAGGGGAACTTATTGCAGGTTCCCCTGTTGCTATTCGGATCGATCAGACCCTTACACAGGATGCTACGGGGACCATGGCATATCTGCAGTTTGAAGCGCTGGGTCTGGACCGTGTCAAAACTGAGCTGTCCGTCAGTTACGTGGATCATAATACCCTTCAGTCCGGTTTTGAGAATGCAGATGACCATCAGTTTCTACAGTCGACCGCTTCAAAATTCGGTGTTTTGTTTTCAAAACCCGGAAATGGTATCTGTCATCAGGTTCATCTTGAGCGTTTCGGCATTCCCGGAAAAACGCTGCTTGGATCAGACAGCCATACACCAACCGGCGGCGGACTGGGCATGCTGGCCATCGGTGCCGGCGGCCTGGATGTGGCTCTGGCTATGGCGGGGCAGCCTTTTTACCTCACCATGCCCAGGGTGATCAACGTTCATCTGACAGGCCATCTGCAGGATTTTGTGTCTGCCAAGGATGTGATTCTGGAAGTGCTCAGACACCTGTCTGTTAAAGGGGGTGTCGGCAGTGTAATGGAATACACGGGAGAGGGTGTTGAAACACTTTCGGTGCCTGAGCGGGCGACAATAACCAACATGGGTGCTGAGCTGGGTGCTACAACCTCTGTTTTTCCCAGTGACGAACAGACCCGGCAGTTTATGAATGCGCAGAACCGTGGTCAGGACTGGCGGGCTTTATCTGCTGACAAAGACGCTACTTATGATGATACACTGGATATTGATCTGAGCACACTCGAGCCCATGATTGCCCAGCCGCATATGCCCGATCAGGTTGTCAAGGTCCGGGATTTAAAAGGAATGAAGGTTCATCAGGTGGCTATGGGCAGCTGCACCAATTCATCTTACCGTGATTTGACCATTGTGTCCCATATGCTCGAGGGTAAAAAGGTTTATGAGCACGTGTCTGCGGCACTTGCGCCCGGTTCGCGTCAGGTGGTGCGGGGGCTTATGAAAGAAGGTCGGTGGGAAGCGATCATATCCGCCGGTGTGCGTATCCTGGAAAATGTATGTGGTCCCTGTATTGGAATGGGATTCGCGCCGCCCAGTGAAGGAAATACCCTGCGTACCTTTAACCGTAATTTTCTGGGCAGGAGCGGGACCAAGAGTGCCAACGTATTCCTCTGCAGCCCGGAGACGGCAGTGGCTGCAGCGCTGACCGGAGAAATCACAGATCCGAGAGATTTGAAGCTTCCGCCGGTTAAAGTTACCATGCCAAAACATTTTATTATTGATGATTCCATGATTTTGCAACCGTCGAAAACCGGGGATGTCGAAATCATCCGGGGTCCCAACATCAAGCCTTTGCCCCTTAAGGAGGCTTTACCGGGTAAACTGTCAGGGTCTGTCCTCCTCAAAGTTGAAGATAATATTACCACGGATCATATTATGCCGGCCGGTGCCAAAGTGCTGCCATTGCGTTCCAATGTGCCCAAACTGGCAGAACATGTTTTTGAAGTTGTTGATCCGACATTTGCAAAGCGGGCCAAAGAAAAAGGCGGTGGATTTATTGTGGGTGGTGTGAATTACGGGCAGGGTTCCAGCCGTGAGCATGCAGCGCTTGCACCCATGTATCTCGGTGTCAAGGCGGTAATCACAAAGACTTTTTCCAGAATACATCTGGCCAATCTGATCAATTTCGGTATTGTACCCCTGACCTTTGTAAATGAATCGGATTATGACAATATTGGGCAGGGGGATGAGCTCAGTATTGATGTGTCGAATCTGGAAAGCGGTGACCTGATTCTTGTGAATGAAACCAAAAAACAGTCCATTCCCGTCACCCATGTTCTGAAGGAACGTGATATCGAACTGATCCGGGCCGGGGGTGCACTGGCGTATGCCAGACAGTCTTTGTCATCGCCTTGATGTTATTAAAACATACAAAAAAGGCATAATCCTGATTCATCCCATAAAACGAGGAAGGGATTATAAAAATAAAAGAGAGAATTGATCGAAAAAAAGCTATAGCCTTTAGCAGGGAGATGGGCAACATATAAAAGGCGGAGAAGGAAAAACCGGATAACAGGATGTTCAATGATGTAAAAAGACGAAGCGGAGGACTTCTGCTTTCCATGTCCAAACCCGGATGTTATGATTTTGGAGCGTCGCATCCTTTTCGTCGGTACACTGGTTCGCGGGGTATTTGCAGATTATTTTCAACAACTAAATGCTTTTCTATTCCACTTTAATTTCATATTTTTAAATATGCGATATGTAATAGCATAAAATGTCGAAATCTCTGTTTTGATGCGTTCCGACATTTTTTATGAATCTTGTAGACATTGAAAAACCTTTAAAGCATTACTTATTCAATAAATGATAAAATACCAGTAGTTATAGTTAATGTCATCTGTACTAAAATAATTGGGACTGTGCTGATAAAAAAGTCATTCTTGAGAGAAAAATCTATTATTTTTAATTTAATCTATTACAAACATTTAAATCCTGAATATGAAACGTCAAATTACAGAGGATTCTTCGAAGAATCTTAGTCCGTGTAAGCGATTTATATTTATTATTATTGTAATAATACTTCCCTTGGGGGTCATTCTCTTTAGTGCCGAGCTTTTGTTTCGATATATCGAATCCAGGGAAATGATTTCTATCATGCGTCCTAATCCTTACGGTAGCGGATCACATCGGCTAAAAGAGAATTTCTATTGTTCACGAACGATACATGGCCACAGAATACAAGTTCATACCAACCAGCATGGAATGCACTGGTATCCTGTAGAATACCTTCCATCTCCCAATAGAAAGCGGATTGCCTTTGTCGGTGATTCTTTCACTTTTGGCTGCTGGGCCGATGATTTTATGTGCAGTTTCGTGGGCATTTTTGACAGTTTAGCTCAGACCCGTGGATACGAGGCCTTGAATTTCGGTGTTGGAGGATATGGATTGGATGAGATGGAGCTCATTATCAATGAGGAAGTGTTCAATTTCCACCCTTCATATGTTGTAATCATGTTCTTTAATGGAAATGATTTTCGAGACACATATCTGGGTATGGATAAGTATGAACTCCGTAATGGAACGCTCCATTGGAAAAAAGATATTATTAAAAAGAAACTTCCACCAGAGGATTGGCCATTGCAACTCAAGGATGATGAGTCTCAACAAAGGAGAATTTTTATAAGTTGGTTAAAAACGCACTCTGCTGTCGCCAGAAGAGTTTTCAAGCTAAGTCATGCGATAGTTGATCGATTACATCACCGGAGACAATCCGTTTCGAAGGAACCTGACTCCTCATCCAATAAAGGGATTACGATTAATGAAAATTTCACGTCTTTTACATATTGGTCTCAAATTCCTTATCCTCCCTTGGCGATTCGAGCAAAAGAACTGTCTCTCGCTTCTCTGGAGCGTATACGTGTTTCAGTCGAAAATAACGGGGCCAGGCTGATCATCGTCAGTATTCCATATAGTGATCAAGTCTTCGTTTCAGATATGGTTGGTGCAAATTACAATATTCATCTACCGCAGGACTTCGTAAGAGATTTTGCCAATAAGCGGGATATTGGCTACCTGGACCTTTTACCGGTTTTGCGGGAACACATTCAAAATGGCGGCAAAAATCCATACATTTCAGGTGATCCGCATTTCAACGATGTCGGGCACAGATTGGTTGGTGAACGTTTGGCAGAGTGGTTTCTCGCAGAGGGAAAAGGGAATTGAAAACAAAAGAACAGGTATAAAACGAAAGAATCCTGAATCGGCAGAACAATACGCATCGGGTGCTTAATATGATACATTGGGTTGGATCCAACTTCATATTCAGCAAATATTCCCCTTAAATGGTATTTATTTGCTAATATTGAATTATATTATCAAGGTGGCGACTATGAAACCAGAAATCAGAAGCACAATAATCATTGTAATTGTCATGTTTATAATTTTTTTGACTTTCAACAGTTGTGAATCAGACAGGAGCGTATCGGCGCCTGGATATTTTATCTTGGATTTTGATGGTATTGATGACAGGGTAATCGTGGAAAATCCTGATCAGGGGTTGAATGCCATATCTAATAATATCACCATTGAATGTTGGATTTACGCACGTTCTTATCCCAATAGAGCTCCAAGAATTGTGGATAGATCTGATAATAAATTGGGTGAGGGTGCTGGAGATCGTTTCCTTCTTCACCTTTTTGAACCGGACAGTGCAGTTAGAATGAATATTAACGGAAATGGTCTGAGCTCCGGTCCGATTCAATTGAACCGGTGGACGCATATCGCAAGTACCTATGATGGTCAAGAGGTGTGTATATATTTAGACGGCAGTCTAAGTCGGTCGATGTTTCTCAGTACGATTATCGATGTGCAAGATTCTGCACTTTATATTGGTAACGATTCAAACCTTACGATTCGTCAATTTGACGGTTATATCGATGAATTAAGGATCTGGTGTGTAGCTAAAAGTCAAGATGAAATTGAACAGGATATGAATCGAATTCTCGGGGGGGATGATACGGGTCTGGTCGGATACTGGAGAATGGATAGCGGACAGGGACAGCTGGTTGTTGATTCGGCCGGTGATAATCATGGGACATTGGGTCTTCTGAGTGAACCAGATATGAGTGATCCTGAATGGATCCTATGGGAATATCCACATAATCATTAACATTGAAAATTTATTAAGGGAGCATTTGAATGGAAACAAGCAGGTTATCAGATCTTCTTAAAGCCTATCGAAGAGCACCTGAGGTGTTTCAGGCTACAAGCTATTGGAACTCTTATGAGAAGGGTATTCTTGAAACCATTTCAAAAATTGATTTTCTAAAAATTCGATCTGGTAAGTACCCGATACTGGCAACATTCGGATTTACCGATGTTATTTATTCATATCCTATTTCCATGCCGGTTTGGAAGAAGATACTCCTTAAATTTATACGTAATTTGGTTGGAAGGAGTACAGCTTTTATGCCGTATCAGTTAAGTCTTTCCGAAATCAGGCATATGGCATTTCATCATTGTGAATTATTAGCTGATATTTCGGGTGCAATGTCAATCAGTACGATTGAAACCAGTACTTTTGGAAATCCTGCTGATCTCTTCAGTATTCATCATAAGAAATATACAATGCATTTCCTGAATTATTATGTTCGTTATTGCTTTGCCCGGAAACATATATCATTCAAGGGGGATGAGATAGTCGTTGATCTGGGAACCGGATCCGGCTATCAAATAGAGGTATTGAAAAAGCTATATCCGGATTTGACGGTTTTGTGTTTTGATTTACCCGCTCAAATATTCCTGTGTGAAGAATACCTCACAGAAGCGCTTAATAAGGCGGATATTGTCGGTACCGGAATCACAAAAGACTGGAAGGATCTTAGCCAATTGAAAAAAGGGGGTATCCATTTTTTTGGTAACTGGCAATTTCCTTTACTTGAAGGCTTTCAATTTGATCTTTTCTGGAATGCTGCCAGTTTTGGTGAAATGGAGCCTCATGTTGTTGAAAACTATTTATCATATATAAAGGGTAATGTTCAATGGGTTTATTTGTTAAATGCGCGGCACGGCAAAGAGACGAAGGGAAAGATTCATGTCAATAAACCAATCACCTTTGAAAATTATCAGGATATGTTGTCCGGATATAAATTATTAGATCATCATGATGCCTATTTCGCTCATAGAAGACTTTCACAATCAAAAGGATATTTCGAAGCATTATGGATGAAAGAATAGATTTCTATTACTATAAAAAAGTAATATTCAATCAATTATTTTGGATGTTCGAAATATTTTTTTAAATTATATTCAGGAACGAATTCATTTCCTGTCTTAAATATAGGTGCTATACGTCAGTTGTTCTTTTAATTACTTTCAATTTAATGGAGGCCAGAATGGCTCTTTTTGATAAAATTACACCGCCGGATGGAGATAAAATTACCTTTGAACAGGACCGTATCAAGGTTCCGGATCATCCGATCATTCCGTTTATTGAAGGGGATGGAATTGGCCCCGATATCTGGAAAGCCACACAGCCCGTGCTGGACAGTGCTGTTGCAAAAGCCTATGGGGGCAAAAAAAAGATAATCTGGTTTCAGGTTCATGCCGGGCTGACTGCCCTGCAGCTTTACGGAAATGATGATGTGCTTCCGGAAGATACGCTGAATGCGATCCGTGAATATCTGGTGGCCCTGAAAGGACCCCTGACCACACCCGTCGGCGGTTTTCAGTATGTTTGCCTGGTTTGCGCGGCTGAGCAGGACGGTCCGGATGGAAAACGTCCGGATAAATGTGTAAAATGCGGTTCTGAATGGGTGACTCCCCGGTTCCGCAGTCTGAATGTGGGCCTTCGCCAAAAGCTGGATTTGTACGCCTGCGTTAGACCGGTTCGCTGGTTTGAAGGCGTTCCCTGTCCGGTGAAGGAGCCGCAGAGACTGAATGTGATCATTTATCGGGAAAATACAGAGGATGTGTATTCCGGGATCGAGTTTGAACAGGGTAAAGAGGAAACACAAAAAGTCATACAGTATCTTACAAAGGAAATGGGAAAGTTGATCCGGCCTGATTCAGGTATCGGTATCAAACCAATCAGTATCACCGGGAGTAAACGGCTGGTGCGCAAGGCCATTCAATATGCTGTGGATCATCATAGATCTTCCGTTACACTGGTCCATAAAGGCAATATCATGAAATTCACGGAAGGCGCATTTCGGGATTGGGGATACGAGCTGGCAAAGGAAGAATTTCGTGATCACATTATCACAGAAAAAGAGCTCTGGGATGAGCATGACGGGAAAATGCCTTCAGGCAAGATACTCGTTAAGGACCGGATTGCTGATCAGATGTTTCAGCAGGTTTTACTGCGGCCGGATGAGTACGATGTGGTGGCATTACCCAATTTGAACGGCGATTATATTTCGGATGCCTGCGCGGCTCAGGTAGGTGGTCTGGGACTGGCGCCCGGAGCCAATTTGGGGGATCAAATAGCACTTTTTGAAGCCACACACGGAACTGCGCCTAAATATACCGGCCAGGACAAAGTCAATCCCAGTTCGGTGATACTGTCAGGCACCTTAATGCTGGAGCATTTGGGATGGCATGAGGCTGCGGACATGGTGGTAAAAGCCATTGAGAAAACCATTCAGCAGAAACGGGTGACCTATGATCTGGAAAGGCAGATGGCCGGGGCAACGAAACTGAAATGCTCCGAATATGGACAGGCAATTATTGAAAATATGTAAGAAAGCCGGTATGCCTTCATTGCACACTCAAGAAAGGGCAGATATTTATCTGCCCTTTCTGTTTCCGGTTTAAGAAACTTTTAACGTTAGAAATCGTTTATTTATAAGGCGTAAAAGTGTGTAAATTTTTGGATTGCGGAAAAAATGAAAACAACAGTTCAAACATTTAAGAAAACAGCTTTTTTCCGATACCATAATCCATGTAAACAGTCAAAGAATAAACGAAGTCCAATAAAAAAAGGATCGTTTGTAATAGTTCATTTGTTTTTTATCATGGTTTTTTTCAGCAATTGTTTTAATCCCTTTGCACCCCAGCTTACCGAGTCACTTGAAACTGCGGATATGATTGTTACAGCCCAAAAGTCACCTGAAGAGGTACTCCAAAATTTCAAACTTGCCTATACATTCAGAGATTCACTTTTATACAGCAACGTACTGGACACCACCTTTCTTTTTGTTTATTTTGATCCCAATGAGGGGTCTTCGGGAAGGTTTATTTCATGGGGAAGGGAGGAAGATTTATCAACAACGGGTGCCCTGTTCCGGCATTTTCAGGTAATAGATCTGGTTTGGAATGCCACACTGTATGAGATTCTGGATGATGAAACAGGCGAGCTGAGTAAGGGATTCAGCTTAACACTGGTTGGTGAAGAAAGTGATTATAAATTATCAGGACGGGCGGTATTTTCCTTTAAAAAATGCCAGGATAGTATCTGGCGGATCACACGATGGAAAGATGAGTCAGATATATAATTTCAGGAGTTAAGACGATGAGACATATTTCAGGATTTAATGGGATGAAATTCATCTTGATTGCCGCGATCGGCCTGCTTTTTACTGTCGCGGATAAATCTGAAGCGCAGTATTTTGGTAAAAACAAGATTCAATACCGTGATTTCGAGTGGAAGTATGTTCAATCACGGCATTTTGATATCTACTATTATGACCTGGAAACGGCCCTTGCAGAGTTTGTGGCTGATGTGGCTGAATCAAGTTATGTCAGCTTAAGAAAGGACTTTCGGCACGATATTCAGAAAAGAATTCCCATTCTGGTATACAACGGCCATAACGATTTTCAGCAGACCAACGTGATCTATTCCCTGATTGATGAAGGTGTCGGCGGATTTACCGAGATATTCAAGGACCGTATCGTCATTCCTTTTCAGGGGAATTATGAAGAATTTCGGCATGTGATTCATCATGAATTAACCCATGCTGTTATGTTTCAGGTTTTTTACGGAGGCGGTGTGGGGTCCATGGTCACAGGCATGGCCCGTTTCCAGATGCCCCTTTGGCTGGCTGAAGGCCTGGCGGAATATGAAAGTCTTGGCTGGGACACAGAAAGCGATATGTTTATGCGGGATGCAACCATTAACGGTTATACCCCCCCCATTTCACAGATGTATGGATTTATGGTTTACAAAGGGGGGCAGTCTGTACTGAAATATATAGCTGAGAAATACGGCACGCAAAAAATTGGAGAGATACTCGCAAAAGTCAGACTGCACAAAAGTGTGGATCAGGGGATAAAAAAATCAATCGGTTTGAGTCTTGAGGAATTATCAGAACGATGGCACAAGTATCTCAGAAAAAGCTACTGGCCGGATATTGAGGACCGGGATGAACCGGAGGACATTTCAAAACGGTTAACCGATCATGCAGAGGGTAGGCACTTTTTAAACAATTCACCCGCCCTTTCTCCAAAGGGAGACAAGCTTGTTTATTTATCCGATCAATCGGAATATATGGATATTTATGTGATGAGTGCCATTGACGGGCATAATATGGGAAGACTGGTCAAGGGTCAGAGATCGGATCTTTTTGAAAATCTTCACTGGCTGCGGCCGGGTATGGATTGGTCCCCTGAGGCGGACCGGATTGTCTTTGCAGCCAAATCAGGGGAATTGGACGCCATTTACATACTGAATGTGGAAGAAAGAAGGATTGTGGATTCCTTTCAATTTGAACTGGACGGTGTTTTTTCGCCGGCCTGGTCTCCCGATGGGAAAAATCTGGTATTTGTAGGGATTAAAAACGGACAATCAGATCTGTATCTCCTTGATTTCGAATCCCGTACTCTTCAACAGCTGACAGATGATATATTCAGCGATCTGGATCCAGCCTGGTCACCGCAGAGCAATGAAATTGTGTTTGTTTCGGACCGGCAGACCTATCAGGGTCAGCCTGAAGGTGATTTCAGCATGCAGAATCATAATTATCATCAATACGATGTTTATACAATGGATGTTGAATCCGGATATCTATCACGTTATACCAACAACGAGGCTGAGGAGCACAGTCCTGAATTTTCTCCGGATGGACGGGTCATTGCCTATGTTTCAGATCTGAATGGTATTGGTAACATTTATATGCTGAACAGGGAAGACAGTGTGTCCTATCCCATTACCAACTTATTGACCGGGGTGGCTCAGATATCCTGGTGCCGTGACGGTTCCAGGCTTGCCTTTGCTTCATTTTTTAACGGAGGTTATGATATCTATCTGATTAACAATCCTCTGGACATTGAGCCCGGTTCCGTTGTTCTGAAAAACACCATGTTTCTTGAGCAGAAGCCGGTAAGGAAGCCGGAACCTGCCGAAGAAAAAATCAGGGAACCCCGGAAACCGAAAGGGCCCGGTCTGGATTACAAACAGTTTGTATTTGACGACCGGTTCCGAAAAGGAGACATGAAATCCGAAGAAAAGCGGGAGGATCCGTTCCTGTTGTCGGAACAATACAAAAACAGCGACGGGGATTATAAGGTTAATAAATACAAGAACCGGTTTACGGTCGACCTGATTTCAGGGGATGCCGGTTACAGCCAGTTTTTCGGACTTCAGGGATCTTCCATGATCGTTGTGTCCGATATACTCGGGAACCATCAGTTCAATCTGTATACGGATCTGTTTTATAACCTGAAAAATTCCAATTTTCAGCTTGCTTATTTTTATTTGCCGAAGCGTACGGATTATGGCATTTCCATTTTCCACTATTCTTATATGTACTATACCTATTACTATGACGGATATCTCTTCCTTCCATCCTATATCCGTGACAGGAATTATGGCCTGTCCCTTTATCTGTCCAGACCGTTTAACCGGTTCAAGCGTCTGGATCTCGGATTGACAGCATTTGAAATTGCCCGTGATTACGGTTCTGTGGATCCATATTACTATTATTATTACGGCTATGCCACCGGATTTGAAGATCTGGGGAATCTGTATAAACGGCGCGTGATGCTGATGAATCTGGGATACACCGAAGATACGGTTATCTGGGGTTCAACCGGCCCTGTGAATGGAGGACGTTCCTATGTCAATTTTACATACAGCCCGCCGATCAGTAAAACATCCGGTCTGAGTTTCTGGACCATTAAGGGTGACTGGCGGAAATATTTCAGGATACACAGAGATTATAATTTTGTGGTTCGTGTCACAGGCGGATATTCCGGGGGTAAGGATCCCCAGCGGTTTTTACTGGGCGGCATGCGCAACTGGCTGAATTATGAATATGCTGACATTCCAGAGGGATTATGGGATGATGATCTTTTTTATTTTTCAACATTTGAAACACCCCTGCGGGGCGCTTTGTATTATGACATGATCGGCAGCAAGTTCTTCCTGACAAATATTGAGTTCCGTTTCCCCATGATACGCTATTTGATCCTGGGCTGGCCCCTTCCGCTCGGATTTCAGAATATCCGGGGAGCCATTTTTATGGATATGGGCTCGGCATGGGAAGACAACAATAAATGGCAGCCTTTTGCGTCCAATGATGCTGCAGGCGGCTTGCCCAAATTAAACGATGTGATGGCTGGATATGGATTTGGCGCAAGACTCAATATTGGTTTTCTGCTGCTTCGGTATGATGTGGCCTGGGCCACGGATTTTGCATCCACGGCAGACAAGCCGGTTCACTATTTTACACTGGGTGCTGAATTTTAGGAGCCATTTTTATGAAACGTTTTTTGCACACACTCTTTTTATTTATAATGGTTTTCCCCCTTTATGCGGGAAATGATCCGGGAATTGATTTTTCTGTATCATTCGATCCGGTTTCTGTGGAAAGAGGGAGTGACGGTCTTCTGCTTGTTCAGGCTGTGATTCCTGAAAATTTTCATATTACGCATCCGGAATCGGGTTTTTTTACCGTACAGCCGGAGCCTATTCAGGGTATAAAGTGGGAAGAAGCTGAATTTCCCAAAGGCGAACCGGATGAAGTGGGATTTGTATATCACAAAGAGGTGACTGTTCAGGTGCCTTTTCGTGTTCAGGATTCAGCCATTGAAGGGAATCAAAAGGTGGCTGTTTCTATCACCTATCAGCCATGCGATGAATTAAACGGTATTTGTTATCCGCCTTTTGATAAATTGGTTAAAGCAGATCTGAACATCGTCACAGCCGGACCTGCGGCATCAGGCGGCAGTATTGCGGATCGTATTACCAATGCGCTTGAACGCGGATCCTGGCTGGCCTTTTTGCTGGTTTTCTTCGGTGGTATTCTAACCAGCCTGACACCCTGTGTTTATCCCATGATTCCCATCACGCTGGCGGTTATCGGCGCACAGGCTACAGGGAACCGGATGAAAGGATTTATCCTGTCTATTTTTTATGTACTGGGTATTGCGGTCACATTTTCCGCGCTGGGTATCTTCGCGGCCAAAACCGGCGCCTTGTTCGGCACATTTGCACAGCACCCGGTTATCCAGGTGATCATCGCAGTAATTTTCCTGACCATGGGCCTTTCCATGCTGGGTGCTTTTGTCATGCAAATGCCGCCTGCGCTCGCAGGCAAATTGCGAGGTAAACAGAGGAAGGGATTTTTAGGCGCCTTTTTAACCGGTCTGGTTGCAGGTCTGATTGTATCCCCGTGTATCAGTCCGCTGCTTGTGGTGATTTTAACCTGGGTGGCCCGGTCCGGTTCCATGCTTCTGGGATTTGGACTCCTGTTCTCCTTCGCGATTGGTCTGGGCGTGCTTTTCATAATTATAGGCACATTTTCAGGCGTGCTGAAGAATTTACCGAGAACCGGTATCTGGGCGGAGCTTATTGAAAAAGGATTTGGTCTGCTCCTGATTGTTCTGGCTATTTTCTTTATAAAACCGCTGCTTCCCTCCTATCTTCTTACGGGTGTCTGGGCATTGTTTTTTATGTTTACCGGAACATTTCTTGGCGCATTTCGGATCATTGATGCTGAAAGTCAGGCAAAAGTAAAAACGGCCAAAGCGGTTGGATTAATTGCTGTGACACTCAGTGCATCGCTTGTTTTCTTTGCCACAGCGGAATACCTTGATTTTTCTTTGTCCGGAAAGTCCGGACCGGTGAAAAAGGAAAAGTCAATGGAAATGTCTGTTTGGCGAACCTCGGACGAAGCGGCTTTTCAGGAGGCGCGCGATACCGGAATGCCGATGCTCATTGATTTTTATGCCGACTGGTGTTCTGCCTGCCATGAACTGGATGAGAAGACCTGGCCGGACAGCGGTGTGCAGACCGCTATGGCCCGTTTTATTCCCGTCAAACTGGACCTGACGCAGAATGATGCGTCTGCGAAAGCCTATCAAAAAAAGTACGGCATTGTGGGCATGCCGACAGTGATTTTACTGTCTCCGCAGGGTGAAGAAATGGCGCGGTTTGAAGGGTTTCGTCCTCCTGACGAGGTAAAGGCATTTTTAAATTCACAAAAAGGTTAATCAGTGGCGGATACCGGAAAAACGACAAGACTCTTTGAACGCAACTCAAAGAAAACCTTTTTTAAAGCCAGAGTTATTGGCTGTGAAAAAAGGGAAAAAACCTATGCAGTTGAGCTGGACCAGACTTTGTTTTATCCCACTTCCGGCGGTCAGCCCCATGATACAGGCACCCTCAATGAAATCCCGGTTCTGGATGTCACAGAGCAGGATGAAACAATTTATCATATTACAGAAACAAACATAGCCACAGAAACCGAGGTTGAAGGCTGCATCGACTGGGACAGACGGTTTGATCATATGCAGCAGCATTCGGGTCAGCATTTATTGTCCCGGTGCTTTTATAAAAATCTGAAAGCCGAAACCATCGGTTTTCATCTGGGAAAAACCGTTTCCACTATTGATCTGTCGGTTTCTGAAATTCAGGATGATATGCTTGATTGTGTTGAAACAGAAACCAACCGGATCATTTTCAGCAATCAGGATGTCAAGATCCATAATCTGACCCTTGATGAAAGCCGGAAACTGGACCTAAGAAAAGAGCCTTCCGTGGACGGAATGGTTCGTGTGGTGAGCATTGCTGATTTTGATCATTCGGCCTGCTGCGGTACACATGTTCATCATTCAGGCGAAATCGGAATACTTAAAATAATTCATAAGGAACGTTATAAAGGCGGCATAAGAGTCACATTCTTATGCGGCGGCAGGGCCTTAAAAGATTATCAGCTTAAAGACAAGGCAATGCGTGAAGCAGGCAGTATTTTATCAGCGGGAGAAAGCGACATTGTGGATGTGCTCTCCAGATGGAGGGATGAACGCAAGCAGGCTGCGAAAACCATCAAGAATCTTCTGGAGGAGAACCTGACCCGGGAAGCCGATAAGCTGGTCCAGGATGCGCATGACACCGGAAAGGTTAAACTGGTCACCCGTGTTTTTAACAGCCGGGAGCGAGCCCATATTCAGCTTCTGACCCGGAAAACAGCAGCTCTGGGCGGTGTTGTGGCTCTTTTTGGAACAACCGATAAAACCGGACATGTTTTTTTTGCCGTTTCTCCTGATATTCAATTGGATATCAGGCCGTTTTTAAAAAAGGCATGCGATAGTCTTGAGGGACGGGGCGGTGGTTCTGCATCGTTTGCCCAGGCCAGTTGTCTTCGGACCGATCAAATGCAGTCCGTTCTGGAATCCATACAAGCCGATATTTTAAAGAGCGTCTGATTCGATATCTTCTTATATCTTTATTTTTCTTACCATAATCTTACGATTTCCCTTGATTTTTGCAGCTATT
>Ga0272441_10001507_pt1 | contig 49692 bp, 47 predicted proteins | sample SSMProp6N_FD_193582 | JGI IMG/M metagenome (GOLD analysis project Ga0272441, IMG submission 193582) | Marine sediment archaeal communities from Little Sippewissett salt marsh, Falmouth, MA, United States - SSM-Prop-6N | ecosystem: Environmental > Aquatic > Marine > Wetlands > Sediment ... | reverse complement strand
CTACGCGTTCGCCGGCGGGATCGGCAACACGGGTTCTGTCTGCGGCGCAGTCGCAGGCGCCGTGATGTCGATCGGCCTGATCAAGGGCCGAGGCGAGACCATGGAAGAGATGATGAGCGTCCTCGGCTTGGCCGCGGAATTCCGCAAACGGTTCGAGGCCGAGATGAAGACGATCAGCTGCCGCGAGCTCACGGGCTTGGATCTGACGAAGCCAGAAAGCCTCGAAGACCTCATGGGTTCCGACGTTCCTCAGACAGTCTGCTTCCCTGCCGTCGCGACCGCCCATCGCCTCATCGTCGACTTGCTGAGAGAGAACGCCTAGCCCGAACGCTGAGTCGTGATTCGCGCACCGGGCTCGCGGCCGGCCGTCCCGCTCCGGGATCGGCCGGCCGCTGAGCCATGGAACGCCCGATGGACGACCGACGACTTCACGCCGGATTCCCGTCCAGGTACTTCAGCCACGTGACGTAGCTGTCCTCGTCGGTGGACGCTCTCGAGTAGACGCCTTCTGCGATCGGGTTGGCCTCTCCCCCGCCGCCGATGCACGCGTGGATGCCACCTCGCTCGACCAGGCGACGCATCCCCTCATGGAGGAGCGCGGTGCACAAGCCCCGGCGCTGGTGCTCAGGCATGGTACCTACTGGCTCGTAGTAGCCAGAACGCGCGACGTCGTCGTACCAGATGGTGCAGAACGCCACGACAGCGCCACTCTCGTCGGCGGCAACGAGATCCAGGTCCCGGCGATACATCGGCGCCCGCATGATGCTTGCGTACCAGTCATGGCTCCTGTAGTCCGCGTCCGGGTCATCGGGATGGAACGCGCGCCAGCTGGCCCAGCTCCGCGACGGGATGTCCTCGAGGGTCATCGGCCGAATCGTGTAGCCGGGTGGCGTCGGCACCTCGGGGATCGGGAGCGACAGGTTGCGGTACCGATCGTAGGCCTGCGATCCCGACCGCGGTGCGTAACCTCGACGCGAGAGGATCTCTTCGCGCAGGGTGTCCCCTTCCAGGACCCCAACAACGAGCACCGGTCGGCCCGAAGGCGGGCCGACGGTCATGAGTCGTTCCTCGGCAAGGGCGAGCATCTCCTCCTCAAGCTCCGGCGTTCGGTATCTCGGGTCGACTTGAAGGTATGCGTGCCCAGGATCTTCGGGGTTGAGGACGGCGGCAATTCGGCCCTCCTCAGTCTCCCACAAGAAGGTCGCTTCTTCGACTTGCGTCCCGTTGCAGTTCGCCGCCACGTGCCACCGCCAGTAGTCAAGCCGCGCCACCGGCCATGAGTACTGCCTTCGATCGTTTCGGATGAACACGTCGCGGAGGAACTCGCGAATCGCCCAGTAGTCGTCCTCTGTCTGATACGGTCGTTGCACTAGCTTCATTGGTTGTCCTTTCCGTGTTGGATGCCGTTATCGGACGGCACTAGATCGCGGTCGGTGACCGTCATGCCAACTCGGCACCGAAAGGCAACCACGACGACGCTCCAGAGAATGTCGCCAGAGATGATGAAGGAAGAATCGGAAGAAGAACCCGACGCGTCCGGGGTCTACGGCCTTTCGGTCCGTGCTACGCCGCCGCCAGAATCACGTTCGCTCTTCCCCTTCCCGACAGCCGTGTCAGGGCACCGGCTCTGCGCGAGGTTTCGTCAAGGCATTGCACCCCGACATACGCAGACATGGGCGAGTCTACCGCTTTGCCTAGGACTCCTCAAATGGACGATCCTTGCGGCCGAACTCGGCAACGTTACGTCAGATGGGCAACGAGCCTGATGCCGACATAGAGTACTGAAATGAACACCGCCGACTTGCCGTGCGCGCGGTAGTGCTCTGAGAAATCCTTGTAGTCCTCGGCCACCGTGCCGGGAATCATGACCCACTTCGGGGTCAGCTTGCTGACGAGCAGCCAGTCCAGGAGGACGAGATCGCCAAACGTGAACAGCGCAAAGCAAGCGACCGGAGTCATGATCGCTGCGAGAAGAGAGATCTCTCCGCCGAGAGACGCTTTCATCATGAAGGTGGACGCGACCGGATAGACCAGCGCGAACAGCAGCCAAGGGATTCCGACGATCAAGGCGATGAGCTTCTCCCGCTTGGTCTGCGGAGGCACCTTGTCCTTGACCGCTTTGGGGTAGTCAGCATGGCCCCACACGCGGGGACTCAGCGGCAGGATCAGGAGGAACAGATACCCCGTCGCCACGCCGCCGCAGATCAAGTCCGTGCTTGATGATCAAGCGCACCGCGGTGCTCATGGCTCGATCTCCTCTCTTATGGAAGTGAGAGTGTACATCTTGGCGCGCCTCGGCTGGCGTGCGGGCATTCCCTGCGCAATCCCACGCTAGGACAACACGCAACGATGCTCCTATCGGCTCTCGGCATCACGCCAGCGCCATCACGGACCGTGCCGCTTCCTCTCTCCATGCGGCGTTCTCCATGTAGAATTCAGCCATGATGACTTGCCGCGGGACACGCATCGTGGTGCTGATCGGACTTGTGTGCTGGCTCCTGGGAGCGGCGGTGTCTGCCGAGGATCCGGCTCCTGATCTCCTGCCTCCGACCGATGAGCCTGAGGTATTCGCCCCCGATGTCGTGTCGCTGCTCGGGCAGGCCTACAGAGAAGGGGAGGTCAGCGTGTGGCCGGACAACGGCCGGCTGATCTTCAGCCGTTTCGGCCCGGGGATCCCGGACTTCACGATCTTCGAGAGCTCTTTCGTGGGCGGCGCGTGGACGAATCCAGTGCCGACGGACCTGTTCGAGGATTCGATCGCCGCAGAACCTGGCCTTGCGCCCGACGGCACGGCCGTCTTCTTCTCGCTGCCTACATCTGGGGTTCACGGGACCCACGAGATCTACGTAATCGAGCAGATCGACGACGGCTGGAGCGAACCGCGACGGCTCTTCCGAGGCCTCTACCCGTCCGTGACGCACGCCCGCACGATCTACTACACGACGTACGTCGGCTGGAAGGACCACATCGCATGTCGCTACGTCGTCGATGGGCAATACGCCTCGGAGCAGGTGATCGGAGCCCCTGTCTACTCGACGCATGAGGACGCGCATCCGTGTGTCGCGCCCGATGGAAGCTACGTTGTCTTCGATTCCTTCACCCGTCCATGCGATGGAGCCTGCAAGCTGTTCGTCTCGTTTCACAACGATGACCGCACTTGGACTGAGCCAGCGAACCTCGGACCTGTGGTCGGAGACCTTCCCGCAGCGATGGCTCGGGTCAGCGCGGACGGGACCACTCTCTTCTTCAAGGCCGACGGCGACGTCTACTGGATCCACACGTCGGCCATCGAGACGCTGCGAGAGTGACTCGAGGTCCGCGGATGCTCTGATCGCACACTTCTGCCGCCACCCAGCAAGCCAAAGGCAGGGGATGCGCAGCGGCAGCTCTAGAGTTTCACCCGTCCTCAGATGCCGGCGGTGACTGGCTGTGCTTGTCCTCGTACATCCTCCGGTCGGCTTCCTCCAGCGCTTGGTCGATCGTTTGCCCGCTGTCCGGGCCCCATCGAACGGTCCCGATGGCGAGGGTAACCGGGAACTCCAGGAGCGGGTTCGTCACGTTCCGCGTGGCGACTTCCGCTTGGATGCGATCCCTAACCACTTCCGTCTCTGCGACCGCCTCCGAGAGGACCACGAGGAACTCGTCGCCCCCGTATCGCACCAGAATGTCTGCGTCCCGCACGTTGTGCTCGATGACCTCGGCCACCCCCTGGAGGACCTTATCGCCCATCGCATGCCCGAACCGATCGTTGATCTCTTTGAAGCGGTTGACGTCAATCATCAAGAGGCCGATCGGATGCGCGTATCGCTTCGACCGCGCGACCTCTCGGTCCAGCATCTCCCCAAGCGCGTAGCGATTGAGCACGCCGGTGAGAGGATCGTGCCGCGCCATGTGGGCAAGCTTCTCCGCAAGCTCGCGGCGCTCGCTGACGTCGCGGAAAATCCCGAGAAGGCAGGATCGACCGGCGATCCTCACCGGAGCGGACCGGATCTCCACCGGAACGCGCCGCCCTCGGCTCGAGATCACATCGACCTCGATCGAACGGGCCCGTCCGCCCGGCCGATCCTCCCGCAACGGCCTGTCCGCCTCACCGTTCGATTCCTGAGCGGGATGAAGGATGGACTGGGGGCGGCCGATCAGGTCAGCCTTGCCACGCCCCACCAGCCGGCACATTGCGTCGTTGCAGTCGACGATCTCTCCGGTTCGCGCATCGGTCAGGACGATCGCATCGCGACTCTCTTCGAACAGCGTCCGGTAGCGCGACTCATTCGCGCGTAACGACTCCTCGGCCTCCTTACGCTCCACGATCCGCCCGAGACGCTCGGCGATCGCCGCGATCAAGCGACGCTCCTCGTCCAGAAATGGGCCTTCGTCCTCCTCGGACCGTTCCTCGAGATAGAACACGTCGATGGTGCCCACGATGTTGCCGCCGGCGCGCACGGACACCGACTGCTTCCACTCAGACTCGGCGAACTTCGGCGACCGGTACTCCTTCTCCCTCAACGTAATCCTAGCGCGCGCAATATCGTCGTGCTTCCAGCTCTTCGGCAGAACGTCGGCAAGCGCCTGGCAAAGGCTATCCAATGAAGCTGACTGCCTTTCGGCGATGTCGGACAACCGATAGAACGCCTGTAGCTCTTTCACACGCTCCCGAAGTTCTTGCTCGACCCGCCGGCGCTCGGAGATGTCACGTGCGATTCCCAACACCAAGCGGCGTTTGCCGATGGTGACAGGATGCGTCGTGATCTCGACGGGCACCTTGCCACCGTCCTTGCGGGTTAGGATGAACTCGTCCGGACCGGTGGAACGCCCGATCACGTTCCTCGCGAGCAGAGCCGCGGCTCTCAGCGCGTCGCTCGGCGAAAGCAGGCCCAACGTGAGAAAGCTCTTGCCGATCAGTTCTGAACGACCATAGCCTGTGATCGTCTCCGCAGCGGCGTTCCCATCGACGAAAACGCCCTTGGGATCGGAGAGATAGTAGCCGTCGGGCGCGTGCTCAAACAGCGCTTGGAATCGCTCTTCGGAGATTCGGAGCCGCTCGTTGTGTTCCTCCAACTCACGGACTCGCTCGCGGAGCGCTGACAGTCCATCCCCGTGGTCCGTGGCACCCAGTTCGCCGCTCGTCATGTCCAACACCTGCGAAGGACGAGTCCCCGCGGTCAGTGTAGCACGTTTGGAGCTCCGGCTAGCCGCCGCTTCTCAGAGCAACGGCCCTTCGATGAGTCGATGGAGGAGTTGCCCGGCGACTCGCAGGGTCATCCCGTCTCGATCCTTCGCCGGATTGACCTCGACCAGTTCGACGAGCGCGAGCGTCTCAAGCTCGTGGGCACGTTCCATGATGAGCGCTCCCTCTCGAGTCGTCAGCCCGCCGAGCTCCGGGTAGTCGACGGCCGGCGCAAACGCGGGATCCAGCACGTCGATGTCGAACGTGAGGACGACAGCGTCCGTCCGCTCCGCCAGATGCGCGAGAGCATCGCGGCACACCTGGTCGATCCCCAACCGCTCGACGTCGGACGCCGTGTAGGCACGAATCCCCATCTCGTGAATCGCGCGCCTCTCCTCGGTCAGCACATCGCGAAGCCCGATGAAAGCAAGGTGCTTCGGGTCGAGAGTCGCGGCAAGTTCGGGACGTGCCCGAAGACCGCCGACGTCGCCGCCCAGAAGGTGCGTCACCGGCATAGCGTTCAGCGTGTTGGTGCCGTGCGGGCCGGGCACCTCGAAGTCCGGATGCGCATCCACCCACAGCAGCCCGACCGAAGGCTCATCGATACCTTGCGCATGCAGATGCCCGATGACGGCAGCGATACTGGCAATCGTGATCGAGTGATCGCCTCCAAGAACGATGGGAACCGCGCCTTCGCCGAGCGATGATGCGAGTTCGGCGGCGAGCGACGGCGCGTATGCCATCATCTCTGCGAGTCCTTTCGGCCTGCCTTCCGGGCTCGCGCCCCTTTCCGGCTCGACGTCCCCGCGATCGGAGATCTCAATGCCGAGAGATCGCAGGTGCTCTACTCGACGCGTGAGGCCCGCCGTTCGAATGGCCCTCGGCGCGTCCCCCGTCCCTTCGTACTCCGAGCCGGAATCGAACGGCGCTCCGACGATCTCCCACTTCTTCGCCTGCATGCTGCCTCCTTGAGAAGCCATGTCTGGAGAGGACTCCCTGCTCGTTCTGCATCTCAGGACAATCCGCTCCGAGGAAGACGAGAGGGAGGTTCGAGCGTGTCACTCGAATCGGAATGACTCCATTTGCCCGACCGTGAGGCGTCGACTGAGCGAACGTAGTGTACCCAATCCTGCAAGCAGGATCGCCGTGTGAAGCCGGCCCCGCCGAGGCGAGTCCGTCCTCTACCTTGAAACAGAACATTGTGATGTTATACACTCCGCCGGTCGCCCCTCAGTCCAGAAGGCCCGCGCAACGGGCGAGGAGGTCAAGATGTCCACGACAGCACTCGATCAAGCACTTCAGCAACAGATTGACGAGTTCCGAACGAAGCATCCGGAATCCCCCGGTGTATCACTGCTCGTCGAGACTCCCGGGCAGCTGTGGAGGGGAGCTTGCGGCTTCTCTGACCCCGAACAGAGAACACCGATGCGCCCGGACGACTTGATCTACATCGCCAGCGTGGCCAAGACGATGACGGCAACCGTCGCGCTGCGACTCGTGGAAGAGGGACTTCTGGATCTCGACGCGACACTGCCCGCGTACCTGCCCGCCGAGCTTCTCGACGGTCTGCACAGGTTCGAGGGCCAATCGTACGACGATCGAATCACCGTGCGACACTTGCTCGGCCACGCGAGCGGATTGGCTGACAGCTTCGGAAGCCCCGGATTCATGGACCTGATCGTTGCGGCGCCGGACCGCGTCTGGAAGCCGGAGGAGCCGGTCGAATTCATCAAGGAGCACTGCCCGCCGCTGTTCCCGCCGGGCGAAGGCTTCAACTACTCCGACGTGAACTACAACTTGGTCGGCCTGGCGATCGAGGAGGTCACCGGCGCGTCCCTCGACGATGCGTATCGTCGCTACGTCTACGAACCCGTCGGGATGGAATCGACGTACCGCCGATTCGTCGAGGATCCGCCGCGGGAAACCTCACGCGAAGCGCACGTCTTCTACGGCGAGATGGACTTCACGCAGTGGCGCGCCCTCACGGGGGACTGGGCCGGTGGCGGTCTGAACTCGACGCCCGAGGATCTCAATCGCTTCGTTCGGGCGCAGGCAAGCGACCGTATCTTCGACAACAGGGCGACTCTCGAAACGATGTTTCGCTGGAGGCCATGGAGTGACAACGCCTCGTACGGTCTCGGGGTGATGCGCTTCGATCTGGATCAGGATTCCGATGCGTCGCGCCACGGGCTGGGCGAGATCTGGGGGCACATGGGCGCATCGGGTTGCTTCATGTTCTACTGGCCGAAGGCGGAAGCGTCATTCTGTGGGACCTTCAACCAAGTCGCCTGCGAACGTGAGATCTACCCCTTCGTGGCCTCCCTGATGCGCCTGATCGAATCGCACGGCTTCGCATCGTCATAGCGCCGAGAGCTTGCCAAGGCCGAGAGGTTTCCGGGCACACTCCGGCAGTATCCCTCTCATGTTCCGTTTACGCGCCCGACTCAAGAGCGCGATCGAGGAGCTCGCCGTACGTCGCGAGGCCCGTCGCCTTCGCTGAGGCCTCGGTGAGCGGCACGATGTCGTCCCGGCCGATGTGCTCGAGCGCGAACTTCCTGTTGAGTGCCATCAGCTGCTGCAGCCCGACGGTAACGCGGTGAAGGTACGAGTAGACGCCGACGGCTCCGGTGGGGATGCTCGATGCCTCGTCACCGTACTCAGCCTTGAGCAACCGCAGGTCAGCGAACACCTCATCGACGGTCGATCCGTAGCAGGCGAGATCCTTGGGCACCGAGCCGTTCCGCAATGCTTCTCCGACTTGCCGACCCACCGAAGCGGCCGCCATCGCCGCGCGGCCGAGAGCGACCGTGCGAACGTAGGGAGAACCGAGCGCCAGGCCTTTGAACACTTGATCCTCCGTCGCGAAGCCACCGGCGATCGCTACCGGGGAGCGCCGCCGCCCGGCATCCTCCAGCCGGCGGAGGATACGATGGATAGTCGCCTCGAGCACGACCGTCGGCATGCCCCACTCATTCATCATCTTCACCGGACTGTGCCCGGTCCCGCCGCCTGCACCGTCGAGCGTCACGAGATCCACGGCCGCTTCCGAGGCCACTTCGAGAATGGTCAGGATGTCACCGGGATCGAACGGACCTGTCTTGAGACACACACGTTCGGCGCCCAGGCTCCGCAACTCGCCGATCCGGCGCACCAACTCCTCGGGCGTCCACATCGGTAGCTTGCCGATCTTCTCGAAGCCGGGGCCGATCCCCTTGGCGTGCGCCTCCACGACGGCGGGATCGGTCGGATCCGGCAAGACGATGTAGCCGAGCGCCTTGAAACGAAGCGCGTCCTCTAGCTTCGGCACGGGCCCCATCCCTTGGATGCCTTTGGCCGCCTGCCCGAGCTTCAGCTCCACGGATCGGACGCCGAGCCGCTCGATTGCGTATTCGAGCACACCGTGATGCTCGTCGTCGACGTTCGCCTGGAGCACGATGTCGCCGAGCCCGCGCTCGTACCGTCGAAAGGCGGCGACCATCTGCGCGATCAGCGGAGCCTCCGTAACTCGGTGGCCGTCAACCGCAAGCCCGGGGTCCTTACCGACCACGTCCTCGCCGATTACGACAGACACGCCCGAAAGCGCGGCGCCGGCGAAGTACTCTTCCCATGCGAGCTTGGCGATCGCAGGTAGGATGAACGGCGCCGCAGTCGGAACGGTCTGGGCGGCGCCGAAGGTCGACGAGACGTCGACGTTGGGGAAGGTCGCTTCGGTCGGATCCGCGGGACGTCCGACAGCTCCGAAGACGCGCCCGTTGATGTTGAAGTGGGAGAAGTCGATCGGATACCGCTTCTCCGAAGCGAACTGGTTCCTGTCTGCGGAGCGCGGAACGATCGCTTCCGCTCCGCGAACCGCGGAGAGACCGATCTCGCAGGGGCCGAGGCAATCCGCGGTGCAGACGGCACACATTCCGGAAACGTGAGCCGGATGGCCTGGATCACGCAAACGTGTGCCGGTCGTCGGGCTGCCGAGGACTGGACTGAGATTCATCGTGAGATCCTCCGTTCCGGGATTCGCTGTGTCCCGCACATGGCCATGCGGAGGTCAACCGGCATTCCGTAGCCTCCGCGCCGGTGCGTGTGTATAGCCAAACCAGCAATCAACTTCCACGTCAGCTCAGGAGTAGCTAGGAGAACCGGACCAGGCGTACGCGTGGACTCAGCTTGCTTGATCCATGCGCCTCCTCGCGTATGATCCGCGCCGCTCGATTCCTGAACCGAGAGGAGACGTCATGACAGCCAGAGAACACCGCCACGAAGAACGAGATGACCTGACCGGTGAGCACCGGCTGGCGGACGGTGGCCAGCTCGTCCTCGCCGTCCTCTTCTTCGCCGTGTGGATCGTAGACTCGTTCGCCGTCCGGCTGACGACGTTCCTCAACGCGCAGATCCCGATCGTCATCCGCGTACCGATCGCCGCCGTCCTCGTCGCCCTCGCGGGCTACATGGCGTGGGCGAGCCACCGAATCATCTTCGGCGATCGGCGCGAGAAACCGCACGTTGTACGCAGGGGCGTGTTCGGAGTCGTTCGCCACCCGATGTACTTCTCGGAGATCCTACTCTACTTGGGCCTTCTCCTGCTCAGCCTGTCATTGATGGCGGGAGGCATCTGGTTCCTCTCGATCGCGTTTCTTCACTACATCGCGAGGAAAGAAGAGAATCTCCTGCTCAAGCGATTCGGCGACGAGTACGCCCGCTACATGCGCGACATCCCGATGTGGCTCCCGTATCGATGGAGAACCTGAAACCTTCCTGCCTCCTTGGCAATTCGGTCACTGCTTCGTGAAGCGTCCGCTCCAACTCAACACCAACTCACGCAGAAGACTCCGGTCCGATATCAGGCCCCGGGGGCTACGCATCGCAGCGGGGCTGTTGCCCTCCTCAGCCCCCGCCGCCCTGGGCGCAGCCGTACGACTCCCAATCGATGTCGTCGCTCATCAGCACAGGAATCCCCATTCTCTTGACGAACCGCGAATTCCAGAGAGCGACGTTGGACGGCACGCCTGGGATGTCGGAGTGCGCGTCCCCGACGATGGTCACATCGAATCCGAGCGTGACGGCCGTGTTCGCCGAAACCTGGAGGCAGGAACTCGACGAGATCCCGCAGAAGAGAAGCGTCTCGATGCCCTCATCACTCAGATGCGGGAGCAACGCGCCGCTGCCGAACGCGTCCTGCCCGCTCTTCCGAAAGATCGGATCCGTTGCAGTAGGCGCAATCTCATCCGGAAACGCCTGATCCTCCGTCAGCTCGAGATCGGGCGACAAGTCGGTGAACGGGAAGATCTCCTGAACGTAGATGACCGGAATGCCGGCAGAACGTGCGAAGTCGAGGACGCGAGCAATGGCGTCGACGACGTACTCGTCGTTTGCCGTTCGCCATGGAGGCCATTCCCGAAGCGGGTAGTTCTGAACATCGAGCACAACGAGTGCCACGCCGCACGCCCCCCACGCAGCGACCGACAGAGCCAGGATCGCCAACATCCACAGGACCAGAAACGGGTGAAAGCGCCGTATCATCGAGCCGAACCTACCATCGAGGGCGGGAGCCGAGACGGCCGCCTCGTACCACAACAGTAGGAGGTGTGAATGTGCTTGTCAACCAGTCTTGACGGAGACGGCGCCGCAACTCGTCGAGTCGCATCGATCCCTTGCACTCATGTGCAAAGGAGGAGGCTCAGCGTGCCGCTTCGACTTACGCCTCTTCGGAGACGAACTCGGCGAGCGATTTCTGCAGCTCGGCGACGTACGTCATCGCCGGACCACCACCCATCATCACGGCAACCGTGGCGACCTCCCACAGCTCCTCGGGCGTGGCTCCGGCGGCGAGCGCCTTCTGCGTGTGAATGCCGATGCAGTACTTGCAGCGCGCCGTGAGCCCCATGCCGAGGGCAATGAGCTCCTTGGTCTTCAGATCGAGCTTCCCGGGCTTCAGAACGGAGCCCATGAACTGGGAAAAGCAGGTCATCTCATTCGGAACCTGCTTGTTCATCTCGCCCAAGGCTCGCTTGGCGTCGCGTACGGCTTCCCTGATGTCGTTCATAGAATCTCACCTCGTTCTCGGATTATCCCCATCGCGTAAGCGACTCCCAAGGCACGAGCTGCGGGAAGACGAACTCCAGAAGGATTCCGGCTGTGGAAGAACGGCACTCGAACCAGTCGTGCAAGTCCACTGTCGCACTCCGCGGGCCGCGGGCGGTATCTCACGCTATGGCTTCTCGAAGTGAAGGAGGCCGTCTTCCTCTCTGGTGACGCGGAAGCCCAGCTTCTCGTAGAAAGGGCGCGTCCGCGTGTTCCAGGCCGGCGTGTCCGTTCTCCAGATCGTCGCCTCCGGATAGCGATCGGACATGAGCAGCATCGCGCGTGTCCCGACCCCTTGACGGCGACGGATCGGATCGAGGAGGAGCCGACACATGTAGAACTCGGTCGCCGCATTGCGGTAGACAAGGAATCCGCCGACGGTCTCTCCCTCCGTCACGATCTTGAGGTACTCGTGAGCTCTCTCGAGCACGCGCCGTTGGAAGTCGACGTCATCGTCCCCGGCGGACCTCCTACTTCCGGAGCCCCGCACTCAATATCCGTGTGGAAAGCTCGAACGAAGACCTCGGTCAGGAGTTCCGGATCCTCTTCCCTCGCCGGCACGAGTTCGATCTCTCGATCCATCGGGCAACCTCTCGCTCACCTGCTGGGCCCCCCAGCGCGTCGGACGCTGCCCCAAACCGATCCGAAACTCAACCCGCTGCACGACCGAGTCTGCCACGAGCCGTCCCCCGGCCGAACGCAGCGGACAGCCTGAGCCGTCCTTCCAGTAACAGACATCTGCAGCGCACGATCCGTCGGGCATCGACCTGTACAATCCCACTTGAGATAGGTATCGGCCGACAAGCCAACGTCCTTTGGGAGGTGGACCATTGAGGGCAGTGCGCACACGAGGAGCAGCTCTTCCAGTCGCGGCGGCGATCGCATTGGTTGCGTCGATGCACGCCGTCGCACGGCCGCTGTCTCAACCTGTGCTGGAAGAGATTCGGTCACTCGCGGCGCAATACATCGAAGATGACCTCAGCCCGGGTCTCATTCTTGGGATTCGATGCGGCACGTCGTACTGGATTGAGGCGTTCGGCATCTCCGATATCTCGACAGGCGAGCCGCTAGCGACGTCTCATCAGTTCCTCGTCGGCTCCATCGCCAAGCAGTTCGTCGCCTCCGCAGTGATGCGCCTCGCCGAAGATGGTCGCCTGGATCTGGACGATCCGATCTGCGAATACGTGCCGCATCTGACGGAGACGTGGGCCCGAATCACAGTCCGTCACTGCCTGAACCACACATCGGGCACGTTTTCCTTTAGCGGTCTCCCCATCGACATCGGCCACGGAACGCTCACTTCCGAAGCAGTGATCGGTTTCATCACGTCAGGGAGGCTCTTCTTCAAGCCCGGCGAGGACTTCCTCTACAGCACCGTCGGCTACTTCCTGCTCGGCTACATCGTCGAACAGGTCACCGGAGCGTCCGTCGACATCTTCATCGATCGGGAGTTCCTCCAACCTCTTGGAATGAAGGACACAGGCTTCCTCGCTCTGAGGCGGCCGACGGATCTCGCGGGCTATCACCAGCATTACTGGCGGGGTCAAGCGTTCTTCACCGATCCCCCGACGACCAGCAGGGGCCTCGCCGACGGGATGTACAGCACGGCCCGGGATCTGTTCGTTTGGCAGGCCGCCCTCGCATCGGGGCAAGTCGTCTCCGCTTCCTCATATGCGACGATGACCGATCGCACAACGACGCGGGACGCAGACGGGGAGGAGACGACACACGACTACGGATTCGGTCTCGAGGTATTCGCCAACGAGCGAGATGAGACTACCGAGGTCGGCCACTGGGGGAACGGCGGCGGGCACATCGCATTCCTGTGGTCGTATCCCCCTTACGACATCGCAGTGGTCGCACTCCAGAACTCGAACGGACGCCTCGCGCCGCTCCTCGACGAGATCGAATCGATTCTCCTCGGTGTCACCTGCGACGAGTAGCGACATGTTTCGCGAGAAGCCGACCGCGTGAGGGGGCTGAGGATGATCCAAAGCAGGCTGCCGGGGGCCTACACGATCTTCTTCCAGGCCCGTCCGATCTCGTGGTCCGTGAATCCAGCAGACTCGTAGACGGCTCCGGGGTCAGACGCATACCAGGACAGGTAGGCGCCGACGGCGCCGAGACGATGAAGGCGTCGAAGGACCTCGCCGATGGTCGCTCGCTCCAGCACATCACCGGGATGTGAAGGGTCGGTCCCGGTCAGCACGATGTCTCCGGTGCGCGAGACGTCGTCGAAGAAGCAGGTAACGAAGGCAACGATGTCGCCGCCCTCGGCGACGCACACCACGTCCAGATCGCGCCGATAGAGGGGCGCACGCTGGATGTTGCGGTACCACTTGCCATCAGGCTCCGCTCCTTCGTCCGGCTCGCCGGGGTGAAACGCACGCCACGAGGCAAGGCTCCGCGTCGGAAGTTCGTCCACATCTCCCATCGATCGGATCGTGTAGCCCGCGGGAAGCGAAATCGGAGATGGTGCAGATGGAAGCGCTTGCCAGCCATAGGTCTCCGTCGAGTGGCCACCTGAGGAGAGCTCGTACCCTCGCGCTTCGAGAACTGCGTTCAGGAGATCGTCCCTCTCGTCCGACCACGCGAAGACGGCTCGGCGGCCGTCCGGGAGGTTCGTCGGGAACTCCAACTCCGCGACATCAAGCATCTCGTGGAACAGCCCGTCCGACGCGACCGCCGGAGCCGCCATCGGATGACAGACGCCCGGATCGCCCTGGACCAACACGGCGTCGATCTCCCCGCCCGCCGTCGTCCAGAACCAAAGCTCGTCGGGCGGACGCTCGACGACGGTCTCCAACCAGTGCCAACGCCAGAAGTCGAACGAGCCGATGTGCCATGCTCCGCTCGGACGCGGATCCGCGACGCGCAGGGCACGGAAGAACTCCCGCGCGCGCCAGTAGTCGTCCGGCGATGCGTACCGCCTCATCGTCAGTGTCATGAGAACTCCCCCATCCGAGATGCTCGAGAGGCTACCGCGTCGCCGCGGCCGCCTCCAGCATCCGGACGGCCCAGCGCCCCGTGCTCGCGTGCGCAGCCTCCTGTAGAATCGCAGCCGCACGGCCGGCACCGGTTACGCCGGCCGCTCGATGTTCAACGAAGGGGAATCGCGCATGGGATCGGCGAAATTCAGACTCCAATGCGTCAGCTGCGGTGCCACGTACGAGCCGCCGCGCCTTCACTGCGATCGGTGCGACGGCCTGCTGCGAGCGGTCTACGACGCGAAGGCGTTCCGGCCCGGAAGCCAGTCGGACCTGTTCGCATTCCTCGATTGGCTCCCACCGACGTCCGCAGCGGACATCCCGACCGGAACGGTCGTGTACCCGTCGAAGGGGCTGGGTCGCCACCTCGGTCTCTCCCGCATATCGATCGCGTTCAGCGGCTACGCTCCCGAGATCGGCGCTGAGAATCCGACCGGCTCGTTCAAGGACTTCGAAGCCGCGCCGAGCATCATGTATTGCCGCGAGCATGGGATCGAGTCGCTCGTCCTTGCCTCCGCCGGCAACACGGCCCGGGCGTTCGCCTACGCTGCGACTCGGCTTGACTACCCGATGGTCATCGTCGTTCCGCAACGCGCGCTCGACCGCGTCTGGATCCCCTGCAAAGCGTCGGACGCCGTCCGGCTTGTCGTGCTGGATCGGTGCGACGACTACGCCACTGCCATTCAAGTCGCGGGCGCCATCGGGCGCGTCCTGGGGATTGCCAACGAAGGGGGCGCACGAAACGTGGCCCGTCGTGACGGGATGTCCACCGTCATCCTCGAATACGCCAAGCAAGTGGGCTCCGTGCCGGCGCATTACGTCCAGGCGATCGGGAGCGGGACGGGAGCGGTCGCGGCGTGGGAGGCATCGCAACGCCTGCTCGACGCGGGAGTTGGGCAGGTCCTGCCGACTCTCCATCTCGCGCAGAACGCGCCGTTCACCCCCATCCACGATGCGTGGACGGGCGGGGTACCGATCGAGCCGGATGTGGACGTCGAAGGGCAGCTGCGCCGGATCGATCAGATCGACGCACCCGTCCTCGCCAACCGGATGCCGCCGTACGCCGTGCCCGGAGGCGTTCGTGACGCGCTGGAATCAACGAACGGCCACACGTACGCGGTCACCAACGCCGAGGCCCGCGAGGCCGCATCGCTGTTCGAGAGGGCCGAAAGCTTGTCCATCGGTCCCGCAGCGGCTGTCGCCGCCGCCGCTTTGGCTCAGGCGGTCGCTGCTGAGCGAATCCGAAGCGACGAGGAGGTCCTCCTCCACGTCACTGGGAACAACGAAGCGCTGCTGAAACGGGACTTCACACTCTACGGGATCGAGCCCGCGTGGCGCGTCGATCCCGCGTCACTCTCCGATGCCGTGATCGAGTCAGCCCGCGATCGGCTCGTTCCGACGCGCGGGACGTAGCCGTCTTCCGGGATCGCATCCAGCCCGTCGCCTCCGCCTGCACCTTCCGCGACTCACTGCGCGCGAGCAGACGGGCCCGAGCGACTCGTCCTCCGTGCCGATCGAGCCCGACATCGAATCTCGGTGGGTGTGCTACCTCAACGCCAGGGCGAGGTAGTACGGCCAGATCACGATCCCGAGGATCGCCTTCCACCAGATCAGCTGTGCGAATCCAAGCGTGAACAGCCAGCCGACGAACCAGACTCCGCAGGAGAGTCCTCCGCCGAGGACACCGCACTTGTTGCTACTCATCGTTCCCCCTCCTTTCTCTTTCCACCTCGAAGAGGCTACCGCGAAAGGACTCGGGCGCCAACTGCACGAACGTCATGGATCACAGAGGTCCCCTTCGCGGTTCCGATACACTCGTCAGACAACTCAGCTCCGTGGCTTGGACCGAAGGAGCGCCTCACCCGCAGGGACTAGTCGCCGGAGCAATCGTACGTATCCCAGGGAACCTCGGCCATTGGCGTCACCATCTTGCGCGTGTCTCGCCAGAACTCGTTCACGCTCGCCGCTCCCTCTTGCGTGCCGTCCTCGGTCGCGTGCGCATCGGCAATCGCGATGACCTCATAGCCACGCAGGTGCGCGGTCGTCAGCGTGGCGTGGACACACTCCGAAGCGATCCCGCAAACGAGCAATCTTCCGACCTGCTCGGATTCCAGGAAGCTCACGAATTCGTCGATGGAGAACGCATCGGGATTCGTCTTCGGGAAGACGCGCTCTTCCTCAAGCGGGGCGATGGCATCGGGAAACTGCGCCCTCGGGTCTTCGGCGGTTGTGTGGAGCGGCGAGCCGAGATGCTGAATGAAGGCGATGTGGATCCCTGCGCTTCTCGCCAGTGCCAGGAGGTCCGCAACAGCGAGCACGATGTCCCGACCGGTCGCCGTCGTGTCCCACCCATACTCGGTGACGAAGGCTTCTTGGACGTCGATGATGATGAGCGCTGTGTCACATCCAAGCGCGTGAATCGTTCCGCCGATCCCAACCAGCACAGCACACAGAACGACAACCCAACCTGATCGACTCATAGACCCGACCCCTCCCAGGCTCATCGTCGGCCGCATTGCATTCTAGTCGCTGGTCGTACCTTCATCCATTTCGATCCCGTGACAAGGCAAGAGAGGTACATGACATCTCAGGTCGGCTGCTCAAGCCAGGTTTCGAGATCCCGGGTGAGGCTCTCCGCAGTGTGGATCCCGTACGGCTCGTTCAGCTTCAGGACCCAGGCGAGCGAGTCGAAGAACTCGAGGCCGTGATACCAGTGCAGGACCGCGGGGTTGATTCCCATCCGTCGGCAGTACGTCTCTTCCGTCCCGCGGCCGCGTAGCTCGGGAACGAGGAAGAACGGGAGCAGAAACTCGAACAGCGGATCGGTGAACCCGGCGTGCTGCCAGTCGATGATTCCAACGATCCGCCGGTCCTGGACGAGCAGGTTCTCCGGCCACAGATCACCGTTGCTGAACCGTTCCCCGTGCGGATTCGGCACTGTCGATTCCAGCCGCCGGTAGGCCGATTCGACCAGCTCGTCCGGGTGCTCGAAGCGAGCGTGAGCCACCTCGAGGACCTCGAGGGCCGTCTCGTGCCCCTCCATCGCCTGGATGCTGCCCGGAGGAAGATCGTTCGCCGTGATCGCCTGAACGGCGCAGACGGTGCCGATGTACAGCGAATCGGCCCACGGCTCGTTTGCCTTCATCGCGTCGAGCAACGGCTCCCCCTCGATGAACGCACTGACGAAGAGAGCTGTGCCCAGCGCCTCGCCGTCCGGATCCCAGTGAAGGACCTCTGGCGTCGGCAATGGATGATTGCGCATGGCTTCCAGCGCGGTGACCTCGTTCGCGCTGCAGCTTCTGCCGAAGCGGACGAGCAAGGTTCGCCGCCCCGTCGTCGTGTCCAGATCGACGCGCCAAGGCGTCTCGCGCGAACTCGCGCCGAGCGCCGCAGCTTTCAATCCGCAAACGCGAATGCCCAGGGCTTCGCCAAGTGCTTGTGCCAACGCGCTCTCGGAGACGGGGAGGACGTGCTTGTCAGTGGTCACGGTGGCTCCTTCACACGACGGGAAACAAGACGAGGTCCGGCAAGCGAACAGGAATGCAAAGGCCATGTGCGCGTCGACGGATGGATGGTACAAGGGCCGTGTCGTCTGCTCAATCCCACAGTTCCCTACGTCCCTCGTACAGCCGAGACACGGCCCGCTCCCGGCTTTGCGTGGTACGATCTCGGCGATAGAATACGCGGCAATCCCTGTACCCCAGAGCCGGACAGAGGTGTCATGCCCCTTCGATGTGGACTGATCGGCCGCCCGCAGTGCGGAAAGACGACCGTGTTCAATGCGATCACAGCCGCGCATGCGTCGATGTTTGACGCAGCGGAAGCTCATCGCGCCACGGTCGCCATTCCCGACCCCCGCGTACGGCGACTGGTCGACCTCTACCAGCCGGACAAGGTCTCCCCGTCAACGATCGACATGGTCGACATTCCTGGGCTGGAAGAGGGGACGACCGCGGAAGGGGGACGCGGATCTCGCCTGCTGACACACATCAAGGAGTCGGACGTCCTGATCCACGTGGTTCGCTGCTTCGGGAAGGAAGCCGCAACGCCCGACCCTGTTCACGACGTCGAGCTAGTCGATCTCGAGCTGATGGCGGCCGATGCACAGACGTTGGAGCGCAAACTGCAGCGAATCGAGAGACGCGTCAAGGCGGGCGACAAGGATGCCGGTCGAGAGGCGGCGGACTGCGCCGGCGTTCTCGATCGTCTCCACGAGGGCGTCCCGGCACGCCGCCTGAACCTGACGCCCTCCGAACGGGCGTCTGTCTTCGAGTGCACGCTGATGTCCCTGAAGCCGGTTCTCTACGTTGCGAATGTCGCCAGATCGGACGACCTGGATTCGGAGGGAGTGAAGGCCATACGTGCACTCGGCGCGGAGGAAGGCAGTGAGACGATCGCCATCTGCGGGCGCGATGAAGCAGACATCAGTGAACTGCCCGAGGAGGATCGCGCCGCCTTCCTTGAGGAACTCGGCCTCCACGAACCGTCCGTCGAGCGCGTGATCCACGCCGCGTATCGCGAACTCGGACTGGTCGACTTCTTCACCGCCGGGCCGAAAGAAGTCCACGTGTGGACCTGTCGAGCCGGAAGCACGGCCCCACAGGCGGCCGGCAAGATTCACACCGACATGGAGCGTGGATTCATCCGCATGGAGGCCATCGCCTACGACGACCTGATCGAGCACGGTTCGGAGGAGGCCGTCGCTGCGGCGGGCAAGCGGCGGCTCGAGGGGAAGGACTACTTCATCCAGGACGGCGACATCGTCGTCGTCCGCTTCTCTCCCTCGCGCTAGGCGGGACGCGTGGGATTCGGGCACAGGAGGCGCTTCCGCAGGTACTGCGGGTTCGACAACATCGCAATCTGCATCGAAGCGAAACTCTCCAGTAGGCTCGGACCGGCGGCCCCTCGAATCCCACCGGTGCGCAAAACGCACAGATCCGCATGCGGATTGACGGAGAAACCTGGACGGTTTGCCCCATCGGATTGCCGCTACACTGTGCCATCTCGGGAGGAGGTCCGATGCTTGTAGGGAGTCGTGTCATCTTGAGGACGGTGCGCGAGAGCGACCTCGAAGGCCTCTACGACCTGATCGAAGACGTGCGCACGATCGGCGACCAGTGGCCGCTCCGCGTCGGCTCCGAATCGGAGTGGCTGAAGCGCTTCCACGAGAACGGCTGGTGGACGGAGGAGTTCGGCCGGATGCTCCTCACCGATCGAGATGGACGCCACCTCGGATATCTCAACTACTACAAGCCGTCGCACAGCTACCAGGGACTCGAGATCGGCTACCGGATCTTCCGGCCGGAGGATCGCGGCCAGGGGTTCATGACCGAGGCGATTCCGCTGTTCGTCGCCTACCTCTTCTCGGCGAAGCCGATCGAGCGGATCCAGGCGCTCGCGAGCCCCGGCAACGAAGGATCGCGGCGTGTGCTCGAGCGAGCGGGATTCACCCTCGAGGGCACGCTTCGACGCGCCCACTTCAATCGCGGAACGCACGAGGATCTCCGGATGTACTCGATCCTGCGAAATGAAGCGCGGGAGCTCTCCGACCTCCTCGCACCGACGTAGCGGGAGTTCTCTGTACGCATGGCTGACCTGCAAGCGGTTTTCGACCACATCGAGCGCAACCGAGAGGCGTTCCTCGGCCGCCTGTTCGACTACGTCGAGCGACCGAGCATCAGCGCCCAGGGCGTCGGAATCGCAGAGACGGCGGACAACCTGCTTGACCGTCTCGACCGGATCGGCTTCGAGAGCCGGCTCCTGCCGACCGACGGGTGGCCGGTGGTTCTCGGACGACGCGTCGAGGATCCGTCCGCCCTGACGGTTCTCCTCTACGGGCACTACGACGTGCAGCCGCCGGAGCCGCTCGACGCGTGGGTCTCGCCGCCGTTCGAGCCGACGATCCGCGACGGGCGCATCTACGCCCGTGGGGTCGCCGACAACAAGGGCCAGCACTTCGCGAATCTCCTCGCAATCGAATCGACGCTCGCCTGCCGAGGCCGCCTCCCGTGCAACGTCCTGTTCCTCCTCGAGGGGGAGGAGGAGGTCGGAAGCCCTCACATCGCAGACGTCGTTTGCGAGAACAAGGAGCTGCTTGCCGCCGATCTCGCGATCACGTCCGACGGTGGAGTCCACGAGAGCGGGCGATCGACGATCAACTTCGGCGTCCGCGGCGTCGCCGTGTTCGAGCTTCGAGCTCGGGGGGCCGTCCGCGACGTGCACTCGGGCAACCTCGGCGGAATCGTCCCGAATCCGCTCTGGCGCCTCGTCCATCTCCTCGGGACGATGAAGAACGCCGCGGGCGAGATCACGATCGACGGGTTCTACGACGACGTCGAGCCCCCGACCGCAGCGGAGCGCCGGGCGCTCGATGCGCTGCCGTTCGACGCAGACAGGATCAAGCGCGAACTTGGGCTCAGCGAGCTCGACCCACCTGCCACCCGGTCGATCGCCGACCGCCTCGCCGTCTGGCCGACGCTGACGATCAACGGCCTTCACGGCGGCTACGGCGGAGAGGGGCCGAAGACGGTCCTGCCTTGCGAGGCGGTCGCCAAGTGCGACATTCGCCTCGTCCACGACCAGTCGCGCGACGACGTCTTCGCCAAAGTCGAGGCGCACGTTCGCAGACACGCACCGGACGTCGAGTTCGTCCGACTCGGTGGGATGGAGCCGTCGAAGACGCCGATCGAGTCGCCGTTCACCGAGCCGCTGCGAAAGGCGATCATTGACGCCCAGGAGGAGGAACCGCTTCTCGTTCCGGCAATGGGCGGGACCCTGCCCGACTACGTCTTCACGAGAATCCTCGGGATCCCGTCCTTCGTCGTCCCCTACGCGAACTTCGACGAAGCGAATCATGCGCCGAATGAGAACCTCGAGGTCGAGCGATTCTTCGCCGGAATCCGGACGGGCGCCGCGATCCTCGCGCGGCTCGGCGATCTTCCTCGCTGACGGGATCGCCCCTCGCCGGATCCGCCACAGGTTCGCCACAGCTTCTTCTCCTCCCGCTCACGCCTCGGGAGCCTACTACCGCTATGGACCTCAGGGAGAGCATGCGCACTGAATCGGCAGAGCAGGGCTCTCGAAGGCAGGAGGTGAGGACCATGAGACGAAGAATGAGCCGAAGCGCAGCTCTGGCAGTTGGAGTCCTGTTGGCCGTTTCGGGCGCGGCGTTTGGGCAGGGCATTTTGGGAGCCGGAACGCAGCTGCTCGACGTCTACCAGCCGCTCATCATCGGCGACTACGTCGATCCGTTCCGCTACAGCGGAGAGGGCGTGAGGCCGCTCGACGGCGCGGGAGTGCTCGATGTGGATCCGCTCTCCAACGAAGGACTGCTGAAGGTCGAACTCAAGACCACCGCGGCGAGCGGTCCGGTCGTCATTGGGGATGGAATCGAGCTCCTGGGAACCGTCACGCTCGTCATGGACGAGTTCCTCGGCATTGAGCCGTACATGCAGGGCGGCATCGCCCAGTACCTGTTGATGCACGGAGACACGGGGCTCATGTCGTCCGTCTTCCCCGAGTTGCTCGTCGAGCTCGTGGGATGGGGAAAAGCCGACCTCTACCTCAATGGCGAGCTCTTCTACGCGGGTCTCGTCAGCCATTTCATGCTCGCCGACCGTATTCGTAGGGGCCCCGAGTTCGAGGAGCCCTACGCGATCTGGCGTGCTTCCGACAGCGCGATCTACTCTCCGCGGCTGGAGAGCAAAGCGGGATTCGCGTTCTCAAACGAGAAGGCGCTCTACCTGTTCGTTGCCAACTCGCTCGCCGGAATCGAGAGTGGCATCGGAGAGGATCTGGAGCTTCACGTGGATCTTCTGGTCCGCCAGGAGCCTCTCGCACTCGCTGCCGGAGGCGGCGGGTCCACACCGGAGGATCCGGTCGACGACCCGGACAACCCAGACGGCAGCGACGGGAAGCAGAAGGGGAACAACGGAATCGGGAACGGCGATGATCCTCAGCCGCCCGGAAATCCACCGATCAACGACGGGCCCGGAAGCAGTCCCGGCGGTGGCAAGAAGCCGAAGTAGCCTCCGCTGACATCGCCTGCTGGGAGCGCGATTGAATCGGCTCCGTTCAGCGGACGCCTTCGATTGGACGCCGTTTTCGAGACGCCTCCCAGGAGCACGAGCAAGACCGAGACCGCGGCGACGAACACCGCGATCTCGGTTTCTCACACCAAGGAAGCTACGGCGTCGGATCGAGGCGTTCGAAGAGGTCACGCCACGCCTCTCGCGACTCAATCCCCGAATCATCGAAGAGTTCCGGCCATAGCGTTCGAAGCTGGGCAGTCGTTCTCAGCCACCCGATGTCGACGGCTCGATGGAGATGGCGAAGGCAGCCGTCGTGGTTCCCGGCAAGCGCCCAGGCCGTCGCCGCAACGATGTGCGGATAGCCGGTCGCCAGAGGCGGAGACTGCTCGAACATCCGCTCGTAGCGAAGGGCGAACGCCCTGAACTCCGCAGGTTCCATGTCCGAAGGATTGGCCGCCGGCCAGTGATTGATGTAGACGGTGTGGAACTCCGGGTTCACCAATCCCGCCCTGCGAGAGACGCCGATCGATCCAGCATTGTTCGCCCAGCTGTGCCAGCCGATCACCTTCATACCGCGCCGGAACGCCTCGTCTGCCGTCACGGAAGCGACGTAGCCGCCCAGTCCGCGGCGGCGGTGCGCAGGATGGGTCCAGATCCCGATCTCACACCTCTGGCCGATGGCGTGGGTGGTGATCGATCGACAGACGATGTCTCCGTCGCACAAGGAGCACGTCCCGAAGCCGACGTCGTAGAACGCATCGAGATCGTTCCAGCTTTCGGCAATCTCCTCGAGAACGTCGTCCACTCCGGCAGCGCCGGAGTCCATCAGGGCCCGATCGACCGGTGCCACGGTGTACCCCTCCGGTCTCTGTGGAGTGGCGGCGATCGGCGACGTCCGCTCCGCGTACCGCGAGATGGCATCAACGTAGTACCCACCATGCGTCAGGATCTCGAGCGCACGCCGATCGGACGTCTCATCCGGGACAATCACGGAGTACGTGTCGCTCGGGAATTGCTCTCGAATGCCTCTCCAGAAGATCTCGTCGTCCTCCCCAACGACGTACCAGCAGCAATCGGCGTACAGGGCGGCCGCCGTGGGGCTCGCATGGGCATTCGCGTACACCCGTCCGGGCGCGATGCCTCGCAGGACGGCTTCGACGAACATGTGTTTGGGAAGCAGAGAGCTGAACAGGTCAAGGAGACGGTCGGTCTCCCACGTCGCGAGTGCGTAGTCAGAATCTGCAGTCACAGGATCCTCCTGAGTGAACGGCGCAAAAGCCTTGCGCATGGACGATGCAAGGGAATCAGGCAATCCCGAGCATGCCGTCTCGGACACGAGCCGGCGCGTCAGGAATCCGATCTCGTGGAGCTTGTGTGCCTCGTGAAGCTATGCCACCGACATCGGATTCGACGCAACCGACATTCGGCGCATGGACATTCGTGGCACCGCCTTTGCTGCAACTCACCCAGGAGGGTGGCCTGCGGAGTATAGACGATCCGGTCCGGGGAGGCCGGACCAATCACAGCACGTGTCGGCGCGCGACTGCGGGTCGACCTGGCGATCGCCCTGCCTAGCGGTCCGGCGCCAGGTGCTTGTCGAACCAGCCGAGGATCTCCTCGAGGCGCCGGATCCGGTGTTTGGGCTTCCCGCTGCGGGACAGCTCGTGGTTCTCCTCACGGAACATCACCAGCCGGCTCTCGACGCCGTGGTAGCGAAGGGCCGTGAACATCTGGATCCCCTCCGGCAGCCAGCAGCGATAGTCCTGCTCGGAGTGGATGAATAGGGTTGGAGTCTTCGCGCGATCGGCGTAGCGCAGCGGCGAGTGCCACCACATCTTCTCATCGCCGCCGTCTTCCCACGGTGTCGTCAGCATCTGATCCTTGTTGAAGTAGTAGCCGATGTCGGTCGTGCAGAACTTGTGGATCCAGTTGGCGATCGACCGTTGCGAGACGGCCGCCGCGAACCGATCGGTGTGGCCGATGATCCAGTTCGTCATGAAGCCGCCGTACGACCCGCCCATGGCACCGAGCCGATCCGGATCGATGAAGTCGAACCGCTCCAACGCGGCGTCGACAACGGCCATCAGGTCCTCATAGTCGACCGTCCCGTACTTGCCACGGATGTCGGCGAAGACGTCCCCGCGCCCGGAGCCGCCGTGCGGATTCGAGATCAGGATCACGTAGCCCAGTCCTGCCATCGCCTGCATCTGGTGGAAGAAGATCTCGCCGTAGGCCGCCCTGGGTCCCCCGTGAATCGTGAGGATCGCCGGATAGCGCTTTGCGGGGTCGAAGTCGGGCGGGCGGATGATCCAGGCGTCGATGTCGATTCCGTCCGACGAGCCGACCGCGAACGCCTCTAACGTTGCGAGGTCGCGCCCAGCGAGGCTCTCGGCGTTGAGGTCGGTCACCTGCTTCGCGCTTCCGTCCGCGTAGGCGTAGATCTCCTGAAGCGCCGTGGGCCGAAGCTCGATCGTCAGGACGTGATCGCCGCCGACCGCGTACGCGTCGATCGAGCCGGGCGCGTCGACGAGAACTTCAGGCTCCGCCCCCGGCGTCAATCGGACGAGTTGAGAGTGCGTTCGCTCGGTCAGGGTGACGTAGATCGACTCTCCGGCCACGCGAAGCGCCGGTCCGCCTCCGTGGCGGCAGTCGGCGGCGATCGACGCGCCCAACGACTTGTCCCAACCCGGAGTGAGTGAGGTCAGACCGCCCGTCGCCAGGTCTACGGCGAGCACCTCCAGGTTCTGGTTCAGCCCGTACGTCTGCATGTCGGAGCCGATGAGCACACAGGTCTCGTCATCGAGCCAGCGGGCCTCATCCATGCGAAGTCCCGGGATCGGGATCCGCGCTCGGGAACCCGCTGCGACGTCAATCAGCCAGAGCTCGTCGTACGTCGTCCCTACGCCCTCGAATCTGCGCCCGAAGACGAGCGCGCGGCTTCCTCGAACATCGATGCCCTCGACCTCGACGTTCGGCTCCGAGAGGTCCGCCTCCTCGCCGGACCGCGGGTCGAAACGGAAGAGGTGCACGCGCTTCTCGTTGGTGAATCCCTTGCTGTTCATCCAGAACGGGATCTCGGTGAGGACCTCGTAGTCCTTCTCGTCCTCCGCACGCTGGCCGTTTTCGAGTGGCACGCGCGCGGTGTAGAGGATCTCGCCGTCGGAGCAGCGCACGAGGCTCTCGGCTTTCCGCGGAAGCGTGGCGACCCGTTCCGCCTCTCCCCCATCGAGTGCAATGCGGTAGAGGATCGATTTCTCCTCGATCTCGACCCGCTTCGACAGGAAGTAGAGGCTCGATCCGTCCTCCCCCCACCGGAACGGCCCGTCCTTGCCGCTCGACGTCAGCCGGCGCAACGTGAGCGTCGCGAGATCCAGGAGGTGGATCTCTGATGCGTAGTCGTTCTCCTCGACGGCTGCACGCTTGACGACGAACGCCGCATGCCCGCCTCCGGGCGAGACCTCGATGCCGGAAAGGAAGCGATAGGTCAGCAGATCCTCGATCCGAACAGAATTCATGTCTCCTCCTCGCCCGCGAGTGTATCGTCGGTCCGGCGGGAACCTCCAGTCCCTTGCGGTCGCTGCGGCAGCGACCGATGATCCTGGTAACCACCACATTCGGAGGGACTATGCGCAAGATCGTCCTCGCATCGCTTCTCGTCGCGACTTCGTCCGTCCTCGTTCTCGCCTGCACCGGTGTCGTCGTGACCGACGCCTCATCGGTGATCGTCGGCGGCAACGAGGACTGGCTGCGCTTCGATTCGTACTTGTGGGCAGAGGCGGCAACCGATACCTCGTACGGGGTTGTCTATCTCGGGTACGAGATCCGCGGCGACTGGGGTCACCCGAACTACTTCTGGTACGAGTTTCACGGGATCAACGACCAGGGCCTCTACTTCGACAGCTTCGGTGCGCCTTGCGTCATGCCGACCTCCACGCTCCTGAATCCGAACCGAGGCGAACACCTGATGGCGGAGGCGATGAGAACGTGCGCCACGGTCGAAGAGGCGGTCGCGCTGTTCGAGGGAAGCCACCTCGCGTTCATGCAGTGCCAGCAGTTCCTGTTCGTCGACAGGCACGGGAGCGCAGCCGTCGTCGAGGGCGACGACACCGTATGGATGGAGGAGGGCACGCTCGTCGTGACCAACTTCTACCTCTCCAATCCGTTCCGCGGCGGTTCCCCGTGTTGGCGATACGATCAGGCAACGCGGATGCTCTCGCAGGATGCCACGTCCACGCCGGAGCGTGTCGCCGAGATCCTCGAGGCTGTGAGTCACCCGGCCACGCGCTACTCGATCGTCGTCGACCTTCAAGGGGGTTGCGGCGACCTCTACTACGCGCACGACTTCACGCAGTCGGTGAAGATCGACCTCTTCGCGCTGGCCGCGGTCGGATGCGAACGGACCCCAGTGCAGGACCTCGTGAGCGGCGAAACCGCTGCCCTCTCCGCGTTCGTGCGGAGCGACTAGGGAGTCGGGAGCACATGACGATCCGCATCCGTCCCTTCCGAGAGACCGACGCCGCCGCCGTGGGCCAGTTGATTGCCGACACCTTCCGTGAGTTCAACCTCTCCTACGCGCCTCCTGAGGAACAGGAGAAGCTCCTTGGGCCGTTTCGGCACGCGCGGTCGCACAGCGCGAAGCGGCAGGCGGAGATCGCCAGGCTGATTCGCGCCCCGTGGGTTCTCGTTGCCGTCGAAGATGCCAGGATCCTCGGAGTCCTCCGCGGAAGCCCGGGCAGGCTCCACAGCCTGTTCGTCCACAAGCCAGCCCACCGCCGCGGCATCGGCCGACACCTGATGAGCGCGTTCGAGAGGAAGTGCCGGAAGGAAGGCATCGCCAAGATCACGATGCAGTCGTCCCTGTACGCGGTCCCGTTCTACCAGGCGCTCGGCTACGTGCGATCGACCGGTGTCCGCAAAGGAGAGTGCTTCGACGGTACGGACTTCCCGTACCAGCCGATGAAGAAGCTCCTCGACGCGTGACGATCACCTTCCCGTCGTGTTGCCCAAGCCGTTAGGATGTACGAATCGGAGGTTCGGATGCCCGAGATCATCGTTCGCGACATGCTGCCGGAAGACGAGTACTTCGTATCCACGTGCTCGCACGTGAACGAGTCGGAGGAGACGGACACCTGTGGGATGCGCCGACTCGAGCTTCTCCACGATCTGATCCGGCGAGGCGCCGTCGTCAAGGCCGCCCTTCTCGACAGCGAGCACGTCGGCTTCGCCTACGGCGTCCCGATCGAGCACTCCTCGTGGGGCCCCGTCGGTGATGGCCTGATTGCGATTCCCTGCCTGTACGTCCAGAAGAAGGGAGCAATGCACGGAATCGGTCGCGCGTTGATGGAGGCAATCGAAACGGATGCGCAAACCGCCGGAAGACACGGGACGACGCTGTTCGGCTTCCGCGATCTCCCCGGAGCCGAGTGGTTCCTTCCCGCCGCGTTCTTCGAGCGTCTCGGCTACGGGGAGGTCGACGCCCGCGGGCGCTGCGTCCTCTTCTGGAAGCCGTTCACCGACCAAGCGCTGAAGCCGCGCTTCCTGGAGCCGGCCTACCAGTTCGAACCGGTCGAAGGGCGGGTCGTCGTCGACCTCTTCTACAACGACTTCTGTCAGACGAGCGGCATCGAAGCGGAACGAGTCCGCGCGGTCTGCGCCGAGTTCGGCGATCGCGTGGTCCTCCGCGAGTTCTGCGCAGACGACCACGACGTCCTCCTCACCTGCGGCATCGAGCGCGGAATCTACGTCAACGGCTCGGAGATCGGCTGGGGTTACGAAGCACCGAAGGACGGCATCCGCAGAGCGATCGAAGAGGCGCTGGCGGGCTAGCCGTCCGCGACCGCTTCGCACTCGGAGACTGAGCCGAGATGAAGTCCTTCCGACGTAGTCCGCTAGTCACCTCGCGTCAGCGACTGAGACGCACGGAGTGAAGACGCCACGACGGGTCCCTCGAACTCCAAGGCCAGGATGTCCATCAGGACGGTGTCGTGCTTCTCCCCGCCCACGATTCGCGACTCCCGCGTCGTCCCAACGCGTTTGAATCCGATCCGCTCGTAGCAGCGGATCGCCCGCTCGTTGAATGCGTACACGCCGAGTTCGACGCTGTTGAGATTCAGGATGCCGAACCCGTAGTCGAGCAGAAGTCCGATCGCTTCCTGCCCGTAGCCCCGTCCCCAGTACTCCTTCTCGCCGATCATGATCGCCAGCATCCCTCGCCGGTTCTCCGGAATCCGCATGAACAGGCTGCACCAGCCGATGGGGGTGTCCGTCTCGGAGTCGACGATCACGAACATGTGTTTGAGCATCTCTCTGGCTCGCGCCGGATCCTCGTAGAGGAGCGTCGCAGGCGTCGTGTACCCGTTCATCGACGCCTGCAAGATGACGTCGAGATCGTTGTCCCACTTCTTGAACAACTCGCCATCGTCACCCGATCGCGGAGAGAGGTAGCATTTCGCTCCTTCCAGCCGTCGGTAGTACGCCATGTCGCCCTCCTTCAAGGCTCGAAAGCAAAACGGACAGACCATCCGGTCTGTCCGTCTCCTGTCCACCTTCCGGCGGACCCATTGCTCCTGAAGGCTACGCGAAGGCGTCCGTCCGCGCAAGGGAACAGCCTCTGAGACGCGTCGGAGACGCTCTGAGTGATCCTTCTCCATGCCGAGAGTCGACTCCCACGCCGGGAGTCGTCACCAAAATCCAGATGCAGCGCAATCACGCTGAGACGGTGTCCGTCGACAGCAATGTCATCTTCGCCTGCACGCGGCTCGTTTTCATCAGGGACGGATCACGATCGGGCTCCCTCCGTCAGCGGTTCGCCCGATTGACAAAATACCGTAAGTAACGTAAAAAGGACGATACACATATCGCTCCTCCGATACGATGCGATGGCCGGGTCCCCTCTCGTCCCGCAGGAGGTGGGACGATGCCCGACCGGATGTCCGCTCGACACTGCCTGAGGACTGGGATGCGAGCGTTTCTGCGTCACCCGTTGCCGCTCGTCCTCGCTTGGTTCGCCACGACAGTCCTCTCGGTGGGGCTGTTCGTGGTCATCCCGCAGGATCTATCGAGTGCTCTCCAGATTGGCGCCGCGCTCGGGTGGATCGTTCTCGTCTGGGCTCAGTTGGACCTGATTCGTTCTCTCGGTGCCGATGTTGCCGCGCCTGGGCCAGCAAAGTCTCTCTTGGCAAGATGGGGCAGCCTGGGGATTGCCGTCGCCGTCGTGCCGACCGTCTTCCGGGTTCTCACGTTCGCCCTCTGGTACGCCGTCCCCCTGACCGGAGGCATCATGTACATGCTGGTGACATTCGGGGTGGCGGACATGTACGTCTCTGGACGGCTCGATCTCCTCACCTCGGCGATTCTGTTCGGATTCGGGGCGTTCATGCTCACCTGCGGCTTCGGATTCGCGCCCGTCTGCTCTTCCCTCGATCGCATCGGCCCGCTTGAGGCCCTTCGTCGGAGCTGGCGAATCGCGGGCGGCCACCGCATCAAGATCCTCGCCATTGCCACTGCCACGATGTCAATCCCGGCTGCCGTCGCGATCTCCGCCTACTACATCAGCATCTTTCAGACGGCACGGGCAACCTTCCAAGGTCTTCCTGCCGTGCTCTGGACGATCAGTCTCGCCGGCCTCGCCCTCTTCTTCGGACCCTGGCTCACTGCAGCAATGACTGTCCTGTTCATTCCGCTCAAAGACGAGGAGAACTCCTACGTGAAGCGGCGCCTCGCGCGCAGGGAATCGATGAACCTCTCGTAGGGGCGATTTCGGAGCGGATTCCCGGGCTCTCCTCCTCTGGCGCTTGGGTCTGCACTCTCCCTCTGTTGACCGAGAACGAGGATATCTGACAACATCGTCGGGCCGATCGTCGCACGCCCGCGACCGACGTGGGACCGAGACGCGCGCCGGGAAGGAGTTCGCCATGACGACCGACTACGAGACCGATCGCTTCGACACGAATGCCGGAGAGGTGGAGATCACGTTCCTCGGACACGGCTCCCTCCTCTTCACGTTCGACGGGAAACGATTCTACGTCGACCCGTTCAGCCGAGTCGCGGACTTCTCGACGCTTCCACGAGCCGACGCGGTCCTGATCACGCACGAACACAGAGACCATCTCGATGAGGAGGCGCTCGAGCACATCACGGATGATGCAACACAGATCGCCTGCACGAAGCGCTGTGCAGAGAAGCTCGGCCGTGGCCTCGTGATGGAGAACGGTGACAGTCGACTGGTGCTCGGCCTTCCCGTCACCGCAGTCCCCGCATATAACGTCGAGCATCGCAGAGAGAGCGGAGACCCGTTTCACCCTCGCGGACACGGGAACGGGTACGTCCTCGCGTTTGGCGACCTGACGGTCTACGTCGCCGGCGACACGGAGAACGTTAAGGAGGTCAAGGAACTCGAAGGAATCGACATCGCCTTCCTGCCGATGAATCTCCCGTACACGATGACGCCGGAGATGGTTGCCGACGTCGCGGTCGCCATCGCGCCGGCCGTCCTCTACCCGTATCACTACGGCAGCACGGACGTCTCCGAGCTGACGAAGCTTCTCGCCGATCGAAAGGACATCGACGTCAGGATCCGCAGCCTCGCTTAGCAGGGCCGAGGACCGTGATGAAGGAGGAGGGATCGATGCGCAACGGCTCGGCGATTATCGCCACCCTCAGTTTGCTGGCCGTAGTGGCAGTTCTCGGTGTCTCTCAGCCGGGCGGCTCAGAACAGCCCGACGATGGCCTGCCGCCGCTCTACCTCACAATCGTGATCCACAACGAGGAGGACACCCACGGCGGCGGCGCGCCGAAGGCGAACATTCCCGACTACGACGGCGATGAGGCCCTGATGCACCACTTCGCCGAAGCGATGCGGGCGTTCGGTCGAATGGCCGCCGATCACGGAGCGAGGATCAACTTCGGGTCCGACTGGACCTTCTCTCATGGCGCGACGCTGTACGAGCCGGACTTCTACCTCGATCTCGAGGCCCTTGGCCACGAGATCGACGCGCACGCGCACGAATCGGCCGTTCTCTACCACGAGGTCCGCGACGCAATCGCCCTCGCCGGTGGCCATCCGACACACGTCGCCTCCGGGATGAACGAAGAGGAGATCCAATCGCAGCTCGCGTACTTCGACGACCTGGCTCCGGAGTTCCGGATCCTGTGGGGTGTCTCCCTGCCCGGACACGACGCCGGCGAGTGCACGGCGACGTGGGTCTGGCGGCCTTCACGCGAGGACTGGACCGTCCACGATCCGGACGGCCGGTACATCTATGTCGGCCACGGAGAGCTGATGAACAGCCTGGCCGCGATTCGTCAAGCCGTGACCGACCGACGGGCCGACCGCGTGAACACGTACGCCGTCTTCGTCAGCCCTCGAGAATTCCTCGCCGCCGAGGGCGACCCGGGAATCGCTGCGCAGTGGACGGCGCCGACCGACTCGATCCAATACTGGGAGAACAAGCTCGCCTGGTGGGATGACTTCCTGACACAGATCGACGTCCTCGTCGACGCCGGCGTCGTGCAGTACGCCTTCCTCACCGAGATCGCCGAGGTGTTTGAGGCCCTCGAGGAGACACTCGACTTCAGCTTCGGCGACGTTCCCCGATCCGATCTCTCGATGCGCGCTCGCAACGTCAAGTCCGGGTATCCGTTGACCGACTAGATCCTCTCGATGACAGCTTCGCGCTATCATCGAAGATCCGCGCGAGAAGACCGACCCGAGACGGGGTGAGCGACCGATGTCGTCCATTCGGAAGAAGCTGCAGACAGCCTCGCGAACGTGGGTCGTCACGTCGATTGTGCTCGTCGCTCTCCTGCTCCTATCTACGAGCGCCTTGACCAACCAAGAACCCACGCTCGACGCACTCCTCGCCGATGCACGCTCCGCGTTCGAACAGCGGCACATCGAGGAGCAGCTGATCGAAGCGCTTCGGCTCTACGAAACCGCACTCGAACTCGCCCCGACGTCGCAGACGGCGTCGCAGAGGGCGTCGGTAGCAGAGATCCTGAACCGCCTTTCACAGCTCTGCTACGAAGCGACGACGTTCTCGCCCGGGAACACCGACGAGGATCACCTCCTGTTCGAGCGAGGGAGATCGTACGGTCTGGAGAGGCTTCGACTCTCCCCGGGATTCGCCGCAGCGGAGAGCGACGACTTCGCGACCGCCGTATCCTTCGTGGATGACCCAGCCGCGCTCCTCTGGACCGCCGACAACTGGGGCGCGCTCTGCGGGATGAATCCGATCGAGGGCCTCCTGCAGTTCGGGAAGGTCCGAACGCTCTACGAGCGGTGCCTCGAAGTCGAGGAGACGTACTGGGGAGCGAGTGCCCACAACGCGCTCGGTGCGTTGCTGGTGGTCACACCGGCAGCTCTCGGCGGTGACCCGGATGCCGGGATCGCTCATCTCGAAACGGCCGTCGAGCTCGCACCGGACTACCTGCTCAACCGGGTCGTCCGTGCCCAGTACTGGGGGTTCACCTACGACTTCTTCGGGCAGATCGACGGCGTCCGCAACGCGCCCTTCGTCGAGGCCGAGTTGATTGCCGTCCTCGCACAGCCGATCGGCGACTGGCCGTTCTGGAACCGCGAGGCGTGGGTGGAGGCGGAGGCGCTTCTTCGGACTCTCGAGGAGATGACGCAGTGACGGCGGCGCAAGCTGTGCAAGCCTGGCGCGTGGCCGCACGGTTCGCGGCGATCCTCTTACTTCTGCCGAGCGCCGCGACGGCCGCCGGGGAATCGACGTCGAATCCGTTCGCGCGCGGCGCCGCCTTCGATCGCGTCTTCGTCGTCGCGCACGCCGGGGCGTCCTCCATCGCACCGCAGAACACGCTCGTCGCCGGCGAAGCGGCCTTCGCCCTCGGCGCGGACGCGTGGGGCGTCGACGTCCGAGTCACGAGCGACGGTCGCTTGGTTCTGATGCACGATGAGACTCTCGATCGAACGACGAACGTCGAAGACGTCTTCCCCGACCGTGCGCCCTGGCGCGTCGCCGACTTCACGCTCGAAGAGGTGCGGCGACTCGACGCGGGGACCTGGTTCGCCGAAGTCGATCCGTTCGGAAAAATCGCCTCCGGCCACGTCTCGCCCGAGGAGGCGGCCGGCTTCGTGGGCGAACCGGTTCCGACGCTCGAGGAGGCGCTCGAGTTCGTCGCCGCGACGGATTGGCTGATCGACATCGAAGTGAAGGCACCTCCTGTGGAGGCTCGCGGTCACGTCGTGGCGCGCCTCGTGGAGCTGATCGAGGCAACGGGAACCGATGATCACGTCCTCGTTTCCTCATTCGATCATGATTTCCTCCGCGAGTTCCGAGCCATTGCACCGTCGGTCCCGATTGGGGCCCTCGCTCTTCTTCCCACGTCGGGTCTCGTCGAATACCTCGACGCGATTCAAGCCGACGTCTACCTGCCGAGCGTCGTCGGATTCACACCCCCTCTTCTGGAGGAGCTCGAGCAGGCCGGATTCCAGGTGATCCTTTGGACGTACAACACGATCGACTCGCTCGAGTACGCGCTCGACCTTCCCGGCATCGACGGGATCTACACGGACTACCCGCAGCGCCTCGTTCCGCTTCTGCGAACCCTCACCGAGGACGCACCGTGAGAGCGGGAAGCACGGCGCTCGCCGTCGTCGCCCTGCTCGTGGTTCTCGTAAGCGGAACCCGAGCGAGGAGCATCGACGTCGTCCCGTTCGACTCGGGCACGCGCGTCGTCCGTGAGGTCGCCGAGGCCCTCACCGGCACCGGACGGAGCATCCTCGAGTGCTACCCGCCGGGAAGCGAGCTCTTCCTCGGCCTCGTCAGTCTCCTTCCCGAGCGCGCGAGAATCGCGGTCATCGACTGGGGCATGCGCCTCTCCCTCGGAGAGAATCCCGACCGAGCCGCGGAGGTCTCGGCCGAGGATCTTGCGGATTGGTGTGTCTCGCAATACCCAGCGCACGACGTTCGATATCCTGCGATCGTCATCGGATCGCCCAACGGCGCCGTCGCCCATCTCGCCGCGCTCCTCGGCGCGCCGTTCTTGACGACCTCCTTCGGCCTTGCCTTCCGGCACGAGACGATCGAGGCTGACGATCTGAACGCCTACACGGACTTCGCGTCCGCCGCGGCCGCTGGAATCGTGGCCGCCAATCCGGGAACCGACTTCGAAGTCGCCTGCCACTACGATCCAATCCACGATCGATCGATGGTGGAAGTCGTGAGCTTCCTCCGGATCAAGCTTCACGAGGTCCCGCCGGCGTACGAGGAGTTCATCCGAGACACGCTGGCCCCCGGCGGGAAGCTGATCCTCGTCGATTGCGGATACGAGTGGCCGCAGATCCCGCTCGGCGAACGGGTCTTCCTGCAGATCGGCGGGCTTGGCGCCGTGACGCCGGAGGCGTATCTCGCAGAGCAATCGATCGGTTCGCCGCTCCTGCGACGCGAATCCGAATGGGGGTGCCCGACGCCGTTCGCAGACGCCGTCCGCGCCCTTGGCAGCAACCACGACTTCACGGTGCTGGAGATTCACTTCGACCACCCGGGAGGCTACAGCGCGCTCGCGTACGAAGCGTACCTGTCCTGCAGGAGCGTCCGATCGGAGATGCTTCTGATCGACACGTTCAATCACCAGAACCCTCGCACGAACCTCGAAACCGGCATCCCGGCCCTCTGGCTTCCGTTCAACACGCTCGACGCCCTTGACATCATCGATGAAGCGCTCGGCGGAACTGATCTCGAAACGATCCTCCTTGCGCCCCTTCCGTCGTTCGCGCAGGCCGACGACACCACATCGCTGGAAACGTGGGAGGAGACGCTCCTTCCGTACGGATCCGTCGAAATCATTGGGACGCGAGCGGGCAAGTTCCCGGCCGATCCTCTCGGCCCGTATCGACTGTCGCGCGATCTCCGCAGACTGAGACGCACACTCCAGTTGGCAGAGCCGATCCGTCTCGACCCAGCCGACCTCGAATCGCTCCTCGCACCAGCGGTTCCTGCGCCGTAGTCCGAGCAACCGCGCGGCCGTGCCCGCAGCGAACGTCGAACGCGCTTCAACTCCACCCCAACAGAGAATCAAGGAGATTTCGTAATTATGCGCACTTGCGCGATCGCCAGCCACCGGCTAGCCTCATGCCGCGCGGAGCATCGGACAGGTCCGACGGCCGCCCGCGCCGTGCACGGCGCGGGCTCGTCCATCCACCGAGAAGGAGAGGCAGATGAACACCCTGGAAGCCATCGAGGCGCGTCGGAGCGTCCGCAAGTTCAAGGACGATCCGATCGAGCGGGAGACCGTCGAGCGGCTGCTCGACGCGGCCGTCCTCGCTCCGTCGGCGAAGAACAGCCAGCCGTGGCGGTTCACGGTCGCGACGGGCGAGAAGCATGAGGAACTGCTCGGCGTCCTGCGAAAGGGCATCGAGAACCGGAAGGCAGAGGGCGAGAGCATCGGGACGGTCGAGGGAACGCTCCGGGTCATGGAGCAGGCGCCTCTGACGATCCTCGTCCACAACGCAGACGGCATCCATCCATGGAAGGCGCGGAAGGAGCACGAGTCCTGGTGGGACATCGCCACCGTGCAGTCCGTCGGCGCCGCGATTCAAAACATGCTCCTTGCGGCGACAGACCTCGGCCTCGGCTCCCTCTGGATCGCCGATGTTTGGGAGGCGTATCCGGAGATCAACGAGTGGCTGGGAACCGACGATCAGCTCGTCGCCGCCGTCTCCTTCGGACGGCCGAACGTCAATCCGCCAGCGCCGGCGCGGAAGTCGATGGAGGACGTCGTTCGCTGGCTCGCGTAGACCGTGAGAGCGCCGGGCCGTCTTCCGAGGGCGGTCCGGCGCCCGCTATCATGCGAGCGATCGCGTCCGTGTCGAAACGATCGGTTCGTCTCAGGAGGAGGCTCTCATGGATCACGCTGCACTGACGTCGCAATTCCGGGCGTCGCTCGCGATGCTTCGCTCGACGATCGACTCCTGCCCAGAGGACCTGTGGAAGAGGGAGAAGGATCGCAACCCGTTCTGGGCGCTCGCCTACCACGCGATCTTCTTCGCTCACTTGTACCTCTCCCCTTCGGAAGAGGAGTTCACGCCGTTCCAGCGGCAGGCCGCAGGCAGGGAGGGGTTCGGGCGATCCGACCTGGACGACTGGACCACGCTCACGCCGGACGACGTCTACGCGAAGGAGGACGTCCTCGCGTACTTGGGTCACGTCGACTCCGCCGTCGAGCGCCTCGTCGCATCGAAGCCGTTCGATGCCGAGTCCGGGTTCCACTGGCTCACGTTCTCGCGTGGCGAGGCGCACCTCTACAACCTGCGCCACGTGCAGCACCACGCCGGCCAACTCGCCGAGCGCCTTCGGCAGGAGCTCGACGCCGGCACGAGGTGGGTCGGAGCCGTTCGCTAGCTCTCGGTCGCGGCTGAGAAGCTAGACGTCCCAGCCGATGCGAAAGCCGATGTTCCAGCTGGCGTAGGTCGGCTTGTGGCGAACCGTGTGTGATGTCGCCAGAAGCAGTCGAGCGTGACCGTACGCGCCGCCTCGCAGGACCTTGTACTTCCCGCTGACCGACGACGTCCACTCCTGAGCATTCCCCGCCATGTCGCGGCAGCCGTACGGACTGTCTCCCCGCGGCGAGAAGCGCCCGACCAAAGACGTTCACCCGAGCCCGCCCTCCTTCGAGTTACGGCAGGCTGCGTCCCAGCTTCCCCACGGGAAGAGGCGACCATCGACGCCGCGGGCGGATTTCTCCCACTCCTCCTCGGTGAGAAGCCGACCGTCGACCCACGCCGCGAACGCGCCCGCATCGAACCAGGTAACGTAGACGACCGGATGATCGACCAGCTCGGGCGAGGGCTCCGCTCCCTTCCCGTGCTTCGGCGGGTGGCGGCGACGAATGCGGCGTACTGCCCGTTGGTCACCGGATCCCGTCCGACAGCAAACGCCTTCAGCTCTTGGCTCTCCGCCTCCTCTCCGTAGAGGAACGGCCCCGCAAGCACGACGATTCGTTCCAGCTCGATGCCCATGCTCGGATCCCTCCTCTCGGCTGGATCGAGGGTAGAGGTTATTTGTGACATCGAGTGTCACCGAAAGCGCAGGTGCACGCCGAGGGTGCTAGATCTCGGACACCAACGTCTCGAGCAGGTCCGTCGCGAAGCCGAGGAAGGTGAATCCCTCCCAGCCACCAGCCGGCGTTCCGAGGAGGTGGTGCGTGAGGCCCCAGGCGACGACGTGAAGGCGGGCGACGAGGACCATGCCGTCGAGTCGACGTCGATCTTCCGCCGTCTCGTTGCCGAAGTACTCGTCGAGGATGATGGCACGATGTTCATCGCCGAGCGGTGCGAACTCATCACAAGCGACGGCGAGCGTCGCCAAGTCGAAGAAGATGTCGCCCGTCCCGGCAAACTCCCAATCGATCACCCGGAGGGGATCCGTGTCGAGGATGTTGCCGGCGAAGAGGTCGTTGTGGCAGAGGGCGCGGTGGGGTGGGGCGAGGTGCCCTCGGTCCGCCTCGATGTCATCGAGGCGCTGCAAGACCCTGGCCGCCCCCGTGGGCAAGGACACATCGCGTTGCTCCGCTTGCCGGAAGGCGACGCGAATGCGGTCGATCGGATCGAACGCGTGCTCGATCGTCGGCAGAGCGTGAATGCGCTTCGCGGTCCGGACGACCGAGCGCAGCACGTCCGGATCTCGATATCGATCCGGCGTCTGCCCGAGCTCCTGCGCCGGCAGCCAGCGTGTGATCATGTGCCCCTCGGGCAGCGCGTACCGAATGACTTCCGGACCGATGCCGTCCGACTCCGCAAGCCTCAGAACCTCCGCTTCGGCGGCCCGACTGATGCCGAGGGCCTCGGCGTTCGCACTCGCTAGTCGAACAGCGAACACCTCGTCGTCGATCACGACAGCGAAGTTGCGATTCGACAGTCCGCGCAACGGTTCGACGCTCTCCGGCGCGCCGAACCCGTCGATCGACGTCAAGAACTCGAGCAGTTCCCTCACGGATTCCTCCTTCGGTCCGGACAGGGTGAGAGATGCAGCACCGTCGCCGCAACTCCGGGACGGTGCCGACGACGAGCGGTATGCTCTCCTCCCAGGAAGCCCGGCGAGCAAACCTCGGCCGAGAAAGGACTCAGGGCCCGGGGCGTCTTGTCATCGCGCCGGGCCCTGTGTAAGAAGGTAGGCTCTCGTATCGTGAAGGTACATCCGCCGCGTGAACGTCGCGTGAACGCTTCTTGAAGCGGATGTGTCCTTCCGTCCACCTCGCGAGGCGCCGCTACGACAGAGAAACGAATCGGAGGATCGATGAACGTCACACTGCGCAAGGTCACCAACGACACGTTCCGCGAATGCATCGGCCTGCAGGTGGCCGAGAGCCAGAAGGGATTCGTCGCCTCGAACATGTACTCGCTCGCCGAGGCGCAAGCCGACGGAGTCTCCAACCCGCGCGCGATCTACGCCGGCGAGCGGATGGTCGGGTTCATCATGTACGACTTCGAACCGAAGGAGGATCGCGGCTACATCACGCGGCTGATGGTCGACAAGGAGCACCAGGGCAACGGCTACGGTCGCGCCGCCATGCAGCAAGTGATCGACCTCTTCAAGTCGAATCCCGACTGTGCGGAGATCTACACCTCGATCCACCCGGAGAACGAGAGAGCGAAGGGACTCTACGTCAGCCTCGGCTTCGAGTTGACCGGGGAGATCGACGACGGGGAAGCGGTGCTTCTGATGGATCTGCGCACCTCATCGTCGGACGATTGAGACAGCCGAGCGTCGTTGGTCGGCGCCTTGCTCTCCACTCGGTCCGAACCAACAGACTAGGCCCCGGGAACACCCCAGAGCCGGATCTCCATGTCGAAGGAGGCGGAAGCAAGCCGCGTCCCGTCCGGCGAAATCGCAAGCGTCGTCACGTTGCTGTGATGCCCATCGAGAAACGAAAGAAAGCGGCCGGCCTGGACATCCCAGATCGCAATCCGCCCCCCTCCGTCGCCGGTAGCGAGCAACTCGGTACCGATGTACGTGAGCGAGAAGAGCGGCTGGCTGTGGATCCGGAGCGTGCGAAGGTCCTCTCCCGTCGTCGCATCGTGAAGGACGACGAGCCGGTCACCGCCGATCGATGCGACGATCGCACCGTCTGCGGAGAACGCCGCGCCGTGTGCGTCCCCCTCGTGCGCCAAGCTCTCCCAGAGAAGCTCCCCGGATTCGACGGACCAGGCGCGGACTGCGAAGTCCGGCAACCCGTGAGCCGTGACGATGGATTCATCATCCGTCGAGAAGGCGACGGAGAATGCCCCGTTGCCCATGTCGATCTCGTTCACCCGTTGCCAGTCCTCCGTGCGCCACACGTGGAGAGTGCCGTCGTGGTCCGCGGAGGCCAGAAGGGAGCCGTCCCGCGAGAAGGCCACGGAGTCGGTCCCGGCGGGAGAGACAGCGCGGACCGGACTTCCCGTGTCGGCATCCCAGATGCGAACGGCCGCATCTGCGCCGGCCGTCGCGAGAAGCTCGCCGTCCGGAGAGACGTCAATGGCTGCGGCATAGCCGGAATGGGCGTACCAGCTGGTCAACTGCGCTCCGCTCGCCGGATCCCAAACCGTCACGTTGCCACCGTGAGCGCCGAAGAGCCTGGATCCGTCCGGCGAGAAGACGAGCCCGAAGACTGGTGTTCCTTGGGTCTCCCAGGTCGAGAGAAGTTCGATCCGGCTCGCGGTCGCCACCGTCATCGCATCGGCCTCTTGAGCTTCCACGAGCCCGCCGAGGACGACCGTCGCCAGAAGCAGGAGCACCACCGTCCGCACGGGATGGGTCCGACGCCCGCCGGTCAGATAGCCAGCCATTCCTCCTCCTTCGACTCGATTCTCTGTGTGCTCGGTGAATGCCGAGTATACCCAGGGACTCCAGACCGAGAAGATGGATACTACGCGTCGAGCCACTCCTGCCGGAACGGACCGGGATCGTAGCCTTCCAGACGCCTCAGCCGCGGATGGGAGGCTATCAGCTCGCGGGCCTCCTGAAGAACCGACGGTTCGTCGATGCTCCGGAGAAGACGGAAGATCCTGTCTGCAAGTTCATCGTCCCCGGGCTCCGCTCGCTCCGGGAAGCTTCCGACTCCCCATCCAGCCCACGGAAGAAGCTCCTCTCCCGTGAGGCTGACGAGGTCGACGAGCATCTTGTGCCGCGTGTAGGCCAGGCCGGCGAAGTCCTCTCCGTAGCCGATTCTCTTCGGCTCGATCCGGCCCTCCGCGACTTCGTCATGGCACTGCCACCCCGTGAGGAACTGGTCCGAAGGCAGATCGGTCGCGTCGAACGGAAGCGCCATCGCCTGCTTCATCACGTCGTCGAGCTGTGCGTCCGTCTGCTGCCAACGCTCGTCCGCGGCGTTCCACCATTCGCAGATCCAGTGGTCTTCGAGGCGGCTTCCGTCCGGGTAGAAGTACCGGCCCGCTCCAGTGCGCGCCCGCGCCGGCACGCCGCGATGCCGGAGGATCGAGACGAGGAGGAGCGTGTAGTCGCGGCAGTTCCCGACGAGTCGCCTCCTCGCCTCTCGCGGCTCGGCCAGAGGCCTTGCATCCATGGCGAGGATCTTGTCGATCATCTGCTCCGCGGTGCGCAGGCCGATTTCGTCAAGAACGTCCCGCCCGTCCTCCTCCAAATCCTGCCTCGTGAAGCCGTAGGTCTTCTCGCCGATCCACCACATGTGGATCAGAAGTCCTTGGAGAACCGCGCAGAGCGCGGCGACTTCTCCGGGCAGAGTCTCGTAGGCGAACGCCTGCGATGCAGGATCGGAGACCTCCGTCTGCGCGCGGTAGAAGTCGAGAAGGTCGTCGTGCGTCTCGATGCGCTTGGCCATCGCCACCTCTGATCGCTGAGGATAGAGGGGCATTTGCCGAACGCAAGGCGGACGCCCAGTGCGCTCCAAGATCCTGAGGCGGGCCACAGCGAGGAACGAGCGGTATCATGCACCACGGCAAGCCCACCTCGAGCAAGGAGGCCTCCACGTGCCCAAGAGCAGAGTCGCTCACCTCGCCGTCATCGGCTTCACCCTTCTCGGCCTTTCCGCCCTCGGTCAAGCGACGATCGAGATCCCGCTCGGAGAAGCCCCCGACATCGACGGCGAGTTCACGGCTGTCGAGTGGACCGGCGCGGCCCGCGTGGACTTCTCGACGAACCACGGCGAGACCGTCACCGCCGTCCATCTCCTTCAGGCGGCGGGGGAGCTCTACGTCGCCTTCGAGTTCTTCGAGAATCCGACCGGCGAACTGATCGTTCCCGAGATCCTGATCGACCCGGACAACGCCAAGTCGGCTGGATGGGAGGCCGACGACTGGTGGTTCCACGTCTCCGCGCAGAACTGCGACGATCAGGGCACGTACGGGAACTACTCCCGTTGCGGATTGGTCAGACCGCAGTGGAGTGCCCGTCCGAACTACGCACCGGAGCCGCACTCGATCCCACTCCCGGCGATCGAAGTCCGCATTCCGCTCCCAATGATCGAGGTCGAGTCCGGCTCGACGTTCGGACTCGCCCTCGCCGCGCGCAGCTGGCCGAGCGACACGGCGGGCGGCTGGCCGAGCGGCGCGTCGGCAGACAACCCGGCTACGTGGGGGGAGGCCACGCTCGAAGTCAACACAGGCGTAATCGCGTTCGACTCCGCACGGACTGGCAACGTCGAGATCTTCACCATGCGGGCGGACGGCAGTGGATCGGTGCAGGTGACGAGGCGACCCGGAGAGGACGTCGCGGCAGTTTGGACGCCGGACGGAGAGCGGATCACCTTTTCATCACGAACCGGCGCGTATACGGTCCGGCCCGATGGGATCGATCTCCGGGAGCTAGGCAGTACCCTCCGATCCATGAGCCAGATGAATTGGTCGCCGGACGGGCGTCGCATCGTGTTCGTCTCATCCGACATCGGGGCCGACACCGAGATCTTCGTGATCGATGTCGACAGCGGTGAGTCCAATCAGCTGACCGACAACGACTGCGGGGACTTCGAGCCGGTCTGGCTTCCCACCGGCGATCGCATCGGATGGTCATCCGACCCGTACGGACAAGCCGACATCTTCACGATGCACGCGGACGGAGGGAACGTCATCCGATTGACGGACAGCCCGGGGCACGACTCCTATCCCTGTTGGTCCCCCGACGGATCGCGAATCGTCTTCTGCTCCGATCGGACCGGCGCGTGGGAGATCTACGTCATGGACGCCGACGGCAGCGACGTCGAGCAGCTGACGAACGCAGGCTCCTTCGCCGGGAGCCCGCGATGGTCGCCGAACGGCGCGCAGATAGTCTTCGAAGCCAGGTGGGACGACGACGATGCAGAGATCTACGTGATGAACGCCGACGGGAGCGGCGTGCGGCAGCTGACCGACAACGAAGCGGACGACCGACGTCCGAGCTGGCGGCCATAGCCCGCCGGACAGGCTCCGATCACGAAGCCGAGAGCGCCCAGTCCGGCACATGCCGCCACGCTCGGCGGAGCTCCGCGCGAAGCCTGTCCGACTCCGGCTCGTGCCTTCGCACCTGATCCCAGAACGCGGGCGAGTGGTTCGGGTGAGTGGCGTGGCACAGCTCATGCAGGATCACGTATCGCGCAAGACGGTACGGAAGGAAGAGAAGCTGTGCGTTGAGGCTGATTCGCCCCGCCCTGCCTGGGCGAGACGTGTACGAACCCCAGCGGGTCTTCTGACAGCGGACCGTGATCCGTTCGAGATCGACATCGAGGGCCCGCGCCATCTCCTCCGTCCAACCGGTCAGGTGCTCTCGCCCGCGCTCGATCAGCCAGGCGCGAAGTGCACGTCGCCAGGCGGAGCGGTCGTCGATCGACCCTGAGACGCGCACGTCAAACGGCCCCGGCGCTACGACGACGGCACCCGGCTCGTCGGCTTCTTGCCAGTCGATCCGCCAGGTTCGGTCGATCGCCGCAAGATGGATCTCGTCCGGGCGGCTGCCCGGTGGCGCTTCTATGGGCCTGAGAGCCTCGACTCGCTCGAAGGCGCGCTCGATCCACGAACGGTTCGCCTCGATCAGCCCTTCGATCTCTCCCCGATCGAAGCCCTTGGGGACGACAACGAGAAGTCCCTCGGCGGGCGACATCCGCAGGCTGACGCGCTTCGCCCGCGCGCTCTCGCGCACGATGTAGTTCAGGGTCAGGAGCCACTCCCTTCTGACAACCGTGGCTCGACGTGGCACTCGAAGAACGACCAGATCTCGGCCGGGCCGTCGATGTCGCGGTTCTTGTCACCGCCGACGATCCGGCGGGGGAGCGACGGTCTCCCGAATCCGGGAACCGCGTGTCCGCCGCCGCTCACACGGTAGTAGACCACGTCGGCACCCTCGTCTCCTCCATCGAAGGAGTAGACGGTCACGGTCGATCCGTCGAACCAGGACCGGTTCGGCAGCCGCTCAACGGCGGGCTCGCCGCTCGCCCCGTTGAGTCCAACCCAGAACGCGATCGTGTCGGTCGTCGACAGCACGCGTCCGCGTTCGCACGGTTCCCCCGCCACGCACCCGCCCCCGCGCGGCATGATCGGGTCGTCCGTCCCATTCATGATCAACATCGGAATCGGAGCCGCTTCGCCGGGGCACTCGGACGGGCTCGGCAGGTTCGCGATCACCGCGGCCGCCGCCGCGAACCGATCGCCCGCCTCCAGCGCCAGGCGAAACGTCATCATCCCTCCGTTGGAGGCTCCCGTGGCGAAGATGCGACTCGGATCGATCGCGTGTGCATCCGACACGGTGTCGATCACATGAAGGACGAACCCGACATCGTCTTCTTCGGTCGCGACCGCCGGGCTCTCGATCTCCGTGCGGCAGTCGTTCCAGTGGTGGGCGTCCGTCTCGCCCGGATCGATTCGCCCCTCCGGAAGGAGGAGGACGAACCCGTGCTCGTCGGCCAGCGCCCGCCAAGATCGGCCATGCTCCTGCTCCCACGTCCCCGACGCTCTCCCGCCGCCCCCGTGGAGCAGCAGGACGAGCGGCGCGGGATCGGCCTTGGTCTGCGGAACGTAGACGCCGTACGTCCGCTCGAGTTCACCCCACTGGATGGCCTGCCAGACGATGTCCAACTCCTCCGCGAACGCTGCGATCGGCATCAGCCAGATCGCAGCGAGGACGCCTGTTAGGAACGCGTTGCGAAGGCCACTCACCATGTCATCCGTCAGTCGGCGACCCAAGGCACCAAGCGAGAATGCTCCTCATCAGCTTCCAGGCCTCTCCGATCGCGTATTCCGGGTGGGGGCCGGTGAGGAAGGCCCAGCCTTCGCCCCGCCTCTGAGCGACGATCGCCGGATCGCCCGTCGCCGCGTAGGTTGCGAGTACGTGCGTCTCAACGCCCGGAGCGGCCGCCAAGTAGGGGCTGTTGTACCAAAGCACGCGGAACTCGGCGGCGCATCCCGCAGCGGCCGGATGATCGAGGTTCACCGCAAGTCCCGTGTAACACCACTCCCCATCGAAGATCCCGGGCGCCGGCCCCACCGCCTCGCCCCGGAAGACGCCGAGTTGGCCGGCGGTGTACCGAGCGCCGCGCCACACCTGCACTTCCGCCGCGAACATTGACCCGGCGCAGGTTCCGATGTAGACCATGCCGTTCTCCACGGCGTCGAGAATCCCCTGCTTCCCTTCCGGCGAGATGCGGTCGATGTACGGGGGTGAGTCGCCGCCGGGGAAGTAGAGCGCCGCGAGGTCGGCAAGGTCGCCCCGATTCACGGTCTGCGCGTCGAGTTCACGCACGGTGAGGCCCATCCACTCGAACATCTCGATGGCCTGCTCCGTGCAGAACGGATCGGCACCCTCGTCGACGTAGACGCCGATGACATGTCCTGCGAGTTCCGATGACTCGGCCTCGGCGGGAAGCGGGAGGAGGAAAACGGCGAGCAGAAAAACGGGCAAGCACTTCCTTCGCATCTGCAGCACCTCGCGGGGCGGATGGCCCGATTCTACGCGATTGGCCTCAGTCGAGGGGCCTTGCAGCTATCGCCACCCCCGCGACGATCATGGAGTATGCTCGCCGGCGTTGGCGCTGCACCGCGCCAAGGAACGGAGGAGATCGATGGGCGAGGACACGCGCGTGCCCGGCCGCACGTACCGTGGGTACATCCTCACCCTCTGCGGCGCCACCGCCGCGTTCGCCGCGGCCGCGCCGACGATGGCGATGCCCGTCCTCTTCGCGGAGATTGCCGGCGACCTGGGGCTCACCCTCATCCAGATCGGCGCGGTGTGGGGCACCGCCTCCTTCGCCGCCCTGTTCACGACCCTCCTCGGCGGGATGCTCGGCGATCGGTTCGGCACCCGGCGGACGCTGGCCGTCATCTGCCTTCTTCTGGGCCTGTTCGGTGCGTCGCGAGGTCTCTCCGAAGGCCTCGGGACATTGACCTTGACCGTCTTCCTGACCGGCCTCATGGCGGCGGCCGTTCCGATGAACCTGCACAAGGTGTGTGCCACGTGGTTCACCGGGAAGAGCCTGGCGCGAGCGAACGCCGTCGTGTCGGGCGGAATGGCATTCGGCTTCATGCTCGGTTCTCTCATCAGCGCGACGGTCCTCTCCCCGTGGCTCGGCGGCTGGCGAGGCGTTCTCTTCCTCTACGGAGGCATCACGGTACTGCTCGCGATCCCGTGGGCCTTGACGTGGGTCTCCCCGCTCGAAACGGAGCAGCGCGCTCGCGGGGCGGCCAGCCCGTCCCTGTGGCAGGCGCTGGCGCACGTGGCACGTGTTCGCGATGTCTGGATTCTGGGGATCGCACTCCTCGGCGTCGGCGGCGCCGTCCAGGGGCTGCTCGGATACCTCCCGCTCTACCTTCGCGATGTCAGATGGGCAGCGAGCCGAGCCGACTCGGCACTGGCCGGGTTCCACGCGATCAGTCTGCTCGCCGTCTTCCCGTTAGCCGCGCTCTCCGATCGCATAGGATCCCGGGTGAAGGTTCTGATCGGAGCGTCTGTTCTCACCGCCTGCGGCGTCGGGCTCCTTTCGATCGTCGACGGTGCGCTGATCTGGATCGCAGTCCTGATGGCTGGTGCCGTCCGTGACGGCTACATGTCGGTCTACATGTCGACGGTCATCGAGCTTGACGGCGTCGGTGGAACCTACGCGGGAACGGCGATCGGACTGGCGCTGACCGTTTCGCGCATCGGCACGCTGGCCGCCCCGCCCCTGGGCAACAGCCTGGCCTCGTTCGGCCCGCGGATGCCGTTTGTCCTCTGGTCGGCGATGGCAGCGTTCGGGCTCGCAGCGTTGGCATTCCTCAAGGGCCGCGGCCGCGGGAGACAGGTGACACCCATCCCGGAGGGATGAGCGCCGCCCGCAGACCGCCCAGTTCCGTCAGTGCCCTATCGCGCTCTGCGTCGTATCGCTACCAGCCCCAGGAGTCGCTACTGCCCCGTGTATGGGTTGATCTATCCACGCGGCGGCCGGACTCGATCACAGCATCGACCATCGCCAGGATGTTCTCCGGCGGGACGTCGTCCATGATCGTGTGCACGGAGGAGACAAGGTACCCTCCGCCGGGCGCGAGGATGTCGATCACGCGCCGGACCTCGTCTCGGACCTCGTCCGGAGTCCCGTTCGGGAGGATGTGGCTCGTGTCGACCGCCCCGCAGAACGCCATCTCCGATCCATAGCGGCGCTTCAGCTCCTCCAGGTTCGCCATGCTGCCGGCCGAGGTCTGGATCGGATTGAGGATGTCGATCCCGATCTCGATGAAGTCCTCGATCAGCGGGAAGACGTCGCCGTCGGTGTGGAAGAGGATCTTGGCGTCGGTCCTCTCCTTGATGAACGCGATGAAGTCCGCGTGAACCGGTTTCAGTAGGTCTCGGTACGCGGCGGGTGACATCAGCAGGCTCTTCTGCGTCCCGAGATCGTCGCCGATCTTGATGATGTCGATCAGATCGCCGACCTGTTCGAGGAATCCGTCCATCAGACCCATGCAGACCGCGCCGATCTTCCGCAGCAACACGCGGGCGAACTCCGTGTGCAAGACCGTGTTCATCAGGAACGTGTCCATCCCTTGCATCGCGAACGCACGCTCAAGAGGGAAGAGGAGCCACGGCGTCGCCAAGATTGCGTATTCGCCCGCCAAGACGAGCTCCTCGGCGCGTGCCCGCGCGTGGACGAACCGGGTCGGATCCGACCCGTCCGGCCACGGATACGCCTCGATCTCCTCGATCGTCGTCGCATCGGCCATCGGGTGAACACCCGGAAACCAGACGCCCGGTTGAACCTCCTTCTGCCCCGAGCCCCAGGAGTCGATGAACGGCGCGTGGGCCTCCCGCGCACGATTGCGATCGAGGATCGCCGACGGCTCCCGATCGAGCACGCCGCGCACGTCGCAGCCCAGCCGGCGCATCGTCTCCTCGTCGATGAACGCCGTCCCCAGCTCCGGCCAGTCGTAGATGTACTCATCCGGCGCGTCGATCCCGAGGAGCTCTTTGAGCGCCCGGTATGGCTTCATCTTGATCCCGGTCGCGTTGCTGACGCCAAGAACGATGGGCACGCGGTCGGGCTCTTCGTGGTTGATCGCCGCGAGCACGCGCTCGCGCGGGGTCATCGACATGTGTCCCTCCCTCTGTCTCTTGCAGCTGAGCGTCCGTCACGGCGCCGGCCGCCGCAAGGGCGGTAGGTGGATCCGCCGCCGCATCTTCGCTTGTCTCCGGTCTTGACTCTATACTCAGCTTTGCTAAGATCGGTGAGCACCTTTCAAGAGCGTGTATGGAACGCACTTGAGGGAGGTATCGGGTTGCAGAAGGAGGAATCATGGCACGATTCGCAATGCGGGCGGGACTCACGCTCAGCGCTCTGGTCTGCATCTTGAGCATGGCCGCGCCGGCCCACGAAGCATGGCACGGCGACGTGCCGATCGAGAACGCATTCAGCGCGGCCGCGCCCACGCTGGCGACGTACCGGGACGAGCTTCACCTGATCTACCGAAGCCGGATCACGGCCGACCTCTATCACTCAACGAAGTCGCTGTCGGGCGATTGGAGCAACTTCGAGAGAATCGTCACCGACAAGGGCAGTCCCATCGAGACGATGGAGCAACCGACGGCTGTCTCCTATGACGGTCGTCTCCACCTGATCTATCTGGATGTGAGCACGGCGGCCCTTCGCGCCGCTTCGTTCTCGGGAGGCGTTTGGCGGGACGAGGGCGCGATCTCGATCGGCGGGAAGCCTCTCGAGACGGACGTGGCTCCGGCGGCAGCGGTTCACAACGGCAGGCTCCACGTCGTCTACAGGTCGCCACGGACGAGCGAGATTCACGTCGCCTGGATGTACGACGATACCTGGTACGGCGGGATCCCCATCAGGATCCTCGACGGCGACGCTCCGCTGATCGATTCAGCGCCCGCCCTGGCGGCCTTCGGCGGCCAGCTCTACACCGTCTACAAGGCGTTCGACGGCCTCCGCCTCTACTGGGCCTGGCATGACGGAACCGGGTGGCACGGCGACGTGGCGTTCCTCTACGAGACGCGGAGCTGCAACGACTACGCGGAGACGGTTCGAGGAGCGACGCTGGTCGCCGAGGGCGACTCGTACCTGTGGCTGTTCGCAGGCGACGCGGAACGCACAGCCCTCTCCCACCTCAAGTTCGACGGCAACGTCTGGCACGGCGAGGACGAGGTCCTCGATCTGCGCACGATCACGCGGCCGGGTGCGGCGCTGTTCGCCGGCCGCCTCCACATCGCCTACAAGGGCTGGGGGACGAACCGGCTCTACTGGGCCTGGAAGTAGGCCGTGGCATTCAAGTGGTGCCCTGCGCACGAGGAGAGAGGAGACAACGTGGCAACCGGGAAGCTTACTGCATACTGGGCGGGGTACGGCGTCGCGGAGAATCCCGCGGACCAGCCGCTGGACAAGACGCCGTCATTCGCTGACGAGGTCCCGATGGCGTTCGCCGGACCGGCGACCGATTGTGGAAGCCTCGACGTCAGTTACCTCTGCAGCCGGTACTCGCCCGAGACCGTCAAACCGTGGATCAAGGCGCTGCAGGCTCGCGGGCAGCGCGTACTGATCTCCCTGATGGACACGCCGTCGACGCACTGGAACGTGGTGGACAAGCGGGCGTTTGCGAAGGATGTCGCCGCCAGGGCCATCGGAGAGTGGGGGCTCGACGGCGTGGACATTGACGCCGAGTCCGGAATGCCGCAAGCGGGGTTCGTCGTCAGCTTCGTCGAGCTGATCCAGGAGATGCGTCGAGCGATCGGCTCCGACAAGCTCATCTCGTACACCTGCTACACGGGGTGCAGCCCGGGGGACAACGACTACGAGATCCTGACCCGGGTCAAGGAGGACGTAGACTGGGTGAACACGATGGCCTATTTCTACGGCCTCGAGCAGATGAGGGCGCAGTTCCGCGAGTACGCGGCCGTCGTCGGGAACGAGAACGTCTCCATCGGCGTCAAGGCCGGGAAGCCGGGGACGGGCGACCAATCCACGTCGCTCGACCAGGTCATCGAGATCACGAAGTGGCAGCCACATGGCAACCCCAAGC
>Ga0272441_10001506_pt1 | contig 49725 bp, 44 predicted proteins | sample SSMProp6N_FD_193582 | JGI IMG/M metagenome (GOLD analysis project Ga0272441, IMG submission 193582) | Marine sediment archaeal communities from Little Sippewissett salt marsh, Falmouth, MA, United States - SSM-Prop-6N | ecosystem: Environmental > Aquatic > Marine > Wetlands > Sediment ... | reverse complement strand
GGCAAAGCCGGCCTGCATGAAAAAGACCAATGCGGCGGCCACCAAGGTCCATACGTAATCTGCATTGGTTTGCACCAGGTCGATGGCCGTGCGGTTGGATTCGATTGTGGCCGGTTCGTCACCGGCCCAGGCCAGGGTGAAATTGAGGACGAGAATCAGCAGAGTAAAAATGACTTTTTTCATGGTGGGTCAATGCCTCCTTCCTGAAGTAATGCGTGAATATGCTAAAAGAGTGACTGAGATTTAAATCGCACTCGCACCGGTTTCACCGGTCCGGATTCTGACTGCCTCTTCCAGGGTAGAAATAAAGATTTTTCCGTCTCCGATTTTACCGGTTTTGGCGGTCTGCTTGATCACGTCGACCACCTTGTCCGACAAACCGGTGTCGACCACGATCCCGATTTGAACTTTGGGAACGAAGTCGACCTGATATTCGGCCCCACGGTAGATCTCTTTGTGCCCGCGTTGGCGTCCAAAGCCTTTCACTTCGGTGATGGTCATCCCGGTGACGCCGATTTTGTTGAGGGCGTCTTTCACGTCGTCCAGCTTAAACGGCTTGATAATGGCTTCAATTTTTTTCATGGAACATCTCCTGTTGCCTGATTCAAATGAGCGGTTATTCCCTGTGAACTTGTCGTGCCTATTGAGCAAACCATGTGCCAGTTCAGCCAAAGGCAGTTATAAAATTATAAAATACTTTAATTATTAGCTTTATTCATATTCCGCGCGCATCGAGCGATTGTATAAAATATACAATTTTGTTATTTGATGTTTATGAATAAACAATTATGTAATTTTTATTTAGCTAAAAAACAAATGTGTTCTTTCAGGATGAACAACGGAAGGGGTGTTGCAATGGGGAAGATGGGCGTGTGCGGAAGCAGTCGATCGGAAGCGGTGCGAAGCGGCGAAAAGTCTGAAAGCCGGTCTGCGTGTCGGGCATATTGGGAAACTGGGGATGAGAGCCTGACCTGCAAGAAGTCGGAATTACGGGAAACAAGGATGCCGCCAACCCTTCTCCCGTTTTTTTAACGGGGCGGCGGAAGCAAAGAATCAACCGAACTGGTTCTTGAACGACTCCAACGCTTCGGACAGCAGCCGACGGATGAAGGACTCTCTGTCTAAGGCCGTGAGATCCCGGAAGGTCGCGTAGGCGTTATGGGATGGCGAGAGCTCAGGCGGACACCCCCTGCTCTCGGTCTTCAAGCGTTCGGCATCCTGAATCAGCTTGACCAGCGTGTGAACCTGGCAGGGAAACCGCGTGACCCAACCGAGCCGGTGCATCAGTTCGAAGCGCATCTGATCCACCAGAAAGAGGTGGGTGTCGACCACCTTCAGCTGATTTTGCTTGTCGAGTGTGTAGAATTCCGCAGCCGTTCCGATATCCAGTGTGCCCATGATAATCTCGTAGAAAGCAAGCGTGCCGGCATCTCCGGGTCGGGCCAGAAACAGCAAGGTCTTGTCTGAAAGATCCGCAAGCTGGGAAGTGACGCCATAGGCCTCGTTGAAGCGTTTTTTCCAGGGACCGAAGGCACGGTCATGGAAAATCCGCGTGCGATATGTTTTGAGATCGACGATTTTGGCCATGGGTGTCGGAAACTATGTCATGAGGTGCGGTGCCGCAGCCGGTCCGGCAATCGGTCGGATCGGAGCGCCGAGGGCGTTGAAAGCGTCCGGCAGCCTCGCAGCAAGTCGTTGCGCGAGGATTGCTGTGACAGATTGAATCATTCAAGCCTTCGGTTCCGCCTGTGTGTATAAAAGAATCGCCAACGGAAGTCAAACCGCTGTCGGATACCCAAATAAACTTGACCCGCGAGGGTTTTACAAGTATGGTCGGATTCAATTCCCCCCACACCATAAGGAGTTTCGGATGCCCGTCATTACGATCTCCCGTCAATTCGGCGCCGGCGGCAAGACATTGAACATGTCGAAATTGAACATAGACCGCGCCGTTGACCTGATTTGTACTCTGGTCGAACGATAGAAAGGCGGGCTGATGCCGCAACCTTCACCCCGCCGCTGCTCCTTCGCAATCCCCACGTACAAACAATACTCGCCAGCAGCAAACTCCGCATACGGCACACCTATTCCGTCATCCGATCAGCGCGTTCGATAATCCTTGATGCAGGTGGTGGCGTCCGGCTCCTCGGCCTGTTCTCCGTACCACCGCCGGACAGGCCGGTCAAAGGCATCGTCATTATACTCCACGGCTGGGAAGGCAGTGCTTCTTCTACCTATTGCGTGCGCACCGGCAACCGTCTATTCCAAAACGGCTACGCGGTTTTCCGACTCAACTTCAGAGATCACGGTAGCAGCCACTATCTCAACACCGGTCTTTTCTACGCCTCGGCTCTCGATGAAGTGTTTCAAGCTGTTCGCCGGGCTGCCGGCTTGATGGCCGGTGTCCCGGCCTTTATCGTCGGCTTTTCACTGGGCGGCAATTTTGCCTTGCGTATCGCCCGGCGTTGCCGTCGGGAACCAATCGACAACCTGCGACACGTCGTTTGCATCAGCCCGGTACTTGATCCGGAAAAAGCGACCGCCAGAATCGATGCGATCCCGTATATTCGGATTTATTTTTTGAAAAAATGGCGGCGGTCGTTGCGGCTAAAACAAGCCCTTTACCCTCAGCGCTACGACTTCAGCCCGCTGTCGGCGGAAACATCGGTGCGTGGGCTGACCGATGCGCTGCTGGCCGGATACAGCGATTTCAGCTCGACACGGGCCTATTTCAAAACCTATACAGTGCTGGGCGATGCGCTGCACCGCATCCCCCTTCCGCTCACCCTTCTAACAGCCGCCGATGATCCCATCATTGCGGTCGAAGACTTCGAGCAACTCCGTCTCAACCGGTTCGCCAGGTTGTCGATTCAACACCATGGCGGCCACAACGGCTTTATCGAAGGCTTTGGTCTGCAATCATGGTATGAACCGCTTCTGGTGGAACTCTTCGACGGTGCCTAAAGAAAGGTCAGAGGTAATGAGTCATGGGTTATAGGTCATGGGTTGTGGAGGATATCATAATAAAAAAGATTTTTTATCCTTGACCCCTCACCCATTACCTCTGACCCATTACCTGGTTTTTCGAGGCGGCATTGAAAAATCCGCTCCCGTGCATATGTTGTATCCGTTTGAAAGAGCAAGTGACGACAATCAATTCGACTGAATCGGCCGACGAAAACGGCCGGGCGGACCCGTTTTTCGGTCTGTGCGCTTCAACGGTGACAAACCCTCGCGTGAACGGTCAAAGGAGGTATCAAATGGGTGAAGACAAAACGGTGAAAATTTTGAAAAGTGCTATCTTATTAGAAAAAAGGGGGCGCGCTTTCTACACGACGGTTGCCCAGCAGACCGATAAAGACGCCGTTCGCCGTTTCTTCGAACAAATGGCCGATGAAGAAAAAAACCACATCCGCGTGCTCTCCGAGCAGTATCGGGTCTATTGTGAAACGAAAAGTTTCAAATCCGGCACTTATGGCACGGAACCCGCCGGTGCCATCGCATCGACGGTGCTGTCTAAGGAACTGAAGGATCAAATATCGGCAGCCGGGTTCGAATCGGCCGCGATTGCGGCCGCCATGGCTATGGAAAAAAACGCCATCACGCTCTATTCGCAGCGGGCGGAAGAAGCAACGGATCCCAATGAAAAAGCCCTGTACGAGTGGTTGGCCGACTGGGAAAAAACCCATTTGGCGTTTCTGGCCACCGTCGAGCGCGAAGTTACGGAGACAATCTGGAACGACAACAACTTCTGGCCTTTTTAAGGTGTCGTCCCCACGCGAACACGCATTCTAACCTGTCTGTCAGATGATTTGTTCGGGCTGGCCCGGACCGGATGCATACCCGGAGGGCTCGATAAGGGGCACAAGCAACACCGCGCAGGGAGCTTTTTCCAATATCGTCATACCGATGTAATCCACGCGTCCCAAGCTGTATCGGCGATGCGGTTGATGACACCCGACCACAATCAGATCTGCGCCAATATTACCGGCGATGCGGCAGACCTCCATAGCGGGGTCGGCCGGAAAGTAGTCGATGGCCACTTCGCTGGTGCCTGCCAGTCGCGGTGCGAGGTCGGCATCGATCCGTTGACGAACGGTCGCTATGATTTCGATCATTTTCGGATCGGCATCGTCCAGGTCCTTGAAATGATAATCGAGCGCATGAAAAACATGCAATCGGGCACGGTGAGCCTGCGCCAGCCGGACGGCCAGATCAATGGCGTTCAGACCGGACGGAGAAAATTTCAAAGCGACAAGGATTTTTCCGAACATGGCATCCTCCCCACTTTTAGGGTTCACGAAAAAACGAGGCCACGGTTTTGGGCGCCGAGGCGCCCGGTCTGCAAGGCGTGAAAACAAGGGAGTATTCGGGAGCCCGCCGGCAGGGCAGCTGAAACACCGGTCGAATTTCCGGACGAATGCAGTCAACGCCGGATGCTCTGATGAGGGTGTCCACTCACGGATTCAATGCAGAAACGAGGTCGGACGGCATCACACCCTTTGAAGCCGATCCGTACTGAGGAATTGGGCGGGGTGTTGGATTGGGAGCGCAATAGGTGCCGGGTAAAAGATGAACCTGTCAATACATCGGACGTCGACACCCTGAGACCCGGCCGGTTCGGTCAAAGTTTTCCGGCACGACCGTCATCGCAGGGTTCACCCATATCTTCCATCCGCGAGTGTTCGGCAGTTTGAGACGATTCGCAAACCGGCAAAGGCTCTGTCTTGGCCATCGGTTGCTTGCAGCATTCAGGAACCGTCGCGTCGGTGCTCTTCACCTTGACTTTGTGACCGCAGTTTTTGCATTCGTAGTGTATCTCTTCTGTCATGCAGGCCTCCTTCAAAGAAACCAGATAATGTAACTGTTCTTATAAGCCGCGATAGTACGGGATATTACCCGGTGTGTCAAGTCAGCTTCCGGCCTGCATCGATACCGGTTAAAAGGAAAATTTGCCGGATGCGGTCGGATGACCGATTTCAAAGTTTCAACGAAAACCGCTAACGCCCGCATCGAGCTCTGTTATCGCCGGCATTGTCGTTCAAGCGTCACGGGGGCCGGATCGTGAGGATGATAACCGAACCGGTTGTCCCGGTCGTCACACCCCGATAATCCCCACCACGGCTCCGGTCATGCAAGTGGCCAGCGTGCCGGCCACGATTGACCGCAGTCCCAGAGAAACGATTTCTTCCCGTCGTTCCGGCGCCATGGTACCCAAACCGCCGATCATGATGCCGAGACTGCCGGGGTTGGCAAACCCGCACATGGCGTACGTCAGGATCAGTTTGCTGCGAGGGGCCAGGGACCCCTCGGGCAGTCTGCTGAGGTCGAGGTAGGCGATAAACTCATTGAGGACTGTTTTGGTTCCCATCAAAGCACCCGCCGTGGCTGTCTCCTCCCAGGGAATTCCCATCAACCACGTCACCGGTGCCATGACCAGGCCTAAAATCCGTTGTAACGTGACGGCTTGACCGCGCCAGTGCGGCACCAATCCCAGAATCAGGTTGAGCAAGTGCACCAGGGCGACCAGGACCACCAGCATGGCGACGATATTGATCACAAGCGTGACCCCCTGAAGGGTTCCACGCGTAACGGCGTCGATGGCGCCGCTCGCCTTCTCGGGGGCGATCATGGCTCCCGAAGTGAGCTCACCGGTTTCCGGTACCATAATTTTCGATACGGTAATCGCCGCCGGGACGCTGATAATTGAAGCGGTCAAAATGTGTCCCATGACATCGGGAATCGTTCGGCTCAGCAAGCTGGCATAGAGCACCATGACTGTGCCGGCAATGGTCGCCATGCCGCAGGTCATCAGAGAAAAGAGCTCACTGCGCGTCATGTGGTTCAAGTAGGGACGGATAAACAGCGGCGCCTCCACCATGCCCACGAAGACGTTGGCAGAGACGCCCAGACCTTCGGCACCGCCGACGCCCATGGTTTTCCTGAGGGCCCAGGAAAAAGCCCTGACCACCAGCGGCAGGACCTTCCAGTAAAACAGCAGGGCCGACAAGGCACTGATGACCAACACCAACGGCAGGGCGCGAAAAGCCATAATAAAACCGGCGCCCGGAAACTTTTCATCGAACGGCAGCGGGCCGCCGCCCAGGTAACCGAAAACAAAGGCTGTACCGGCTGCGGTCGATTCTTCCAGAGACAGTACCAACCGGTTAAGCAGCAGAAAAAACGCTCTGAACAGGGCCAATTTCAACAGGAGGAGTCCGACCACAAACTGAAGCCCAATGCCGATGAAAGCCGTTTTCAGACCAATGCGTCTGCGGTTTTCGCTCAACGCCAGGGCGATGAGGCCGAACACCACAATGCCGGCCATACCTTGAAGGAAAAGTGACAATTAATTCTCCGGATCGACGCCGGTGTCGGACGGATCTGTCGCTAAGGTATTCAGAAATGTTAAATTCCCAGCACCAAATTCCAATTTACAAAAATGTTTTACCAAATTGACAGCCGCATGTCTATCCGGATCCCCTTTCGCCTGACTCATTCGCCGCCGCATTATTGTTGACAACACCGATCCGGTGCTGGAAAAGTGGTGTCGAACAGTCTCCAAAACAAAAACGACACATTGCAGGCGAAGGTGGTCGACATGCCGGTATGGATAAAATATATTGGGCTGGCGGTGCTGGCGTATGCGGCTTACTGCACGCTGGTGTTTGCTTTCCAGCGCCAGATGATTTTTCCGCGCAGTCACATCGGCTATGCCCCGGTTGCCCTTCCCGACAACCTGCCGATTGAAAAAATCTGGCTTACCATCCCTGGCGCCTCCGTTGAAAGCTGGTACATCCCTCCGACCGGAGGTCCGTCAAACGGCCGCAGGCCGGCCCTCATCTTCGCCCACGGCAATGCCGAGCGCATCGATGTGTGCACCGGCGAACTGATACCCTTCACCGCTCTCGGTATCGGCGTTTTGTTGGTCGAATACCCGGGTTACGGCCAATCGACCGGCACACCGTCTCAGAAAAGCATCACCGCGGCCTTTCTTGCGGCCTACGACATGCTGGCGGCGCGTCGTGATGTCGATCCCTCGAAAATCGTTTTCTACGGCCGTTCTCTCGGCGGCGGTGCCGTTTGTGCCTTGGCCGCAGTGAGACCGGCGGCAGCCTTGATTCTGGCGTCGACCTTCACCGGTATCCGCGCCATGGCGTCGCGATACCTGGTTCCCGGGTTCATGGTCCGCGACCCTTTCGACAACCTGACGGTCGTGCGCGATTTCAGAGGCCCGGTTCTCATCGTTCACGGCCGCCACGACGACATCATTCCCTTTCATCACGGCACGACGCTTCAAAAGGCCGCCCGGCGTGCGACACTCCTGGCGTACGACTGCGGCCACAACGACTGCCCGCCGGATGCTGAGCGTTTCTGGCGCGATATCGCCGCCTTTTTGCATGAAGCGGGCATTATCGTTTGATGGCCACCAGCGAGGCCATCGGGTAGGGTTCACCGACGGCTGCGGCCGTTGTCTCGCGGTAATAGACGACCTCCAGTTTTAAAAACCCGAGCAACAGCTCGTTGATCCTCAAAAGGTGGTCGTCGCGATGCGGACGCTGCGGAATGAAGTTCGGGCGTTTAAGGTAGGTTTCGAAAATAAGGACCCCGCCCCCGGTCAGGGCTTCGCAAATCTGAGGAAAGAGCCTGCGGTTGAGGTATCGGATGTTGAGGACCAGACTGTAGCGCCGCGGCACGATATCGTATACGTCGAGATCGACGCAAGCCGCGCGTATCTTGGGGTCCCGACCGGCGGCCATCTTCAGCCCGGCCTCCGAGATGTCCAGGGCCTCCACCGCAAACCCCTTTTGCGCCAGAAAGAGTGCATTGCGGCCGTTGCCGGCCGCAATGTCGAGAGCGCATTCATGGGAGGCTTGGTGATAAAAATTGCAGACGATGTCAGATGGGTGGGCGGAAAGGGCCGCCCCGCGGCTGCGGTACTTGCGATTCCATTTGATCCGATCAGGGTGCATCGCCGGACCGCCTTTCACTGCATTTTATCGGGACATGTTCGGAACGGGTGAACCATCCGCTCGCGGCCGGCCGAAGCCGTATTTGCGCTGCAGGAGGTCAATGGTTTGGGGGCTCACCTTCAACTGCCGAATTTCGTCGGGCCCGATCCAGCGGACCTCACGGGCATCGTCACCGGCACTGATGGTGCCGGTCACATAATCTGCGACCAGGTCCACGATCACGTAGTGAAACCGGATGCGACCCTGCGCGTCCTGCTCGATGAGATCGAAGGTGTAAACCGGCTGGCGGGCGCGGACGGTGATCCCGGTTTCCTCCAGAATTTCCCGTTCTGCGGCCGCCTGCAGGGTTTCACCGAGTCGGACCTTGCCGCCCGGTATGGCCCAGAGATCTTGCGACGGCGGTTGCCCGCGGCGAACCAAAAGAACGCGTTCCCCATTGAATACCACCGCCCCCACGGCAACAACCGGGCATTCGGGATACCGACCGGCTGTGGGCACCGCTGGATAATCAGGAGATTCCGGCATAAAATGCACACCTCACACAGATTGACCTTATAGCGATCATATGGTGTCAATCTATCGGCGTCAAGTCGCCGTGATTCGTTATCGGATCATCTTCTTTAAGGCCGTCGGTAAAAGCGGTCAACCGACCGCTTGACAGGCCGACAAGGTCTGCGTATGCTCCGGCATCCAGCCGTGCGGCGAGAAGGCTGCCGGCACGGCAGGGGGGCTGATGTCTCAACATCAAAGAAAACCGTGCGAAATCCAGCACCCCTACACGAACCATCGCCAATGCGAGGCCCTCCCATGCCCTTACGCTCCAAGCTGCCCCAGGTCGGTGTGACGATTTTTACCACCATGACCCAACTGGCCAACGAACACGGCGCCTGCAATCTTTCTCAGGGGTTTCCCGATTTCGACGTGCCTTCAGGATTGATGGAACTGGTGGGAAAACACATGCGCGCCGGCCACAATCAGTACGCCCCCATGCAGGGAGTGGCACTCTTAAGGGAGAGGATAGCCGAAAAGGTCTTCGATCTCTATGGAGCCCGGGTCGACCCCGAGCTCGACATTACCGTGACCTCAGGCGCTACGGAAGCGCTTTTTGCGGCGATAACGGCTGTCGTACATCCGGGCGATGCGGTGATCGTTTTCGAACCGGCATATGACGCCTACGTGCCGGTCATCGAACTGAGCGGCGGGCGGCCGATCTACCATAAAATGTCGTTTCCCGGTTACCGCATCGACTGGAACGCGGTCGCCGATGCCGCAAAAGAGGCCCGTTTATTGGTCCTTAATTCGCCCCACAACCCGACCGGTACGATTCTGACGGCCGAGGATATAGCCGCGTTGAGGGAAATCGTGCGTGGCAGCGATCTTCTGATCGTCAGCGACGAGGTTTACGAACACATCATCTTCGACGGCAGGCGTCACCAGAGCCTGTTGCGCGACCCGGAGCTGGCCGAGCGCAGTTTCGTCATCAGCTCCTTCGGCAAAACCTATCACGCCACCGGCTGGAAGATCGGCTACTGCATCGCGCCGGCCGCGTTGACGCAGGAGTTCCGCCGGATTCACCAGTTTCTGACATTCTCTTCGACCACACCAATCCAGATGGCGTACGCCGATTTCATGCAGCAAAAGAACATTTACAGCGATCTGCCGAATTTTTACCGGGAAAAAAGGGACACATTCCTTTCCTTTACGAAGGACTCCCGGCTCCGCCCGCTCAGCTGCCACGGAACCTACTTTCAGATGCTCGATTACTCGGCCGTCTCGAACGAATCTGATGTCGCGTTCGCCCAACGATTGACAATGGAATACGGCGTCGCCGCCATACCACCTTCGGTATTCTATCATGACAGAGAAGATCACCGGGTGCTGCGCTTCTGCTTTGCCAAAAAGGATGAAACCCTCAAAAAAGCTGCGGAGATTTTATGCCGGATTTGACGGTGACATTGATTCAAACCGAATTGGATTGGGAGGACGTTGCGGCCAACCTGCGCCGTTTCGATCACCTGATCGGCAGTCTACAGGTCGCAACCGACCTGATCGTGTTGCCGGAGATGTTTACGACCGGCTTCAGCATGAATGCTGCCGCGCTGGCGGAAGATATGAACGGTCGCGCCGTCGGCTGGTTGCGTGAAACCGCCCGGCGCACCGCCGCCGCCGTGGTCGGCAGCATCATTGTCATCGATGACGGACGGTTTTACAACCGCCTGTGCTGGGCGGGCCCAAACGGCGAGATGGCGACCTATGACAAGAAACATCTTTTTAGGTACGCGGGTGAGGATCAGGTCTACACGGCCGGCAGTGCTTCGCTTCTGGTCGAGTTGAAAGGCTGGAAGGTCCGGCCCTTTGTCTGTTACGATCTTCGCTTTCCAGTCTGGACACGGAACACGAACCGCACTTACGATCTGGCGCTTTTTGTCGCCAACTGGCCGCAGCGAAGAGCCGAGCACTGGAAGCTCCTCTTGCAGGCGCGGGCCATTGAAAACCAGTCCTATGTCATCGGCGTCAACCGTGTCGGCACCGACGGCAACGGCCTTTACCACAGCGGCGATTCCTCCGTCATCGATCCGGTCGGCAACATTTTGTTTCGCAGTGCTCACGCCCCTTGCGTCTTCACGCTGCCGCTCGAGCGGGGCCGGCTCGATAACTACCGCCAAAGTTTTCCGGCCTGGAAGGATGCCGATCAGTTTTTGCTGCCGTAAACCTCGGTGTCCAGGTTGACCTGCGTCTTCCAGTAAGGGTTAATCAGATCTTCGAATATCGATATGGCGGCCGCCGACCCCTGACCGGAAGCCGTCACGATCTGCTTGTAGCCCCCTTCCACGTCTCCGGCCGAGTAAATGCCGGGTATGTTGGTCCGGTGTCTTTCGTCGTGTTTGATGAAATCGTCTTCGGTCAACTCCACCCCGATTTTCTTGGCCAGTTCGACCGACGGTTCGTAGCCGATGGCGATAAAAACGCCGTTGGTTTTGAAGACGCTCTCCTTTCCGGACCGGTTGTCGACCAGCACCACCTCTTCAACCCTTTCTTTGCCGCGGATTTCCTTGACCTCGGCGTTCCACAGCACCGGAATATTGTTGTCGAAGAGTTGCTTGGCCAGAAAATCCTGGGCCCGAAGTTTGTCGCGCCGGTGTACAACGGTCACATCTATACCGAGGTGAAACAGATGCAGGGCTTCGGTGACGGCGCTGTTTCCACCGCCGACCATGATGACCTTCTTTTCCCGGAATAGCGGCCCGTCACAGGTACTGCAGTAGCTGACACCCCTTCCCGCCAGGCGCTCTTCTCCGGGAATCTCTAAGTGGCGGTGCTTGGCGCCGGTGGCCAGCAGGACCGCTCGCGTTTCGAACTTGCGGCGGCTGGTCTGGACGACGATGGGATCTCCCGGTTGAATATCCAGCACGGATTCTCCGGGGTAAATCTGGACGTACTGCAAGGCGTGGCTGACCATGATGTCCACCAGAGTTTTGCCGCCGACCTGCGCGAAGCCGGGATAGTTTTCGACAATCGGCGTCGTGGCCACCTGACCGCCGAGGGCGTCGCGTTCAAGTATCGCGGTCCGCAGTCCACTTCGTTCGGTATAGATACCGGCAGCCAGACCGGCCGGACCACCCCCGACGATCACCACGTCGTTTTTGACCAGTTCGGCGTCGCTTTCCGGAATAAAAATGGTTTGGGGTTCCATTTTTTGAAGTGAAAGGGCAAATACCTCCTCGCTCTGAGCCCCCTGCCCGATGAGGATATCGTTGGCAAAGGTCTGAGGCACGCTGTGCGCGGCGTACTGATCGGCCAGATCCGGCGCGCTCTGGATGTCGACGATCTCGACCGAAACCATATCCGGTCTCTCGATGGCGGCCCGAATAGCATTGACGGCCTGCTGCGGACAGTAGGGACAGGTGGCGCTGACAAAGACCTTCACCCGTCGGGGCGTATCGATCTTTTTCAGCACTTTTAATGTCTGCTCATTCAAATTGCTTTTCCCCAACCCGACAAATATGAGGGTTTCGAGAAAGATACGCCCTTCTTCTCCCAACGGGGCTCCTATCCAGCGGATGTTCACCCGTTCCGGAGCGATCAGAAGGCTCGGCGAACGGTCGACGTCCCACTTGCGGGCCAGCTCGTGATCCATTGGATGTTCGCGAAAGGTGATCTTGGATGTCAGTTCTCTGAAGGCGCGAACGATCTGGCGGTTGGTCTGAGAAAATATATCGTCTCGGCCCCGTTCGATAAACATGTAGATCGGAATATCGTTCGGCAGTTTTTCAAAGGTTTGTTTCAGCTGGCGCATGAATTGGTCCTGGTTGACTGCCGCGGCCTGGCTGTCCATCGTGGCTGTATGTTCCAAATTTTATCCTCCTCGTGCTGGTGATCGTGTGACCTGTTTTATGCCTGAAATTACAATAATTTTATGAATTTGACGGATGTAATTTAAGTATCGCACCGCCTGGTGTCAACCAACTGGCGGGTCGACCGGAATCGGGCTCAACAGTTTGAACGGGTCCGGCGTTCCGGCCGATGTCTAATGTCGGTGACTCAACCTGAAGTTTGTTAGTTGCGATTTGGAATTTATCGCCAAAATTTAGACGTTTCCTCTTCGATCAAACTGGAGGCGGCAGCCAGAGGCAGCGCTCATTCGCGACTCTTTTGGGGGTTGATCCGGACAAATGAATCACCAACGCGTTGGCTCATATGGAGATACGGTAGGAAGATAATGCGGGTTTCACTCGCCTGCGGCTCGAAGCAGCGCAGCGGCCATCGCCAGGTCTTCGGCGGTGGTCACCTTGATGTTCGATTTACTGCCGCTGATGAGGGTGACCGGGAACCCGAGGCGTTCGACCAGGGTGGCGTCGTCGGTCCCGACATAGCCGTCGCGCAGGGCCCGCTCATGGGCCTCGGAGATGAGCGCGTATCGAAAGACCTGCGGGGTTTGAATGAGCCAAAGACCCTTTCGTTCCAAGGTTCCCGCAATTGTGCCCTCACCGCTTACCCGCTTGATGGTGTCATAGGCCGGTATGCCGGGTGCACAGGCACCGCTGGTTTCGGCGGCCCGGATGCAGGCCGTGATCAGCAGCGGATCAACCAGGGGCCGCACCCCGTCGTGAATGGCCACCAGTCCTTTTTTAAGGCCGAGGGATTTGAGCCCGTTATAGACCGACTGCTGGCGGTGCCGGCCGCCGGCAACGAATTGTAGCGCTTTTTTTATTGGTCCGCCGGCAAGCAGCCGGTGGCGGCAGAAGTCGAGATCGTCGTCCGGCACAACCAGACAGATGTGGTCGATCAGAGGGCAGACATCGAATTTCAGCAGTGTATGCACTAACACCGGTCGACCGGCAACCTGCAGATACTGCTTGCGAGTGTCGCTTTGCATCCTGACGCCACGTCCGGCTGCAACGATAACAGCAGAAACCATAATGTTTTACTTTAAGTATTTAAGTTCCCTCGGTAGCGGCACACCCTTGCCCATTGAATCTTCCCCGTAGTTGACGCCGGCTAATATCTCGATATCCTGCAGGGCACGTTCATCACCCTCGAAAATGACTCTCTCGAGGTTCTCTTTTTGTATTTTCCCGCCGGCCCATTGAATGTCGAGAACGCTGCTGGCATCGAACCGGTCCTCCCCCACAACCATTTCGACCTGCCCGCCGTAATGCTGCACGATTTTGGCCACCAGGAGACTCGGCCGACTATGGAAACCGAGTTTTACCGGTATGCCCACGACAATCGACCCTCTTTCGATGTTCTCGTTCAGAATGTCACCGGCCAGCTTGGTGCCGATGTTGAGGAAGTGGCAGGCATAGTAGAGGCCGAAGTTGATGGTGCGGTCCAGCAGCGCTTCGGCATCGACCAACAGCGCCAGGCGCTCCTGCACCTGTTTGTAAATATTTTTGTAACCGGCATCGTAGAGATGCCGTTCGTAAAAATGCAGCAACCGTCCCATGACCTGAAGCAGGTGAAAAACGGCAGAAAAGTTGCCGCGCAGTTGTTTGAGCTTTCTCTTGCCGAATCGGAAGCCCCCGTGGATCACATAGGTGTCGAACGAAGACTGCAGGTTGTGAACCAGCATCTCGAAGCGTCTGACCTCGACCTCATTGATCTTGTCAGGGACGATGGCCCGAATTTCTTCGATGCTGTAGGGTTCATAAAACCGAAATTGGTCGAGGGTCTTGGCAATACGGATAAATTCACTGGCAATGTTGACGATGTGCTGTTTCTGCTGGTCTCTGTTTTCGTCATCGATGTTGTACGGCAGCATTTCGGCCGTCACAACCTCGGGAAACACCGCAATATCGACGGTCTCGGCGGGTTCGGGAATGTTCAGGCGGCGGGCTTCTTCGATGATGACCGGTGCCAGATTTTTCAACGTGATGGTCAAAAACGCGAAGGTCGCTTCCCCTTCCCGCTTGAAATTCTCCATATCGACCAGGTCGTAAAAAATCAGGCGATTCAGGATATGCTTTTGGGAATAGCAGGCAAGGCTCAAATGCCTGACGGCCGCACTCAGTTCTCGAAAAAAATACCAGTCGGAATTGTTCTTGGCGCCATGAAAATCAAGAAAATCTTCCAGCAGTTGAGAGTTAGAAATAAGCACGGCGTAGAGCTTTTTACTGACCACGCCGGGGGAGGAGCGTTCGTCGGCCAGGAATTTGCAATACTTCAAATACTCGTGGGTAAATATTTTTACCCTCTCGACGAATCTAAGATCACATTCATAAGCAGCATCCATTTCGGTGCATCCTGTCTTAGGGCTCGCTCGAATATTGACGAAATTTCTCCGCAGGCCGAATCAAATGAAATGAGCAGGGGCGGTCGGAGCCGTTCGTAAGCCGAATTCTGTTCCCCCGGTCGGTTGCCCGGCAGAGGGCGACGATCATTCATCTGTGGGTGCCGATTGCCCGACACCTCTTGCGACCTACCCGGGAGCTCGGGCGGGCCGCCCTCGAACGCTCCCCTATTTGGTCTTGCACCGGGTGGGGTTTACCGAGCTTCCCCGGTCACCCGAGGAACTGGTGCGCTCTTACCGCACCGTTTCACCCTTACCCCGCACCAAGCGTTCGCTCAGCGCGGGGCGGTTTACTTTCTGTTGCACTTTCCTTCGCGTTGCCGCGACTCCACGTTATGGAGCACCCTGCCCTGTGGTGTTCGGACTTTCCTCCGGACGAATATCTCATCCGGCGATCGCCTGAACCACTCCGACCGCCCTGTTTATTTACGATCTTCTGCAGATATTAACTGATTTCAAGCCAAATGCAAACATAGGAACGAAATTACGCTTCAACTTTTGTCGTATCCGGAAATCAGCGGCTAAGTCAATCGGTTCGTAAATTCGATAACGAATTTACGAACCCAGGACTAAGTGGCTCTATTCGTAAATATGGTGGCATTCAATGACCGATGCATCCCGCCGCGCCGTGTTGCTCGGCGCTCGCATACGCTTGGTATGCTTGCTTCTCGCGCCTTGCGCGGCGGGCGCCTCTGTCATCTCGGTGCGTCACCTTATTTACGAACAGGACCACTAAGCCTGCCGTAGCAATATGCTCAAGAGGGCCGTTATGAATGAATGCGGGTTATTCGGTTGCGGGATATATCAACCGTTCGCAGTGGGGGCATACCAGTAACTTGTCGAAATGCAGCAGGTCGTGAAACATCTGGGGAGGCAAATTGACGTGGCAACCCAGGCAAACGGCGTTTTTGACAACCGCAATCGCCACGCCGCCGCTGTTTTGCTTTACGGTCTCATAGACTTTCAACAAATCAGGTTCGACAACGGCAATGATCTGGGCGCGTTCGTCGTTCAGACGGTCGAGCTGCTCTTGAGCGGACAAAGCGCTCTGGCGGATTTGTTCTTTTTCTTCTTCAATTTCCCGGGAGAGGAGCTTCACCTCATCCTCTTTGGTCGCAACCGACGCCGCCACCTGGTCCATTTCATCCAGGTGCGCTATCATCCGGTCTTCGACAGCCGACAATGATCTCTTCAAATCGTCGATCTCCTTCAGCGACGACTGATATTCTTTGTTGGTCTTGACCGCCCGCAGCTTTTCTTCGCTTTTTACGATCCGGGTTTGAATCACTTTGGCATCCGCTTCCTGGACACGATAGGTCTGCTGGATTTCGGACAAACGGCCGGATGCTAAAGTCACCGCCCCTTCGGATGCCTTGAGCCTGGCATCCAGGTCGGTCAATAGCCGGGGGAAACCGGCGAGCCGCGCCTGAACAGATGCCGTTTCGATTTCAACTTCCTGAAGTTTCAATAAGTTGTCGAATTTTTTCTTGAGTTCCTCGTCCATGCGCACGTCCGAAACCGGCAAAATCTTGGGGGTTAAAAATTAAAAAACGGCTCTTTTTCCAACTCGCAGGCGCTAATAGTGGTATCGAACCCGGCGGCGACGGCGGATTCTTGCAGGCGCTCGGTCAAAGCGGCGATAATGATATGCTCTGATGCAAAATGCCCGATATCAATTAAACCGCGCCGGGCGGTCTCGGTATCGCGGGCATCATGATATCGCAGGTCGCCGCTGATGAAAACGTCGGCCGTAGATTTCAGAAAGCCTCGCACGAGGCTCGCTCCGCTGCCGGTGCAAACCGCCACCCGCTTTACCGACATGCCCGGATCACCGACGACTCTGAGAGTTTCCACACCGAAAGACCGTTTCACTTTAAGTGCCAAGGCTTTGAGATCTGAGGATTCAGTCAGATCGCCTACCCGACCGATCCCAAATTTCGTTTCGGGCTGCGTGAGCGGATAGACGTCATAGGCCATGGTCTCATAGGGGTGATGCGATCGGAGGTGAGCGATGACCCTCAAAAGATCGCGCCGCTTGACCACGGTTTCGATTTTGACCTCGGCCACATCGTTAACGCGGCCGCGATCGCCTGAAAACGGCTCGGCGTCTTGGCCTGGTTTGAAGGTGCCTCTGCCGGGGTTTCTAAAAGAACAGCAGCTGTACGCATCAATTTCACCGGCGGGGCTTTCGAACAGCGCCGCAAGCAGCCGCTGCTCGTGTTCCGCCGGAACGAACACCACCAGTTTGTGTAAACCGTCCGACTTTGCCGCCACGAGCGGTGCGAGGTTGGTCAAACCGAGCCGGCCAGCGAAGATGTCGTTCAGTCCTCCGGTTACACTATCAAAATTGGTGTGGGCGGCATACACCGCCAATCGATTCTGTGCGGCCTGAAGTATGCTTCGTCCGGTTGGTTCGGCAAAATCAACGCACTTGAGCGGCCTGAAAATCAATGGATGATGGGTGATCAGCAGGTCGACACTGTTCCGGCAGGCAGCCTCCACAACCAACGGCAACGGGTCGAGCGCCACCCAGACCGTCTTGACACGCCAGTCTCTGTGCCCCGCCTGCAGACCGACATTGTCCCACTCCTCCGCCAGTGAGACCGGGGCGAAGCTTTCCATTATGTCAATAAAGTCGCTTACCGTGGCGGCCATGACCGTATCTCCCTCAATACCGTCGACATCAGCCGGGGCGACTGGGTCGAATCGTTTTCAGGCGCACCCGCTCGGAACCAATCAAAAAAGGCGTGGCCGACAAACAGCCCCGCCTCCTGCAACTTCACCCGGCTCATCTCTCCGGTGCATCTCGGTCCTAACAAGTTTCCGTCCATAAATGGCCCTTTTCCGCAATTTCGGCGTCAAACGGCGGAATCGCTTGTGCGGCGTACAGAAGTACGCCTCCGCGCAATGCCGCCGATTTCCTTGAACTTGCAGAAAATTGCACATTTCTGGATCGGAAACTAATCAGGCCCTTTATGAAACCGTAAATGGGAACTAATTGATAATTTAGTTTCGGGCAACCGGCTGAAAGGCATCTTTTTTTGGCATGGGCCCACCTGGGATCGAACCAGGGACCGACCGGTTATGAGCCGGTGGCTCTGCCAGCTGAGCTATGGGCCCTCAGATATATTGATGGCGGTAGCGTTTCCAGAAGCGCTGGCAAGGGAACATTACAATGCCGCAGTCGCAGTGGTTTTGACATCGCAATCACCGCCAAAATCGAGTAAAACCGATACGGCCGACCCCGAGCTTCAAAATGACGATTCTGGACGGACACTACTAACCTTGCACAACCCATTTGTCAAGCAGAACCCAAATTGGATCAAATGGCTCAGGTTTCGATGAAATGCTTGAGTTTCCGACTGCGGGTCGGGTGCCGCAGCTTCCGCAGGGCCTTGGCTTCGATCTGGCGGATGCGCTCACGGGTGACGGCGAAATCCTGTCCGACCTCCTCCAACGTATGATCCGCTTTTTCACCGATGCCGAAACGCATGCGCAATACCTTTTCTTCCCGCGGTGTCAGGGTGGCGAGCACCTTGCGGGTCTGTTCGGCCAGATTGAGATTGATAGCGGCGTCGGAAGGCAACATGAACTTCTTGTCTTCGATGAAATCACCGAGATGGCTGTCCTCCTCCTCTCCAATAGGCGTTTCGAGTGAAATCGGCTCGCGGGCGATTTTCAGGACCTTGCGCACCTTCTCGAGCGGAATCTCCATCTTATCGGCAATCTCCTCCGGGCTCGGCTCGCGTCCCTGCTCCTGAACCAGGTAACGGGACGTGCGGATCAGCTTGTTGATCGTCTCGATCATGTGAACCGGGATACGAATGGTGCGCGCCTGATCGGCGATCGCCCGGGTGATAGCCTGACGAATCCACCAAGTGGCATACGTACTGAACTTGTATCCCCGGCGGTATTCGAATTTGTCGACCGCCTTCATCAGTCCGATGTTGCCTTCCTGAATCAGGTCGAGGAACTGCAACCCGCGGTTGGTGTACTTCTTGGCAATGCTGACCACCAGACGCAGATTGGCCCTGGTCAGCTCGCTTTTCGCCAGTTTGGCCCTCAGCCGCCCTTCTTCGACATTGGCCATAACCCGTTTCAAGGTTCTGTTCTTGGTTTTCAGCTCCTTTTTTCTTTCTTGGATGGCCGACTCGATGTTGACGATTTCAGTAAACAGGTCGGTCAGTTCCTCTTTTTTGATGCTGCAGGATTGCCCGGCCCATTTTGCGAAGTGGGTTTTGGACGTCAGGTTCTTGCGGACTTCTCCCAGCGGGGCGTTCACTGCGCCGGCACGCCGGATCAGATTATGGCTCATGCGGTTGAACCAGTCGATCTGATCTATGATCAATTGCTCGATTTCATCGATGATGCCGCCCTCGAGGCGCCATTCTTTCAACAGTTCAAAAATTCTGGCATTGCGTCTTTTAATGGCCCGTCGCACGCGCCGGCTTTCATCCGGCTTCAACTGCTCTGAAAAGAGTCTTTGGCGGAAGGCGTTGTTTTCGAGGTGAATTTCCCTGATCGACCGAATCGTGTTCAAAAACTTTTCGGTTTGTACAACCTCGTCAACGTAGGTATCACCTTCGTCGACGTCCCTGAGAACATACTTGGGTCGCAGTTCCGCCTTTTCGATCCGGTCACCGAGTTCGAGGATCGATTCAACGCCGGTGGTCGTATCGAGCAAGGCTCTCAGCACTTCCTGTTCGCCGGCTTCGATTTTCTTTGCTATCTCTACTTCACCTTCCCGGCTCAAGAGCGTTACCATACCCATTTCGCGCAGATACATTTTTACCGGATCGGTAACCGCGCCGAAATCGGTCACGGCGCGCTGGCGCTCCTTGAGTTTTGCCTGCTTGAGTTTCTTGGCCTGCTCGGATTTACGAGCACTTTTTTCATCCAGAATATCGATCTCGTGGTCATCGAAAAGAATCAGTGTTTCTTCGATCTGCTCGGCGGAAAGCATGTCTTCGGGTAAAACTTCGTTGATCTCGTCATAAGTGAGATACCCCTGCTTGGTGCCCTTTGAAATCAGGTCCTTAAGCGCTTTTTTGCTAATCTGCACACCATCGTTGCTTTTATCGGCGGTCTTGTCGCTCAAAATCTTGTCGATGGTCGTTTTGGCCTGTGATTTCCCGGACGATTTCTTATCGACTTTTTTCTGATCGCGTTTTTTTGCATTTACCCGTAATTTAGGGGATTTACTAGTCATTAACGTTTGCCTCCCGCGGATGTCACCGGTTTATTACAAGAGCTTTGTTATCTGTCGAGCAAGGCCATTTTCCGCTGTTCACGCTTGACCGCCAGTGTCTGCTTTTCACTCAGCAATTGCTCAAGCAACTTGTCGTCCTTGTTGCGAACGGCTTCTTTGATCCGGTGTTCGATGTCCTGTTGACTTCGGCGCTTGCGCGCCGTCTCGACAAAATGTAAAATCTGTTTTTCACACCCCTCGATCGCCCAACCCTCTGCGTTCATGGCCACATCGGCAACAATCCGACGATCCTCATCGGTCGTCAGGCCCGCCATGATGTCGGCCAGCCACTGGTCTTCCGCCGGACCGGCCGGCGCGCCGTCTGCCGAAACAGGCTTGACCGCACGGTTGTGAGCCTCGAGAATTACATGGCCAATCCGTGCTAAAGACTGATTTTCAAACAATGCCAGAGCGTCAAGGCTGTTAATGATATGACAGGATTGCGGTACCTGCAGCATCATGGCAATGATCTGCTTTTCGACCCGGTCGCCATACCGTACAGTAAGCTCGACAGTGGCGGAAACTTTTCCGACATCTTCCGGAGCGCCTAATTCAGGGCCCGGTCGTCGGTGCCTTTCCAGTGCCGTTTGCTTGGCAGCCTCCTGACGCAGTTTCTCCAGCAAGGCACGTTCGTCTATTTCCAGTCGTTCGGCCACCATCCTGACATACAAAGACCTGGCAACCGTGTCGGAAACAGCGGTCAGCGGCTGCTGGAGTTCGCTCACGACTCTTACCTTACCCTCAACAGAGAGGCCGTTTTGTTTAACGGCGGTCTCGAGCAAAAACGGAATGATATCCATGGCTCCCGCAGCCGCAGTATGAAATGCTTCCGCGCCGTGTTCGAAAATAAAGGTGTCCGGATCGTAGCCGGAATCCAAAACTAAAAATTGCGCATTGACGTATTCTTTGTCAAACACCTCGACGCTGCGTCGAGCGGCCTTGATGCCGGCCTCATCGGAGTCATAGACCAGAACGGCCTTTCCTTTCTCGCCGATATACCCGCGCAGCATCCGGACATGCTCGGTGGTCAAGGATGTGCCCAGCGTCGCGACCGTGTTGACAAGCCCGTGTTGATGCAGCGCGATCGCATCGAAGTATCCCTCGACGATGTAAACCGACTCGGTTTCCCGACAACGGGCTTTGGCCAGGTGGAGACCGTAGAGTGATCGGCTTTTGTTGTAAACCGGTGTTTCCGGAGAATTGAGGTACTTGGGCAGCGCATCGTCCATGACTCTGCCGCCGAACCCGATGACTTGCCGATTCAAATCGAAGATCGGAAACACGATTCGATCGCGGAATCGATCATAGAAGCCGCCACTGTTCTTCCTTGGAACAACCAATCCACTTTTCGCGATTACCGACGATGGCAGGTGTTGCCCAAGCAGGTGCTTTAGGAGATTGTCCCAACCCCGGGGCGCATAGCCGATGTGGAAACCGTCGATCGTTGTCTGCGTCAGTGCCCGTCTCGCGAGGTACTCTCTCGCCTTGCCGCCCGCCGGACCGACACGCAGGTTCTGTTGAAAAAAGTCCATTGCCAGGCGATTGGTAGACAGCACCTGCTCTTTTTCGTCCAGGCGGCGCTTCTGACCGGGGCTCATACGACGGTCCGGCAGGACGATTCCATAGCGGCGAGCCAAATGTTTGGCGGCTTCAGGAAACGTTAACCCTTCCTGCTTCATGACAAACGAAAAAACGTTGCCCCCTTCACCACACCCAAAGCAATAAAAAATCTGTTTGTCGGGACTGACGGTAAAAGAGGGGGTCTTTTCTGAGTGAAAGGGGCAAAGGCCGAGGTAGTTTTTCCCGCCTTTTTTCAAAAGCACCTCACCAGAGATAACGTCCACGATGTCGGCGGCATTTCGAATTTCGGCGATTTTTTCTTCCGGGATGAAACTGGTCAAGAAGAGCATCCTCCACTTCTCTGGAACATGGGAAATCGTCCTGTAATGGAGGTGATTAAATGGAATGAAGCTCAGCGAAAATTTTTAAAATTGCCGGAACTCAAATACGACGAAACGTCGATGCCCGGCTTCATCAGTATCGCGGTTATCAGTGAACACCATGCACTCTATGAAAAAATCAAATGGATTAGCAGAACAAGATATTTTATCATACGGACATTGTCAAGTATTTTTTAAAGAAACCGGTCGTTCCTCCTGGCGCTGGGTAAGATAAGCGTTGGCGCTGTCGATGGCCTGTTTCAGATCCAGCGTACCGGCATAGAGGGCCCGGCCGACAATCACGCCGCACACACCCATCGCCCCTAAGGGCAGAAGCTGGTGAATATCCGCCAACGAGGAAATCCCGCCGGAAGCCACCACCGGAATCGAAACCGACTGCGCCAATCGGCGGGTTTCTTCGATATTCACTCCGGTTTGCATTCCGTCCCGATGAATGTCGGTGAAGTTGATGGCAGCCACCGGACAATCTTCGAATCGACGGGCCAGATCGACCGCTCGTATACGCGTGGTCTCGGTCCATCCCTCGACGGCCACCATCCCATTGCGGGCATCAATGCCCAAAACAATACGGTCGGGGAACCGGCTGCAGATTGCCCTGACCCGATCCGGATCCCTGACCGCCGCCGTGCCGATGACCACCTTTGCAACGCCGGCATCCAGATAATTCTGGATTGTTTGTTCATCCCGGATTCCGCCACCGACCTGAACCGCAACGTCGACGCTGTCGAGAATTGCGCGGATGGCAACCGTGTTGCGTGGGCCTTTTTCGAAAGCGCCGTCGAGATCGACCACATGGATCAGCTGCGCGCCTGCCTCGGCCCAGCGACGGGCCATGGCCGCCGGGTCATCGGAAAAAACAGTGGCATCGTCCTTGCGTCCCTGCAGCAGGCGCACGCACTGGCCGCTTTGAATGTCGATTGCCGGTATAATGATCATGATGGATTCAGGCCTACGTGGAAGGGTTCGGATGACGAAGTGAAAAGAACCGGGGCAATGTACCGGAATTTCACTGCAAAAAGCAGGCATGGCCTATACAGCGGCAGGCACACGACTGACGCGTCGACAAGAACGGGACTATTTACGAAACCATTCATCATTGTTTGGGAAATTTGTCGAGCAATTTGGTCAGACCGGCTTCCGCCATTTCATCGGCTGACACCCAGCGTCCTTTTCTTTGCCAGAAAAGCGCCACATTAAACAGGTTTTCGCTCAACGTCTGCTGGGTTTCATCGACATAGCCGAACCAGACATCCGCACCGTCCGCCGACCGGATCAAGTGGATACTGAAGGCCACTGATGCCGGCCGCGATGCGGCGAACGGGGTGCCGACCCGCTCTTCATAGCGATATATGTACCCGGTCAAAACGGCATCCGCCTTGACGGACCGCCCGGCCTGGGCCACCATCTTCCGCTCCGTGAGCATAACCGTGCTGGAGGCCTGTTCACTGTGATCAAACGACCGGCCGTGAGTGATCAACGCGGCGGTAGCCTGCTGCCCAAGGGGCCCGACCAATCGCTCGCTCAGCCAGTCAACCGCATTGGGCGGCACCGGACCGGCCTCAAAAAAATAGTCGCACAATGGGCATTTGATCAGCCCTGCTTCACCGTAAATTTTGGTCAGGTCGTCAAACGGCAGAACCAATATCGATTTGATACCGGCGGTAGAACCGACCGTGACGGTCTTGACGCCGGTCGTGCTGCAACCGGTTGCGATGAGCACGAGGAGGCCGAGCAGCACAAACCCAACCCGGCGACCTTTATGAGGCAGTTTCATGAATTTCAACCTGTCGGATTTAAAACGAACCTTTGGAGGAGCGAACGCCTTTGATCCGCTCATCTAAGGAGGTGGCTTCGTCCAAGGCCCTGCCGGTGGCCTTGAAAATCGACTCGATCACGTGGTGCGGGTTTTCGCCGTAGTGAACATTGATGTGCAGATTCATGCCGCAGCGGTTGGCGAAAGCCCTGAAGAACTCTTTGGCCAGGGAAATGTCGAATTGTACACCGCTGCCCGCCAAACCGGCGCAATTGTACACCAGAAAGGGCCGGTTCGAGAGATCGACGCTGACACTCGTCAGGGCCTCGTCCATCGGTGTGACCGCATGTCCGTAACGCTTTATTCCCGACCGTTGCCCGAGTGCCTGCCGGAAAACGTCACCCAACACCAAACCGACATCCTCTACTGTATGGTGATGATCGACGTCCAGATCTCCGCTGGCCGCCACCGTGAGATTAAAGAAGCCGTGCACTGTGAAAAGGGTCAACATATGATCAAAAAACGGGATACCGGTCGATATGTCACCGCTGCCGCTTCCGTCGAGGTCTATCTTGATGTGGATCTGGGTCTCTTTTGTGGTACGGGTCGCTTCGGATGATCGCGTCATGGTTTTCGACATACCGTCCTTCCGGCAAAAAACTGCAAAATCAAAGCAATCATTTAAATAACTATTAATAATTACATTAGATCCTTACCCCAAGTCAAGCATCAATTCTTGCTCGCCGATTCACCAAAGTAAACTCACGGCCGCGCACCGAAAGAAACCTCATTGACTGTCAGCGATGAGATGGTATCAGCCAGCCTTGATCTGCCGGTCATTTTGGAATATAAATGAACCAGAACCAGAAAGGGAATGCAGAATTTTTTAGATCAGCAAAATGCATGCACCCCCTTTTTAAAAAAAACCACAGAGACCGATGGTCAATGCGCCAACACAACACCTTATACAGCCGTGACTACTTGAGCTGCCCCCGTTACAAGGGCCGTCACAAAAAACACGTTGCCGTGTGCGCGCGCTGCAACTGGAACAGTGGTTGCCCCGCATACCGCCGCTACCGTCAACCTGAACTGCCTTTTGGGGTACCGGCGGAAGCGGCCGCCCGGCACAATCGACTTCCCGAGGACTAATCCGATCTCAGGGATCCTGCCGTCTCATCGCCACCACAGCGTCTTTTTGGGCCGGCACGCAGTCACAGTGCCCGCCGATGCTACTGCGAAAATGCATGCACCACCCTCCGCCCGAAGACTTGCGGGAAAATTTACAGTATTTTTGCTCTTCCCAGGCCGAACCGGCCGAACACCTGAACATGGTGCCGAGCTTGCAGTAGTTATGGCAATGGAGCTTGAGACATTCGACCGAAAACTGGACCAAATTTTTCTGCTTTCCCACTGGCACGATTCACCGTTATCCTCTCGTTTTTTCCTTCTCCGCTCCCAAAAACCGACCTCTCGTAGCCGTAAAGCCGAAAGTTGATCGCCGGTGGCACGCTGCGCCAGAAAGTCAAGCAGGCGAGACAAACTCATTGATATTGGCGAAAAATGAAGGAATCAACGTTGATGTGAGATAAAAGGGTCCCGGCAAAAAAAATTCCACCTCTTGCTTGTCTTATGGCCCGTCTACGGCGTTACATCCACCCACACGTATCCTGATATGCGCAGGTGGATGTGCCTTGTAGACAAACCATAATCCGGCGCAATCGCGTGGAATTATTTCTTACCGTGACCCTGAGCGGGTGACCGTTCAATTGTATTCGGTCACCCCGTAAAAACGGGTGGTTCATTTCATTACGATGAACCACCCGCTAAACGAAGTCATGCAAGAAGCGTCAGTTCTTTTTTCGATCCCTTGACGACACCATCGAAAAAACGATCGCTTCCCAAGTTTTAAAGAGACTGAAATGATTTTAGCCGTTACATTCGAATTGAGGATCAGCGCAAGGAGATATGGAAAGGCTCTGGAAACCCCCCGCTGCCTTGCGGCAAACGGTCTCCTTGCGCTGTAAGGAGGAAAGATGAATGCAGATTGTGCACACCTTTCTGAACAGCCATGGGCTATTGGGCTGTTCATTTGTTATGAGACAAAAGGATGCTAGAGGTTACACGCTATAGAAAGGACCAAAGATCCGAATATGTCAGCGTATCCGCAAGCCTGCCTGCCTCGCAGGAATTTGGGCCCCGGAAAAAAATAATTCCACATCTTGCTTGCCTTTTGGCCCGTCTACTGCGTTACATCCAACGACACGTATCTCGATATGCACCGCTGGATGTGCCTTGTAGACGAACCCAAATCCGGCGCAATCTTGTGGAATTATTTTTTACCGTGACCCTTATTCAAAAAGAAAGCCGCGGGCAAGAACCGCGGCTGACTGAGTGTTTATTTTGGTGGAGATGATGGGATTTGAACCCACGACCTCAGCGTTGCGAACGCTGCGCTCTCCCAGCTGAGCTACATCCCCAAACGCAAAATTTACTTCTAACAGAGAAAATCGATTCGGTCAATTTAAAATCAACCGCAAGGTTTGCAAGGCATCAGGTAACTGAGCCACAAAACCGACGGCGAAATGGGTGTTTTGCGATTCAGAAGGTGGTGTTCAAGGTTGAGGATATTTGCTAAGGTGGGTGCCCGACTGTCCGTTTCCGCCCGAATAGCCGGCCTGCCGAAAACACCCCTTAACAGGCTGTAGAAACCCCCTGACAGGGCATTGTTTCGCGGCGGATCATATGTTGCGAAAAATTCAAAGGAAACCACCATGACCTCGGAAATTAAATTACAGGATGCCTTTAAAGGTTACACGCGCGATCAGGACAAGATCCTTCCACCGGAGGAGACCGTGCGTCAACTGAGAGCAAAACTGCAGCAACTCGACTTGGAAATCCTCGATCAAACTGTCAGGATCGACAATGGTCGTCTGAACATCCCGGTCTTTTTCAGTTACTGCGGCCGCGACGCCGCTGCGCTGACCGGAACCAAAAAGCAGATGGGCAAAGGCGCCACTCCGGACCAGGCCGAAGCCAGCGCCGTGATGGAACTGGCCGAGCGGTTCAGTTTCTTCAGCTTCGCCAACAACCCGGCCAACTTTATCACGGCGCCTCATCGGGAGCTGACACAACGATCCACACCCTTTGAGGTGATCGCCGCTTCTGTTCACGACACTTCGCCGGACCTGGCGGCAGCAAGAGAAATATTTGAAAGCCTTCCGCTGAAGTGGACCCGCGCCTTTAATCTCACACGCAGGGAGACGGTTCTTGTCCCATTCGACTGGTTTTACGCCATCAATGCCTTCAACGGTCCGTCAGCCGGAAACTGTGTGGAGGAGGCCTTGTGCCAAGGCATCTGCGAAATCGTCGAACGACATACCTCTTCGATTGTCAGTCACAAACGCCTCAATTGCCCCGCAATCAATCCGGATTCCGCCAGCGACGCATTGGTCAAGGAGATGCTCGACAAGTACCGCAGGGCCGGGATCAAGTTGTATGCTACCGATTTTACGCTTGAAATGGGCATTCCGACAATCGGTGTCCTGGCTTACGATCCGGCGACCTTTCCGACCAAAAGCGAGATCGTCTGGACCGCCGGCACGACCCCGGACCCGCAAAAGGCCTTGAGCCGGGCGCTGACCGAAGTGGCCCAGCTGGCCGGAGATTTCAACAGCGGCACCCGCTATGTGGCCAGCGGTCTGCCGAAATTCACCCGGCTCGAAGACGCCGCCTTCGTCACCCACCCGGAGATGACCATCGATCTGTCCGAATTGCCGAACATCTCTTCCGACAACATAAGAATCGAGGTGGAACGCTGTATCGCCGAACTCTCCGCCCGGAACCTGGAAGTCTTCGCGGTCGACACCACCCATCCCCTGCTCGGGGTTCCGGCCTTTTACACCATCGTTCCCGGAGCCCACTTCAGGGAGCGTGCGCTGAACACCGGTGTCGGCATGTTTTCAGCCAAACTGCTTGTCGAAAAACTGGGTCCCGCCCGGGCCGTTCGGGAATTGGAGCGTTTCGAAACACGGCTGCCCGGCAAGTACTACACCAGTTTCTACCGCGGCACCTGCCACCTGACGCTGAAAGATCCACAACTGGCCCTGCGGTATTTCCGTCAGGCCCTCGAACGGCAGCCCGGCCGACAGGACACGGCCGCTATTTACGCCTATATGGGGATCGCTTATAAGGACATGGAAGACTACCGTCTGGCGCTGAGCGTTCTCGAGGAAGGGGAAAAGTACGATCCGGAGCGAACGGATGTTCACAATCTAATGGGGTTTTGTCATTTCAAGCTGAAAGCGCACGCAGAAGCCATCGCATGCTTCAAAAAGGTGATCGCGCTCGATCCTTCTTCGGCCATCGACTACGCCAACATCGCCTCGAATTATCGGGACCTCGGACAGAAGGAAAACGCCGTTCGCTATTATCTGATGGCGCTTGAAATCGATCCGTCGATTACCTTTGCCCGTGAAAATCTCGAAAAGCTCGCCCAGACCCTGAACGGACCCGCCCGCGGTTAGGGCTCGGAGGCAGTCGGTCCGAGGCCTCAGGCCTGTTTATTTTCGACCGCCTGCCGTAACCGCGAAATCATGTCGTCGATATCACCGGCCGTGATCTGCATATCCTTGATAAGAGTGGCAATGTGTTGTCTGTCGGAAAGCTGCCGGTCGAAGTGGGCCGAGATTTCGGTCGTGTCGCTGCCATATGCCTGGAAACGATCCGTCAGGGTTTCGACCAGTCGCTGCGCGACCTCCTCCAACAAGCGGAAAAGGTAGGTGAACTTCAGATTTTCCCTGTAATCTTTGAATTGAAATTGAAGAGAATCTTCGGTCAAGCGCTTCATCCGTCGCACACTTTTCTGGAGCGCCTTGACATGCGAACCCTTGTACCCGGTTTCCTTTCTTTTGAAAACCGTCTTGAAAAACTTGGTGACCGAAAAAAAACCCAGCGAGATGAAGGCTTCGGTTTTTATTTGAGTTGAATACCCTAAAAACGCGACCAGCGGCGGCAGCTTCAAGCCGGCGGATTCCTTGACGGCGGCAACGCTCGGAAGGTCCTGGGGGCGGAAATGGCGATCCGGGCGTCGATCGATGTCGAATCCGTTCAACACGTTTCTCAATTCCGACAGTCCCTGATCGACAATCCCTTCGTAAGGCTGAAAAATGGAGGCGATGTGATGTTGAATTTTTTCTTCTTCCCGGCGAACGAATTGAACGATCTCGGGGTAGACGACGTTTGTCATCGTCGTGTCGAGGGCCAGTTTGAATTCTTGAAAGACCAGGTACAGGGTGTTGAGGAAGCCGTTGTCCTGCAGGCTATGTTGGAATTGGGTAAAATCGACCCGGTAATCACGGACAAATCCGATGGTTTGGCTGGCGCACGCTCCGGAAGGAAATTCAAAGAATCGGTTGACGTCGGTGGTCAATTCTTTTTTGATTTTCGGCACGGCCCCGGCGATTGTGGTCGCAACAACCGTTTTAATCTGGCCGATTCGCTCCTGCTGCTGGGCAATGCCGTCGGCCATCAGGCGGGCATCACCGTCGCTGCGGGACAACAATTCGCGGTTGATGCCGATCCAGTCACTCACGCCGGCCAGGATAACGCCGTGACGTTCGATCTGGCTCTTGAGCATCAGTTGGTAGCGTTTGCGAACCAATCTCTGTTCGAGATCTCTGGTAAACCGGTGCTGTTCGGCTTTTGAAAAGCCGACAATTTCCCTTTGTTTGTCCCATTGCGCCAGCCGCAGTTGATCCTTTTCAGTCAAGCCCTCTCCGATTTCACCGAAAAGGCGGTAAAGGGCGGAAAAAGTGTAGAGTTCAGGTGCGGAGGCAATCAATCCCAGTTCGCCGGACACCCGCCCTGCCAGGCTTTGCAGGTCATTGACCGATTCGTGCTCACTGATGTCGGTATTGACCACGAAAAGAAGGTTTTCGATCAATCCCATTTTTCGTATGATAGACAAAAATTTGATGTCGGCTTCCCGCACACCGGTGCGGCTGCTGATGACATAAATGATCAAATGCGCCTGCTGAAGATAATCCTGAATCATGGCCAGATGCAGTGGATTGGGCGAATCACTGCCTTGGCAGTCGGCAAATTCGGTGTCGCTGTCCAGATTCCGGCTCGCCAACTCCAACTGCAGGTCCTTGAGATAAACCGCCAGTGCATCATCGCTAACGAACCGCCAGTGCTCGTGCCAATCGCCGTCATCAAGAATCCTCTCGGCATTCTCGGTCGACAGAAAATCCCGGATTCGGTCATAGCCATTTGAGTAGCAGGTCAGCAGGGCCGTGTTCAAATTGCGTGCGCCCTGGGAGACCTGCTGTTCGACCGGAAGGCTGTCGAGCAATGACCTGAGTGCCGTGCGCCGTTCGGTGTCACGGATATCGAATTGGTCCTTGTCGGCCAGCTTGTTTCCCTCCGGAATAAGGGCCAGGGCCGCGGCTATTTCCCGGTTGGCTTCGCCCCATGACTTAAATTTCAGCCGGGCCTTGGGATGCTTCCCGCCGCGAATGCGGGTCACGATAGAGGTGACAACCCCGGCCCCACGCTTCAGATAATCGCCACCCAGCAGGGCATTCAAGAAGGTGCTCTTGCCTGATTTAATGGCACCGACCACGGCGATGCGAAGCGTCTCTTCTGAGAGTTGGCGCTTCAACGTTTGACATGATCGACTCCAATCCTCGAAAGCGCTTTTGGGCATTCCCGGTACGGATACCCCCGAGGAGAGCAGCGCCTCGAGGCCGCGATTGATAATCAGAAGCTCTTTTTTGTAATCACGATAACGATCCATTATCCACGCTTCTATTAATGGGTTCTACAGCACCGTAACCTGGTTCCGCTGCCTCTCCATATGTCCGGCTGAGTTTCGGCGGTTGTGCTGGTAGGGGTTTCGTGCTATGAAAGTCAAACGGATACGACCGGAGCCAATGCGGGGCCGATGCGATTTCGGACGGTCGGTATAAGATTTAAAGGAAAAAGTCTGTCCATGTCAGAAAAAAACCCAGAGTGTCCGCTGTATAATCCGCTCAACTGCAAAGAATATCACAATCCCAAGCTATGCGCCTTTGTGAGAAAAGACAAGGCGTGTCTCAAAAAAAAGAAGCCGAAGGCCGAGCAAGGGGCCGAGATGAAAGGGTAACCCGCTAAGGGCCTCCGTTTTACTGCTTCCCCCCTCACAACTCCCCCAGCATCCTGTTGCAACCCGATGGTCCGCCTGTCAGAAATGAACGGTCCGCTCAGGCATTTCCGGCCGCAGACGACAGCAGTGACGGGTCGATACCCAAGCGCTTCACGGCCTCCTCCCAGCGGCTTTCTATCGGCCGTCCGAAGATGATCTCTTCCTGGGCCGGGAAGGTCAGCCAGGCGTTCTCCCTTATTTCCGCTTCCAGCTGTCCCGGCCCCCACCCGGCACACCCCAGACACAAAATAAAATCCTGCGGCCCGCGACGCATGGCGATCGCCTCGAGGATGTCGCGGCTGTTGCTCATGGCGAGAGTCGGGCTGATCATTAAACAGGCATCCCAGGAAAAGGGCGGCCCGTGGAGCATAAAAATCTCACCCGTGTGAACCGGTCCGCCGATGTGAACCGGAAACGAAGAGGCCGCGGGGATGTATTCTATTTTTAATTCCCTGAAAATCTCTTCGCACGTCAAGAAGGAGTGCGAGCGGTTGATGACGAGGCCGATGGCACCTTCCTGGTTGTGTTCGCAAATGACTGTAACGGTTTGGTTAAAATTCGGATCGAGCAATCCGGGCATGGCCATCAAAAAGTGGCCCTTGAGTTCTCCCGCCATGGTTTCCATAGTTGTCTCCAGACCAAAAATGCTTCAGAATGGAAACTAATTACTGATAACCGTGCGGCTTGTCAAGTTGACGAGAAAATCAATGTTTTTGACAGTTCGGCGCATTTTATCTATTCTAAGCGTCCATTCTGGGTTTTAATAAAGACACGCATCAGTTTCCGTCGGTTCACGACCTATGGATGGCCGGTGAAACGACGGTCATGTAATGGAGGAGGCATTGCAAAAGGTAAAGAAAAACATAAAGAAAATGCGCGCAGATGCAGAGTCGATATTCAGGGCCGGCCTCGCGGCCGTTGCGCCTGAGAGCGCGGTGGCGCGCTGCTGCCGGATCGAAGACGAGCGGCTTTGGATCGGTAGCCGCTCTTACGATCTCGCGGAATTTAAAAACATCTATGCGATCGGTTGCGGGAAAGCCGCTGCCACCATGGCAAAGGCCCTGGAGAGGCGGCTGGGTGAGCGGATCACAGCGGGTATCGTCATCGTAAAATACGGTCATCTGGCCGATCTGAGCCGAATTCGGATCGTCGAAGCCGGCCACCCCGTTCCTGATCGCTGTGGCGAGGAAGGCGCCCGCCGTATCCTCGCCCTCGCGGAATCAACCGGAAATGACGATCTTGTCCTTTGCCTGATATCCGGCGGCGGATCAGCCCTTCTGCCGTTGCCGGCTGCCGGGCTGAGTCTGGCCGACAAACAGGCTACGGCAAAGGTACTGATCGCCTGCGGGGCGACCATTCACGAAATCAATGCCATCCGCAAGCACACCTCGGCCATCAAAGGGGGCCTACTGGCCCGGGCCGTGCACCCCGCGACACTCGTAACCCTTATCCTATCCGATGTCGTGGGCGACGATCTGGATGTGATTGCCTCGGGCCCCTGCGTTCCGGATGCCAGCTCGTTCGAGGATTGCCTGGCCATTTTGGACGACTACCGAATTGCCGACAAACTACCGGAGGTTGTGGTTGAACACTTGAGAGCCGGGGCGGCCGGCGATATACCGGAAACGCCCAAAGCGGCTGACCCCGTTTTTCGGCACGGGTTTCAATTGATCGTCGGCAGCAACATCGATGCCGTCAAAGCGGCCGGCGCCGAAGCTGCTCGAATCGGATACCCGCCCCTGATTCTGTCCTCTATGCTGGAAGGCGACACCCGTCAAGCAGCCCTTCTGCACGGCGGTATCATCAAGGAGGTGCTCAAGTCCGGTCACCCGGTACCGCCGCCGACCTGTATCCTCTCCGGCGGAGAGACCACGGTCGTGGTTCGCGGCAAGGGTCTCGGCGGGCGGAACCAGGAATTTGCACTGGCCCTTGCACCGCAAATCGCCGCTTGCACCGGCGTCGTTGCCTTGAGCGCCGGCACTGACGGAACCGATGGTCCGACGGATGCCGCCGGGGCCATCGTCGACGACACGACCATAAAGCGGGCCGAAGCTCTGGGTCTGGACTATCGGCGTTACCTGGAAGCCAACGACGCCTACCGTTTTTTTAAACAAACCGGTGAGTTGCTGTTCACCGGCCCCACCAACACCAATGTCATGGATATGCGGGTGATTCTGGTTTCCGACAACCAATGAGTTTATTTTTTCGTGCAAGGCCGCATCCAAAGGCATGCGACGAGGCAGACTAAACCGAGTGCCGCAGACGGTAACCTGCGGATAGTCCTGCCGTGGCAGAGCACAGCAGGATAACGGTCAATTCTGAGATTGAATCGAGTGGCCCTCGATGCCGAGCAGCTCGTAGAGACTCAAATCGCCGAGGGCGTTGTGGAGGTTGCGGAGCCGAAGCTTGGATTGGGCTGCGCGCCGGGTGTTCTCGCCGATGATGATGCCGTTCGGGTAAGACTTGGTCAGTTCCTGAAGCCTGAAAACAGTGTTGACGGCGTCTCCGATCACCGTGTAGTCCATTTTCTTGTCAAACCCGATGTTGCCGACCACCACGTCGCCTGTGTGCACGCTGATGCCGATGTGGAGGGCAAATCCCTTTTCCTTTTCGAAGGTCTTGTTGATTGGAGCGATCGCCTCTTTCATTTCCAACGCCGCGGCCACGGCATTGTCGGCGTCCCGCACACTCGACACCGGCGCACCGAAAAGGGCCAGAAAGCCGTCGCCGAGGTACTTGTCGACGATTCCGTTGTGTTTGAAGACGATCTCCCCCATGACCGAAAAGAAATTGTTTAAAATCGAGACGGTTTTTTGCGGTCCCATTTCCACGGCCAGTTCGGTAAACCCCCTGATGTCGATGTTGAGCAAGGTGACGGTCTTGACCTCGTCGACGACGCTCCGGCCGGTGCGCTCTCCCTGGATGATGTTTTCCAGGACGGCCTTGGGCACAAATTTCTGAAACATCCGGCGCACGCCGCGTTCGTGTTCGGCCATCGAGACCGTCTCTTTGTAGAGACGCGCATTTTCGATGGCGATGCTGACCGAAGCCGCAATCGACTGGAGCAGGTCTTCATCGTTAGGGGAAAAATCGCCGTTGATTTTGTTGAGGACTTCGATCACGCCGATCACCCTTCCCTGGGAAATCATGGGCACGCAAAGCGCCGAGCGGGTCAGATAACCGGTGTACTTGTCGACACCCGGAAAAAAATGCGGGGATTTCTGAGTGTCGTTGACGATGATCGCCTCTCCCCGGGCGGCCACATAGCCGGCAATGCCCTGACCAATTTTGAGACGAAACTTCTTCATCGACGACAGCTGGGTGTTGAAGGCCACGGCCAACTCCAGTTCACCTTTCTCAAGAAACAATAGGGACCCGGCTTCGACATTCATCAGGACCCTGACCATGTCCATGGTGTATTTGAGAACTTTTTTCATGTCGAAGGTCGAGGAGGCCAGCGCGCTGCCGACCTGTTTGATCGTATCCAGCTCGCGATTGCGTTTGAGAACGGCGGCCGAAAGGCGATTGCGTTCGATCGCGATCGACAACCCGTTCACGATCCACTCAATCAGGTTCTGCAATCCGTCGAAGAGCCCTTGAGTTTTGGCGGACAATACCAGAACGCCCGTGACCACCCCGTCGCTGCGCAAGGGCGACAGGAGACAGGTCCTGCGGCCGTTTTTCAGAAAGAGCTCCTCCAAAATATCGTCGGCGTCGCGGTCGGTGTCATCCCCGCTGAACATCGCCCCCGCAGATCGGGTGTCATCGATGACGAGAGTCGTTTCCTGATTGAAGACTTTTTCGATGACGGTTTCACTGTAATAAAGTTGAGCACCTTTCGTAACATCGGTAGGACCGTGCGCCGCCATGTCAAAAACGGTTAAATAACCCGATTTTTGGTTATTTTTCGTCAATACCAGCGCAATGTCGAAGGCAATGACGGTGTGCATCTCACCCAAAACGGCCTGGAGCAACTCACTGTCCCGGAAGCTGGAGTTGATGATCTTAAAGATTTTTTCGATCGACCTGAGTTGCAGAAAGCCGCGTTCGTTCTCCTTGATCAGCCGCAGGTTCTCGAAAGTGAAAGCGGCGTTGCTGAGCAGTGGCGTGAGCGCTTCGATGTCTTCCTGACCATAAGCCCGAGCGTCGTCCTTGCGCGATAGCGTCAGGACACCGATGATCTCCTTGCTGGTCTTGATCGGCATGCAGACAAAGGATTTGGTGCCGTAGTGCGGCAGATTGGCCCGGCCGAAGCGTCGGTCCTTTTCAACGTCCTTGACCACCAGAGGCGACTTGTTGATGACCGCGTACTTGGCAATGCTGGTTTCGAAGTCGATGCGATCGCCCAGTTTGACGTATTCGCCCAGGCCGACGCTGGCTTTGACCACAAATTCTTTGCGCGCCTTTTTTTCGATGGTCAACACCGAACCCAGGTCCGAGCGGGTCAGCATCAGGGCCCGTTCCAGGGTGACGTAGAGAATTTCTTCGGGATCGAAGGTGACGTAACACAGCTCAGAGAGTTCTTTGAGGATCGATATTTCCGAAGCCTTCTTTTCAAGCTGGTGAAAGGTGCTGCCGAACTGTTTCTGGAGAGCCGAAAAAGATTCGACGATGTTCTGCAGTTCGTCCGCACCGGTCTTTATTTTCTCCCCGGCCATGTCGGCGAAAAATTCTTTCGTCATTTCCTGGGAGATGGTGGCGATTTTGTCGAAGAGACTTCTGAGGATGATGAAGCCGACCAGCGAAAAAACCAACACCCCCATAAAAAAAACCGGGACATAACGGTCGGTGAGGATATTGTACTTGTAGCCGAAGTAAAGAAAACCGAAAACCGGAAAGAGGAAAAAAAGACCGAAGATGATGTTGAGCTTGTAGGACAAGTTTTTGTCTTTAAGGGATATATCACCCAGCCATCTGTTTAATTCCATTTCCTGATCCTCTGGCGGGCGAAGCCTGCCGCTGGCCGAAAACAACGCGAACTCGAGTTAAGACTCCAAAATTATACTCGAAAATGGTAATTTCTTCAAGAACTATGGATTTTTGCGGCCCTTGACTTTACCGCCATGGTCGCATATAGGGCCAGTCGTTTCAATTTCGTTGCCATCGACATCCACTCCCGTTGCATGCCCGATTGGAAAAACCTCTCACGACAGAAAGGAACCTTGAGCGTGGAGCATATCGCGTCCATTTCCGCCGAATTCAACATTGCGACGAAACAGATCAACGCCGTTGCCGATCTTCTCGCCCAGGGCGGCACCGTACCGTTCATTGCCCGGTACCGCAAAGAAGCCACCGGCAGCCTCGACGAGGTTGCCATCACCGCCATCCGGGACCGGCTTCATCAGCTAGAGGAGCTCGACGGCCGCAAAGCGGCTGTGTTGAAGTCCCTTGAAGCCAACGGCCACCTTACCGACGAGCTGAAGGAACAGGTGTCGGCCGCACCAACGCTGGCGGTGCTTGAAGATATCTATCTGCCCTTTCGGCCCAAGCGACGCACGAAGGCCACCGTAGCCCGCGAAAAAGGCCTGGAGCCGCTGGCCCGGGAAATCCTGGAGCAGAAGGGCCGGGACCCGGTGCAACTGGCCACCGCTTACGTGGACCCACAAAAAGGGGTCGAATCGGTAGAGGCCGCTCTGGAAGGTGCCCGCCACATCGTCGCCGAAATCATCAACGAAGATCCCCGGGCACGCGATCGCATGCGGGAGCTCTATTTGCGCAAAGGAATCATCCGGAGCAAGGTAGCCACAGACAAAGAGACCGAGGGGGCGAAGTATCGCGATTATTTCGACTGGAACGAGCCGGCGGCGACCGCGCCATCCCACCGGATTCTGGCCATGCGGCGCGGAGAGAAAGAGGATCTTCTCAATCTGGCCATGGCGCCGCCGGAAGCCGACGCCTTGGCGCTGCTCGAGGATCTCTTTGCGAACGGAGACGGCCCGGACGCCGCCCAGGTGAGATTGGCCTTGAATGACGGCTACCGGCGTCTACTGTCGCGCGCCATGGAAACCGAACTGCGGCTGGTCACCAAACAACGCGCCGACGAACAGGCCATCCGCATCTTCGCCAGCAACTTGCGGCAGCTGCTGCTCAGCCCGCCGCTCAGCGCCAGTCGCGTGATGGGCATTGATCCGGGCTTTCGCACCGGCTGCAAAATCGTCTGTCTTGACCGCCAGGGCAAGCTGTTGCAGCACGAAACGGTTTACCCGCATTTAAACGAGAGACAGGATCGCCAGGCGGCCGAAAAAATTGCCGAACTCTGCCGTCGGTTTTCGATTGAAGCCGTTGCGATCGGCAACGGAACGGCGGGTCGCGAGACCGAGGCCTTCGTGCGTAAAATCGACACTCTCCAGGCCATTCCGATCCTGCTGGTCAACGAAAGCGGCGCGTCGATCTATTCGGCATCGGAGGCCGCGCGCCGCGAGTTCCCGGACTTGGACCTCACCGTACGCGGATCGGTCTCGATCGCCCGACGCCTGATGGACCCGCTTTCCGAACTGGTCAAGATCGATCCGAAATCGATCGGCGTGGGCCAATACCAGCACGACGTCGACCAGTCCGACCTCAAAAAAGCCCTCGACGATGTCGTCGTCAGCTGTGTCAACGCCGTCGGAGTGGATGTCAACCGCGCCAGCGTCGAATTGCTCACTTACGTCTCCGGGCTCGGGCCCCAGTTGGCTGCCAACATCGTGGCCGTTCGCAACGAAAAAGGGCCTTTCACCTCGCGGACGGAATTGAAAAACGTCCCGCGGCTGGGGCCCAAGGCTTTTGAACAGTCGGCCGGATTTCTGCGGATTCAGCGTTGCGCCAATCCCCTGGATGCCAGCGCCGTGCACCCGGAAAGTTATGCCGTGGTCGATGCCATGGCCCGGGATCAAGACTGCAGTGTCTCCGAGCTGATGCAGGATGCGACGCGCCGGAAAAAAATCGACATCACGAGATACGTCAATGACATGATCGGACTGCCCACCCTGCGGGACATCCTGGCCGAACTTGACAAACCGGGCCGCGACCCTCGCAAAGATTTCGAAACCGTCGCCTTCGCCGGTCATGTCAACCAGATCACGGACTTGAGGCCGGGCATGATCCTGCCGGGCGTGGTCACCAACGTCACCGCTTTCGGCGCTTTCGTCGACATCGGCGTCCACCAGGACGGCCTGGTTCACATCAGCGAAATGGCCGACGCGTTTGTCAAGGACCCGACCGATGTGGTTTCCGTACAACAACGGATCAGCGTGACGGTTCTCGCGGTCGATCTGGAACGAAACCGCATCGCACTCTCCATGAAAACGGCCCCTGCGCGGGTAAAGGTCTTCTCGGAAGATAAAAAACCCCGCCGGCCCAAACGCGAGAATCGCAAACCGACAGCCGAAAAAAAACAGAACCGCCCATTTCACAATCCTTTCGCAGATGCCCTGGGACGCAAGCGCCGCAAATAGAAAATTGGAACTCGAACTTAACTTAAAAAGGTAGGCATCAATTAATGCGGGCCGTGATTCAGAGGGTAAAGGAAAGCATCGTTTCCGTCGACGGTCGGGAAGTCGGCCGTATCGGTCACGGGATGCTGGTGTTGCTCGGTGTTCACCGGCAGGATACGGATGCCGGTGCCAGGGAACTGGCGCGCAAGATTTCTCACCTGAGGATCTTCGAGGATTCGGGGGGTAAAATGAACCGGTCTCTGCCCGATACCGGCGGGGAAATGCTGGTGGTGTCCCAGTTCACGCTTTACGGAGACTGTCGCAAGGGCCGACGGCCTTCGTTCGTTGAGGCGGCTCCTCCCGCCTTGGCCGAACGGCTTTACAACTGTTTCGTGGGCCGGGTGCGACAAGAGGGTATCGTTGTGGAAACGGGACGGTTCAGGACGATGATGGCGGTGAGTCTGGTCAACGACGGCCCGGTGACCCTTATACTCGACAGCACGATCTGATGCCGGCCGATCGCGGTTTTCTCACGTTATCTCGAGGTAATCCATAAGCGCCCATTGCAGAAACCGGGTGTAGACCTGCCAGCTGTGCTCACCGTAACCGCCGGCCATCAGATAAGCCCGCGGGATGACGCGCTGCTTTAAAAACTGATAGACGGTCCAGTCGCGCGCGAAGAGCTGTTCGAGCGTCAGCTGCAAATCGGCGGTCGAGGGCAGCTCGTCCTTTTCGTAAGGATCGGCCCCGGAGACAATCACCGCAATGTCGGGCCTCGGCCGGGTGGCCAATTCCCGGAGACCCTCTTCGAGTTTGACGAGATACAATTGATTTTCACCGGCAAAGACCGGGATGTCGATATCGCTGGGGATAAAAGATGGATTGAGCCGGCCGGCCGCATCTTGGGCCGGGCCGTCGAGCGGCCACCCCCGCCCCATGTGGATACTGAAGGAAACAATCGACGGATCATCGGCCGTCAGGGCCGCGGTGCCGTCGCCTTTGTGGGCATCGACATCGATCACCCAGGCGGTCTTGATGCGCTTGTCGGCCTGCAGTTTGCGGATGGCAATCACGATGTCGTTGAGCAGACAGAAACCGTTGCCAAACGACTTCTGGGCGTGATGCATACCGCCGCCGAAATAGAAACAAAAGCCCTTTTCCAGCGCCACGTTGCAGCACTGCCAGGTGCCGGAAACCCTTTCCTGGATACGCTCGAACAAACCACTCAGCGGCTGGGTGGCGCTGAGCGGATCGTAGCGGTGATACTGCCCCTGATGGTCGATCAGTTCGTAAGTCTTGATGATTTCGGTTTCCAATGCATCAGAAAACAACCGGTCGACGTAGGCCGGGTCATGAACCCGTTCAAGGTCGACGCGATCCAGCAGCCGATGGTCTTTTTCGATGAACCAGTCGGCAATCCTCGGCCCAAGCACCGGATGTGTTTTAAGGTTTTCAAACGTGCGCGCCGCCCGGCTGTCTTTGATCGGAATGTGAATGCCGAACTCGTAGAAACTCGCCTTATGCTCCGGATCGTAGATGATCATCGATATTCCCGCACACAGCGGCACTCGTCCATCCGCCGCAACCCTTCAAGCAGCATATCCATGAAATTGCCGATCGCAGGGGCGGTTTTTTCCTTTTCCGACAGCTCGGGATGAAATTTGAAGCGACCTTCATTTTTCATCATGAGGTCGAAAAAGGCCTCTTTGCCGCTCTTTTGCCTATAGGTCGCCCCGATCAGTTCCCCCTGACGGAAGGCCACCTTGGCGGTACCATCCGGCAGAATCAATGACAACCGACCTGTTTTCTGGTTCAGGTTCAAGGTCTGAAAAATTTCCGGTGGCGGCATTTCGGATAACCGCCCCAACATGCCCGATGCGATCTCCTCTGCGACGGCCAGATTTGATTTGGCCAGTCGCTGAGCCAGCAGTTTGGCCAGATACATCTGAATCGACGGAAAATTGTTGAGAATCTCCTTGAAGTCCTGTCCCTTCATGAAAATTATTTTGGCCGGTTCGACGACCTTTATCGTGGCCCCCACCGGCTCGCCGCTGATAAGGCTCATCTCTCCGAATACATCGCCTTTCTGAAGGGCGGAAAGCCGAACGCCGTCTTCGTCGAGCACATCCACTGCGCCCGAAAGAATGATGTAGAGGTTCTGGGCCGGATCCCCTTTCTTCAGGATAACCTCGTTCCGGGCAAATCTCTTGAGCTTCAGCAAGGCCACAATGTCGCGGAGATTCTGGTGATCGAGGGCCTGAAATATTGAGAAGTTGCTCAGAATCCCGGCCACCGCATCAATGTTTCGGCTGCGATCTTTCGCACCGTTGGCGCGATGGCGCAAGCAAGGTTCTAACCTTATAACCCCTGAACAACCGCTGCACGCCAGCACGTCTTCTGGAATGCGGTCGACGCTCTCGAACTCGATGAGAACGCGGGTGAGATCACCGACGAGCGTGCGACAGGTTTCTTTTTCATAGGGCGGTGTGACAATGGCGGTGGAAATGAAGGTCTTTTCCTGCTTCAATTCCAGCAGAAGGGCATTGCCCGATAATTTGAATTCGTCGCCCTTGACATAAAAGGGGCATCGGTCGTTCTCGACCACTCTAAAAACAACTTCTGAGGTTCGCATACGGATGTCTCACAGATCAATTCGGGGGTTCAGGAGCATTCAACTTGAACGACGTGATACGGCCGGCCGGCCGTTTAGACCACAAGCATCTCATATTTAAGTGATAGTATAACACTTTTTTAATCTGATCGGCAATCGCAAAGCAGCCTCCCGACGACCGGTCAAAGAGTCTGTTTTGAAACTTTTCAACTATGGATTGAACAGAGGCATATTTTTTGCTTTAATACAATTTTTTCCCGGCTTCCTGCACCGTGGATGGGCACTGATTATATGACCGACCACCGTTTTGCGCAACGTACTTGCTCATCGATTCGAAAGCGTGCGTTTGTTTTTAGATTATTTATCGGAATCCAAACAGGCGGCTGTTTTATTGAGAATGTATCCGAAATACCGTTTCAACCTTGACCGTCGCTCCGGTAAAGACCGGCGCAGCGGCAAGCGCTTTCAATTTGTCAAACAATTGATCACAGGCCAGCGCACAAATGCGCGACGCAGCAGTGATCAGAATCGGGTCGTCTATTTCGACCGGTACAGACCCAATTTGTTTAGCGTCATTGTTGCCATTCTGCTCTTGAGTGTGGCGGATGCCATTTTGACCGTCAATCTGATCGGACTGGGTGCGGTCGAAATGAACCCGGTTATGGATTATTATCTCAAGCTCGGCCCACAAACCTTTCTGGCGGTCAAATACGTGTTGACCAGCCTGTCGGTCTTCATTTTGGTAATTTACAGTAATTCCACCCTGAAAAACGGCCGGTTTCCCATTCGCTCGTTTTTCCCCTGGATCATCACCGCCCTGGTGTCCGTCGTGGTTTGGGAAATATATCTGATGATAAAAGTCGCTTTATAGTGTGTGGGTCGACTTCGGCATTAAAAGATCTTGAGTTGACTCAGAATGCGGACGCCGACCAGGCAGTAGCCTTCATAGGTAGCCTGCGGGGCTCTGGTGATATGCGTGATTTCGGATCGGTGAAAAACGGTGGGATGATTGGCGGCAGGAAAGCGGAACTGAATTTCGATCTCCTGCCCCACATTGAGGTTCCGAAGAATGGCGGAATCTTCGGCTACCAGAAAGCAGGTCCCGTTTTGGGATATGTCTTTCAGTTTGAACTGCCGGACGGGAATGCCGCTGATCCTCACCACCGCATGGCATTCAGACTTTGATTCATCTCTTTCTTCCGACCGCCGCTCCCCTGAATGATCGCTGGATTCGTTTTCGCTCAAAACGGTTTTCTCCGATTAAAAGTCGACTGTCTGTGACAGGCGGATACGTCGCATTGAAACAATCCGTCCTCGATTTTAATAGGCCATATCACAGAGAAAAGCAAGCCGTCTTGAAACCGTGGCAGGCATCGCGTCAAAGGGGGAAGTGTTGAATTTTGAGGCATGACGTCAAAATGTCAAACGACGTTGCCCGATCACGTAATTTTCGATGTTTTTCTTCTGAAATCCATTTCCCGCTGGGTCAATTTCCTCAGAGCAATGCGTTATTTCGCCCACTGACTGTGCTCGTACACCCCACAGAGAAAAAAAGAAATTTCATATAACATATTGTATTTTATCTATTAATTTTGATATTGTAGTTATGGCACGCTCTTTGCCCAGTGTCCTCTGAAAAATTGTTAACGCTGTCAGAAGGCACCGGAAATGATAAAACCGAAAGAGCATAAGGAAAAACGCAGCGAAGAACGCTACGGCTATCGTTGCCCGATTATCCGGGAGAATCTGGAAACGGGCATGGTCGTCATCGGTCAGATGCACAATTACAGTATCGGCGGTTTCTATTTCGAATCCAATACCATTCTTCAAGCCAGCGACATCGTTTTCCTGGGCACTCCGGATTCACCCTATCGACTCGAAGCGCCCCTTTACGAATGTCACCGGGTCCAGATCAAATGGCGCAAAGCTCTGGTTCGTTCCCGTTACCGCTATGCCTACGGCGTCCAACACCTCGATTCAATCGGCATCGACCCTGAATTCACCGAACGCTACTACTGCGATTTCCCAGAATATTTAGATCTGATTTCCGGCGTGAGCCCGGAGTTGAGGAGATTTGAAAGAAAACGGATGTCGACTTCAGTCTACTTCACCGCAAGGGAACGCCTTTTCAAGGGGTTGATCCGCGATGTCAGCCGGAGAGGTATATTCATCGAAACCAAGAATAGGCTGAAGGTGGGCCGGTTTATACGGCTTGTCATTCCCGGCACGAAAATAGACAACGGGGTTATGCTGAAGGCTCGGATCGTTCACCGAACCCTATCCGGGTTCGGAGTCAAGCTCGTGGGTATTCAGAAAATGTAACCTGAATTTCCTAACGTTTGCGTCATACTACTCATTTTTTTCGTTAACCCGACACCCCTGGCGAACTTAAGAAACTGAGATTAATAGAAAAATATTTTTAGTAAATTTTGCACGGTTTTTGCAAAGTATTACTTTAGAGAAATTCCTTCAAATCCTCAATTTCTCTGTATTCCTCCTGAGGGGCAGCCATGGTGGCTGCCCTTCCTTTTTTTCGACTTGACTTTAATCGACCGATTGTGGTCTTTCACAGGTGGATTAAGGGTCGCGGAAAGAGATACTCGCGCAAGATTGGGCCGGTTTTTGGTTTGTCTACAAGACACTTCCACCGGTGAATATCCGGCTGTGTGCCGGCGGATGTAACACATCGGTTAAATAAACAGACGGGCCAAAGAACCGACAAGATGGTCCCTTATTTCTTGCCGGGACCCAACTCCCCACCGGGTGCCCCGGCGCCATTTGCCTTACAGCGAAGCCCGGTCCGTTTTTTTCATCGACGGAATTCAGATCCCTACCAAAGGAGGCTTGTGATGCGAATTCTTTCCAAAAAGATCATCATGGTGACCCTTTTTTCACTTTTTACGTCTCTGGTCGCATCTCCGATCGGATATGCCCAGACAATCCTTAAATGCGGTACGTCGACTCAGCCCAGTCACATCTACAACCAGGCGGTCGAATATTTCGCCAAGCTCGTGGCTGACAGGAGCAAGGGTGAAATCGAGGTTCAGCTGTTCCCTGCCTCCCAGCTCGGCTCGGAGCGGGATATGGTCGAAGGTCTGCAGCTCGGTTCTTTGGAGATGACCTTGACCTCTACCGGCCCGCTGGGAAATTTCGTACCCCAGATAAAGCTTTTCAATCTTCCCTTCCTGTTCAAGGACCGCGAATCCTGTTACAAGGTCCTGGACGGGCCGATCGGTGCCGACATTGCCGCTCTGTTTAACAAAGTCGGCATCCGTTCCCTGGGCTGGTATGAAAACGGGTTCCGCAACATCACCAACTCCAAGCGACCCATCGAGAAACCCGAGGATATGAACGGCCTGAAAATCCGCGTCATGGAAGACGATGTCTTCATCCTGACCATGAAGTCCCTGGGCGCCAGTCCGCTGCCGATGGCATTCGGTGAACTCTACACGGCGCTGGAGCAAAAAACGGTCGACGCTCAGGAAAATCCCCTGGCCGTCATTCACTCTTCACGTTTCTTCGAGGTTCAGAAATACCTGGCCATGACCGGCCATTTTTACTCGCCGGCCCTGCTGCTGATCAGCGAGATTGCCTGGCAGAGGCTGACACCGGAGCAGCAGGGTATTCTTGCAGATGCCGCAACCCAGGCCCGCGATTATGAGCGCAAAATTTCGATGGAAGCCGATCAGACCCTGGAAGCCGAACTAAAAAAAGAAGGCATGCAGGTCAGCCACCCCGACAAGGCCCCCTTCGTGAAAGCGGTAGCCCCGGTGTATGAAAACCCATCGGTCGTCAAGGCCATCGGTGGCGGTGATCCAACCGAAGGCCAGCGCCTGATCGACGCCGTCCAGCAAGCCGCCCGTTAAGGTGGGCACCTCCGCCCGGATAACCGGTTTCGAGTCGCGGCTGAAACTCGCCGCCAACGGGTTCTAAGCCCGGAACAAGCCCGTCTTCAGCTAAAGGGGGTCGGGGGGATTTATAATCGAACCGGCCAACGGACAAAACGATGTTCGACATCATGGATCGTGTAATCAACTGGATTCTGGCCCTGCTGATGGCGGCCATGGTTGCCATCATCGCCAGCCAGGTCTGGTATCGATTCGTGATGAACGATCCGCTCTCCTGGTCCGAAGAACTCGGCCGCTACCTTTTCGTCTGGATCTCTTTTATCGGTGCAGCGGCCGGGGTGCGGTATCAGGTTCATTTGGGCATTGATTTGCTTCAGAAGCTCCTGCCGGCGAACGCCTACCGATTCGTGGTGATTAGCGTCAATTTGATTATCCAGGTCTTTCTGCTGGTGATCATCTATTGGGGCTTCAAAATATTAGGGGTGATCAAATTTCAGACCTCCCCTTCCATGAACATCCCCATGATATATCCCTACATGGCGGTCCCGGTGGGCGGCATTTTCATGTTTATCAACTCAGTGCGAATCGCCGTGGCGGCTTTTCGGGACAGGATTCTGACGCCGGAGGTAAAGCTGTGACGGCCATCCTGTTCTTGTCGTTGCTGGTCTGTTTTGTGCTGGGGATGCCGATCGCCTTTTCCCTCGGGGTCGCATCCGTGACGACCTTGCAGTTCGGTTCCAACCTTCCGCTGACTCTTGCCGCCCAAAGGCTGTTCACCGGCACCGATTCATTTCCCCTGATGGCGATCCCTTTCTTCATGCTGGCCGGCGAGTTGATGGAATCCGGCGGAATTTCCCGCCGGCTGTTCGATTTCGCCCACGCCATTGTGGGGTTCGTCTACGGCGGTCTGGCCATGGTGGCGGTGGTGGCGGCCATGTTTTTTGCCGGCATATCCGGTGCAGCGGCGGCCGATACCGCCGCCGTGGGAGCGGTCTCCATTCCGGCCATGATCCGCAAGGGTTACAAGAAAGGGTTTGCCGCGGCGGTGCAGGCGGCCGGCGGCTCGATCGGCGTCATTATCCCCCCTTCCATCCCCATGATCATTTTCGGTGTGGTCGGCGGTGTTTCGATCGGTAAAATGTTTATGGGGGGATTCATCCCTGGCCTTCTCATCGGTGGTGGTTTGATGGCCACCAGCTATTTTCTGGCCAAAAGAGCCGGTTACGAGAAGGATGCCTTCATGGGATTCCGTGCGATTCTGCGGACCTTTTGGGGGGCGCTTTGGGCCCTGCTCATGCCTGTCATCATCCTGGGCGGCATCCTGGGCGGCATCTTTACACCGACTGAGGCGGCGGTGGTGGCGGCGCTTTACGGACTGGTGATCGGATTTCTCGTCTACCGCGAGCTGCGATTGAGGGACCTGCCCCGGATTTTTGCGCGCGCCGCGATCGCCACGTCCACCGTCATGCTGTTGATCGCCACCGCCAACATATTCGGATGGATTCTGACGGCCGAACGAGTTCCCCAGAATGTGGCCGCCTACCTGGTGACCCTGAGCTCTTCCCGGTACGTGCTCTACGGTCTCATCCTGATTTGTCTGCTGATCGTGGGCACCTTCATGGAAACCTCGGCCTCCTTGATCATCCTCACGCCGGTGTTTCTGCCGGTAGTCGAAAAGCTGGGAATCGACCCGGTTCACTTCGGAGTGGTCATGGTCACGGCCCTGGCGATCGGTATGCTGACCCCTCCGCTGGGAATCTGTCTTTTCATCTCGTGCAACATTGCCCATATCCAGCTCTCGGAGATCATACGGTATATCACGCCTTTCCTGGTGATCATGATCGCCATGTTGGTGCTGATCACCTACGTGCCGGATCTGGTGATGGTCATTCCCAACACCTTCGCGAAGTAAAGGTCTGAAATGACACTGGTCACTATCCCATTCGGCGGCCGACCGATCGGCTTCGAAGTTCCGGCCCCTGGCTTGTCCGAGATATTGAGCCCGCACCCTTCACGGCCGTTGGAAAATTTGCCCGCAGCCATTGAGGGAGCTCTGGAACGGCCTATCGGGCAGGAACCGCTCGAGCGTCGCGTGAAACCCGGCGATCGGGTGTTGATCATCAGCGATGACATCACCCGCCTGACCCCATCCGATCGCCTGATCCCACCGCTGCTGGCCCGCCTCAATCGTGCCGGTGTTCCCGACCGTCGGATCGCCTGCATCATGGCCTTGGGCACCCACCGTTACATGACCAAGGCCGAGATGATCGCCAAGGTCGGAGAGGCAGTCTTCCGCCGGATAAACGTGTTCAACCACGCGTGGCGTGATCCGGAAGCACTGGTGGATGTCGGCTGTTCGGGTCGCGGCACGCCCCTTAAGATCAACCGGGCGGTAATCGAAGCCGATGTGATCATCGGTTTGGGTGCTATTGTACCGCATCACATCGCCGGGTTTTCGGGAAGTTCCAAGATCATTCAACCCGGCGTCTGCGGGGCCGCAACCACCGCGGCAACGCACATTCTCTCCTGCGAGGGAGGCGGCGACTCTTTTCTGGGTCACGCGGACAACCCGGTGCGACGGGATATGGACGATATGGCCGAGAAGGTCGGCCTGCAGTCCATCTTCAACGTGGTAATGGACAGTGAGGGGGGCGTCGTGGGTGTTTTCTACGGCGCCATGCGGGCATCCTTCCAGCAGGGGGTCAAGCTGGCACATAAGATCTACGGCATCCGATATCACGAGACCCCGGACATCGTTGTGGCCAACTCCTACCCCTGCGATCTCGACTTTTGGCAGTCCCATAAGGCCCAGTACCCGGCTGTTCGAATGGTCAGGCCGGGCGGCACCATCATCGTCTGCACCCCGGCGCCGGAAGGAGTCAGTCCGGTGCACACCGAACTGCTCGACTTCACCGCCTGGCCGTCGGACAAAATCAGAGCGGCCTACCGGCGCGGCGATCTCAAAAACGGTGTCGCCACGGCTCTGGCGATGGCCTGGGCCATGGTGCGGGAGAAGGCCTCGATCATCACCTATTCTCCCGGAATACCGGCTGAGGACAAGACGCGGCTCGGGCACATCCACGCTCCGGACATCCAGTGGGCGATTGAAGAGGCGTTCAGACGACAGGGTCCGCAGGCGCGCATGAGCGTGTTGACCCATGCACCCGACACGCTGCCGATCGGGCCCGGCGCGGCGCTGGAGAAATCGTTGTGATCTCTCTGGCCGTCATTGCCGACGACCTGACCGGTGCGGCCGACGCCGGTATTCAATTCGGCCGTTTCGGGAACCAGGTCCTTTTAGTGCCGCATCAAGAACTGGCCGCCATCAACCCGGAATCGATCAAAGGGGTCTTGACGGTGTCTACCGCGAGCCGGAACCTGTCACCGGCCGCGGCGGGAGAACGGGTGCGCCAAACCGGAATGGCCGTCGGTCGGCTGAAACCACAACTGATCTACAAGAAGATCGATTCCTGCATGCGGGGCAATGTCGGCGCCGAGGTCGCTGCACTGGCCAACGTGTGCGGCTGCCGGGGCGCGCTGATCGCCCCGGCTTTTCCGGCCCAGGGGCGCACGACGCTTCACGATGTTCACTATGTGCGCAACATCCCGGTGGCCGACAGCGAGATGGCACGCGATCCGGCGAGTCCGATCAAAGCGTCCCGCCTCTCGGAGTTGATCGCCCTTCAATACCGACGGCCGGTGGGCCGGATCGATGCGGCCGATCTCGACGAAAACCCCCGGCGCCTGAAGGCACTTGTCGGGGACCTGTTGAAGCAAGGCCGCCGCCTGATCGCTTGTGATGCCGCGCATCAACGGCACCTTGAGGTCATTGCCCGCCTGGCCGGCGACCAATTTCCGCACCTCCTGCTGGCCGGTTCCGCCGGCCTGGCTCAGGCGCTGGTCCGGTGTCGATTTGAAGAGACTGAGGCACGACCGGCGTCAGGGGCTGCCGTGGGCGATCACCTGCTCTTTGTCTGCGGTTCCGGCTCCAATGTGCTCAGGTCGCAGGTCGAAACGCTGACCCGTAAAACCGGCGTCCCGCGCTACATACTTGTTCCCGGCCGATCGACCGCGTTGTCCGACCGATCGAATACTATCGCGAAGGATCTTGCCTCAGGAGCGGTTGTCCTGCAGCTTGCACCCGCCGAATCATTGGTGTACGATAATTCTATCACCCGACAGCTGGCGGCAGAGACCGCCGCTATTGTCCGGTGCCGCCGTCCGGACGGACTTTTCCTATCCGGCGGAGACACGGCTGCGGCGGTTCTCGGCGCAATCGAGGCAAGCGGGGTCCGCCTGAAGGTCGAAATTCTACCGGGCGTCATCCAGGGAACGGTGATAGGCGGTGCCGACGACGGCCTGCCGGTGATCACCAAAGCCGGCGCATTCGGTGAACCGGACACGCTGTTGCAGCTGTATGGCCTTTTGGCCGATGGCCGTTGGGCCGGTTTAGCCGGTTGAGCCCGTTGAGCCGGTTTAGCCGGTTTAGCCGGTTGGCCCGTTGAGACGATGTTATCGAATGCGTAATGCATTCGACTGATATATAACTATTAAAAAAAACAATGATATCAGCGGTGAGTGTCATAAGATCGATGTCGAACCAGCCGTTATAAATGCAGCAAAAATTAGAAAGAGTTTACTGATCTTTTTGATCCTGTCTAAATAGCAGAGAATGGTCTGAGAGCCTTTCCGACTCAATGTTGGCGATTCTACCGAGTGCCGGCCGTTCAGAGGATGCGCTCCGAACAACCAGCAGTCTAACCGGCCCAACGGGCTCAACTGACTAAACCGGCCCAACTGACCCAGAAAGTTCGACGATGACTCAAACTCCCAACAAACCTCTTTTAGGCATCACCATGGGCGATCCTGGCGGGATCGGCCCGGAGATCTGCGTCAAGGCATTGGCCGAACCGGAGCTCTACGACATCTGTCGTCCGCTGGTG
>Ga0272441_10001505_pt1 | contig 49727 bp, 34 predicted proteins | sample SSMProp6N_FD_193582 | JGI IMG/M metagenome (GOLD analysis project Ga0272441, IMG submission 193582) | Marine sediment archaeal communities from Little Sippewissett salt marsh, Falmouth, MA, United States - SSM-Prop-6N | ecosystem: Environmental > Aquatic > Marine > Wetlands > Sediment ... | reverse complement strand
CCTCTGAAATAAGATCCAGATAGATATCTGAATCCACTGCTGTCCCCGCCATACCGGGCCCGCATATCTTAAACGGAACGGTTATGGTCTGGGGCGGATCCGTGCATGTTTCAGGATAGGCTGTGGTAACCTCTATCCTTCTGAAAAATTTATCAAGACGCGATTTTTCTTCAGGGTCCGTTATTTCAGAAGCAGGCTTTGTAAAGTCGCATGCCCTGCCCAGGGGAATCATCACTTCACCGTACGGATACCCTGCAGGCTTCACCTCTCCGCTGTAGCCGTATTCTTCTCCTGAATAGGCGTAGAATATTATGTCATTCTGGCGTGTTGCCTTTATCTGGAAAAGCCACTCCTCGCTTGGGGACCACATACAAAAATGTGGCTTGCATTCTTCTTGGGCATTTATCCCTATAAAAGCATTCACTACTGTATCGTTTTCAAACACTATGTTTTCCCATTCCGGATCGGCGTACCCGTAGCTGTATAAATTATCAAAATAGACCTTTCGGACAAACTCTTCTACGTCATAACTCTGGAATACTGACATGCAGTGCACATGCGCTCCCTCATAATAACATGCAGCGCAGGTATATCCGGTTGCAGCACCTATCTTATAATTACCGTGTATATGTACCGGGCCTGTACTCCTGCTTATCGGACCTTCATGTACAGATATTGTTTTGCCCTCCAGCTCTTCCCGCGTATACAGAAAATCAGCAGAGTCCTGATACGGGTATTCCGGACAGACGATCCCTTCAGGATACATAAGGTCTATACCATTAAGCTCTGCCACATCAAGGGAATAACCGAATCCATATGCAGGAGGGTATGATTCCGGAGTATTCGCTTCCACTGATGTTACCCTGTTTCCTGTAAAAGGGTTATACATGATATCGGCTCCAGCGCATGCCCCCACTGTCCATACATTCCCAAGCACTTTAAGCTCATCGTGCTCCATTATATTTACTGCGCGGTATATGTCTTCGTTAACAAGTGCGTCACCGCCTTCTTCCAACTTCGGAGCAAGAGGGTTTTCACGGGCTTCATACAGGGTTTTCGTGTTGTCGATGTTTATATCTACGGACTGGTCCGTACTGTTGCCTGCACCGTCCTCCACCCTGATGGAGTCCACGTCTATTGTCTCAGCGTCGGTCCCGGACAGGTCAAAGTAGGCATACCTCGTATCAGCGTCCACTGCTGTCAATTCGCCTATATATCCCCGTGCCGTCTCAGCGTCAGCTATTTCCATTTCTGCCCGCTTTACGTCGTGCATTACAGGGATCCGTATCCAGTATTCTAAACTTTCTAAAATCGGATTTGAAGCCGCCGCCAAAGGAGGGATCCTGTCTACGGTTATTCCCTGTCCCTGTCCTACGATCAGATCGGCCGGGTCCGCGGTTTCATACGGATTGTTCCCTGCAATATCATCCGAAAACGGCTCCACTGTAAATGCCTTATTCTCTCCGGCCTGCACCGGATGCACCGCCTGGATATGGAAAAGCCCGGCCGAGGAAGAGAGAGGTACAGTTCCGGTTACCGTATAAACGTCCGGCTGCGTGGTATCATAATACCTGAGGCCCACATTATATGTAAGCGACGCAGTATCTACATCATATGATTCGAGGAAGTTTTTCCCGAGATCGCCTGCAGTGTCTATATATCCGCTGTAGCTGACTGTCTGGTCTTTGGTGATAAACCGGGCTCCCGGAGCGTCTATCCTGCAGTCCGGGGGCGTGGCGTCCCTGCACAAATTTACCGTGAGCGTGCCCACGTTGCCCGAGTCGTCCGTTGCGGAGATGAGGATAGCATGCACGCCTTCGGCTATGTTCTGGATGGTGAGCACGTCCGCAGCGTCAAGGTTGCCCATTGAAACGTCCTTATCTGCGATCTGGCTGTCGTCAGTGAATTCAAGAGGTATTTCTATATCCCCTTCTTTGGTCAAAAGAACCGTGTTGTTATTGAATTGATGGCCCTGATAGACTCCGTTCACAGGGTCGAAATCAATGTTATCCAGCACCGTGATCACAGGCGGGGTATTGTCTACCACGTTTATTTCAACCGTTGCCTCTGCTGTGCCTGTGTCACTCGATGTGACCCTGAGCATTGCTGTAAATACGCCTTTTTGATTATAGGGGTGGGATGGATTTGTTTCGGCTGGGCCCCATACCTGAGGTAAGAAATCCGACCCGTTATACTCAAAGTCCCATTCGTACAGAGTTATCGTGCCGTCCGGGTCATAGGAGAATGAGCCGTCAAAATGCACGATCAGCGGGGACGGGCCCTGGGTTACGTCCGTTTTGATTACTGCAACAGGGTCGTAGTCCTCCACATCGTAGTACCCGATGTCCACTCCGTTCTCGCCGCTGCCAAGGCACGGGCTGCCGGAACCGGGAATCCGGTTTGAGATCTGATATCCCGGCTGGATATAGTCTCCTCCTATGGGAACGGGCATGGGAATTGTTGACGGGCTTGAAATAAACTGGGGATCCCCGAAAATGTTCGTATCTGTTATTTCAGAAATGGGAACGCCGTTAAGAGTGGCCCCATCCTCAAGGCAGTTGTATTCATAGGATGCCGTGCCCTCATAGTTTGCAAATGCTGTTACACCGCGTATTATCGTATTCTTTATTACTACCTCATTCCCGAGGAACGAGCTCAAGGTCAGAGTTGATTTATTGATGTTTGTATGGTGATTGTGCTCAAAGTCACCCGATTCAGCTATCATGTGGTCGATGTTAAGGTCTTCACAGCTCCAGAACAGGACCGAATCGGCGTAAATGTTCGATAATGTGTCCGTTCCCATTCCCCAGCCCGAATTCATCTCGAACTGTTCGTTGAGCACTGCTGTGTTCGTAATGAGAATTGTGTCATCTATATTATAGGCGCTCCGTATTAACAGGCCTTTTTCAAAAACGCATTCATTAATCTCAGTAACATTTTCATTAATCCATATGTCAAGCAAAACAGCAAACCTGTTGTTGTAGAAGAGAGCACTTGAATCGTCACTGGTTCCCTTTGTTGTTGTCAGAGGATTCTGCGCGTAAACATCACAATGGCTCATTTCCACGTTCAGACAGCCGTTCAGAATCCTTTGAAAATGTTCGTCCGGATCATACGGAGCCGTTATCTCTATATCGGTGTGGGTTACAGTTACATTCTCGCAGTAACTCGCCATTGCTGTAAAACCTGTTATTTTTTCCCTGTCACTGAAACCCCTGCCGTCAATATTGATATTCTGGGAATCCCTGAAAAGAAGACCGTAATCCCCCTGGATATTGCATATGCTTATATTCTGACAATTATTAAAAGCACGATGAGATAAATAATTAACATCTCCGGGTACGGAAAAGTTCAATCTCCGATATTCACTTGCAAGGCCGGTATACTGAGCAAGCTCAGGATCTTCCAGTTTTTCCTCATACCCGTATACATTCGTGCACAGGCAGGCAAAATCAGCATAATCCCCTGAGCCTGTATAGCTGATATTCGAAAGACATACATTCTCGCAATTATACAGTGATGCATCCTCTCCATTATCATTCTTGGAAAAGACGGTAACATATTCAGCCTTTTCCTGTTCAGTAAGGTTTAAAAAGACATCAAGCTCGATTCCTATTGAAACGCTTGTGCAGGAACTTATCGTGGACGCCTGGCTAAATGATGAGTTGTATATTGTCACGTTCTCACAGCCCGATATATCTCCGTCAAAAACAGAATTACGCACGGTTACGTTGTTGGAGTTTTCGACTGCGGTGGTACAGCCTGAAAATGTAACTGTATCGATTTCAACATTCCCGGCTGAAGGGTCTCCCGAATCCTGGAAACCGGATATGACCGTTCCGCAGTTTGTTATGGTGCAGTTCTCCACGCGGATATTGTAGAAATCCCCGACCGATTCCGGGGTATATACAGGGCCTGTCTGGTCCGATATATCTTCATCCCGGACCACGATGCCCCCTTCAAATACAACACTGCTTCCTGTTATCTCGCTCTCTGCATTGTCCGCGAACGTACAGTCCTGCAGGGTTACCGTGCCTGTACAGGTTATGGGGTTGTGTATGTTCCGGAAGGTCACGTTCGCTGCGTACAGGTCCCCGTCTATGGTCAGCCCCTGTCCGAACGTTTCGTCCGGCTGGAGCCCGTCAAGGGTGCCGTTCGTTATGGTGCAGTGGATGTCAGTTCCTGCCGTCACGTTGCCGTACATTTCAAGGCCTGTCACAAAGAGGCCGGTTCCGTTCAGGCCGGTGGTGCAGCCTGACACGGTCAACCCCTGGGCAACCACGGCGGACGCGTTCGAAATGCCTGTTTCGCACGAGTCAATTGTAACGCCGGTGAGGTCCAGTGCGTTACCGCCCGCTTCTATTCCGGTCTGGGTGATGTCCTCTATTGAAACGGAAGTCATGGTCAGGGTTCCGGAGGCGGATGTGATGCCGTTCGTGAAGTTTGATACGGTTATAGTAGAGAATGTTCCTGCAATGCTGTTCCCGAACGTGCCGCCCTGGTCTATGGTGATGCCTGACAGGGTAAGGTCGGGTACGGAAGCAAATACGGTGCCTGAGGTGTTTGTAATTGAACCGCCTGAGATATCGACTTTGCTGCAGTTGGAAATAACATCCGTTATGTTCGCAAGGGAAGTATCGATAAGCGTTATTTCCATGCCGAAGTTTTCGGCCAGGGCGGTTCCGCTGTCAGCAGAGCACCCTTCGAGCTTCAGCTCAAGCTGGGACGTGTATGATGCCTGCTCGGAATAGAATATTTCCCGGGATATTGCATTGAATGTTATGTGCTTTATTTCGAGTACGCCGCACAGTGCTGAGGTCACTTCGAGGGCATGGTCAGCGTCCTTCCACACAACGTCATTTGTGCCTGAGGCAGAGCGGAATTTCATGAGCTTGGAAAGGGAGATCACAGGCTCTGAATAGGTGCCCGCGTCGATCACGATCCATACGCCGGAGGGCACAAAGCTGCTCGTGCCGAACGAGGCTGCTTCGTGAATGGCCGGAAAGTCCTTGTCTGTGCCGACTGTGATATAGTCAAGGGGCACTGCAGATACTTCCGCGGAGGGATCCGATTCGCCGCCTTCCGTGTTTACAGCTTTTACAATGTAATAGTAGGTCTCACCCGGCGTAAGGGGCACGTCGGTGTATTCGCTTTCAGTTACAGGCTGGGCATTGATTTTTGTGTGCCCGGCCCCCTGTGAAATGCTCCTGTATATGTTGTAGCCCGCAAGGTCGGGCTCTGTATTGTCGTTCCAGTCAAGGGTTATCCTGAATCCCCCGCCTGCTGCAGCAATACCGGCCGGCGGATCGGGCTCTTCAGCCTCGAATATCCAGTTTATGGTGTTGCCCGAGTCTATGCAGTTGTTTGTGGCGTCTATGGGTTGGCCCTGGCTCGCGTCATTGTCCTTTACGTCAACACAGGCGACCGTGCTGTTTGTTACGCTGAACAGGGCCTGCACTCCGTCAATTGCGGAGCGCACTTTTATTTCGCTGCCGACAGTGCCAAGAAGGCTGAGGTAGGAAAAGGTGAACAGAGCATTTTCCTTGAATAAGAGATTTGCCCCTGAAGCTGAGCAGAGGAATGTGCTTGCAGTGAAGCCGCTGCCGAATGATACGCCCTGTGTGCTCGTGTTGGTTACGGCGAGCGTGCAGAGGTGTGCTGTGCCGCTGTTTGCAAGGGACTGGCCCGATGTTCCGCTGAATGTGAAGTTGCCGGACTGGACGTTTATCTCTCCGCCTGTTTCTATTTCAAGGTCGTCTTTGAGCTGGATGCTGCACGAGGGGGAATCGAACAGGGCCTGGTTTTTCACTGTGAATACTCCGAGCGCAATAAGGCTGCTCTGGGCCGTGCTCAGTGTGCCGTTTTTGTAGATGAAGTCTTTGCCGATAGAAACGTCCGAACCGAGGATAAGCGCTCCGCCCGTTTTGTCCATTTCCGTTTCCGGCATTATGCCTGTGCCGCTTATGGTCTGGTCGGTATTACCGCTTATTATTACGTTTCCGCTGCTGCTGTCTCCCTCAAAGTCGGACCCCGCTGTAATGTCCCCTGCTGCGGATAATGTGCCGTTCGCAAGCCTGCCCTTTGTAAGGCCAAGGTCCCCGTCCACATCAGCAGTGCCTGTTACAGTAAGGGAGGATGTGGTGTAGTGCTTTATTATTTCAATATTGCCGTATTCCGCACTGCCCGGCACGAATGTGCTTGCAGGGCCCTTGAATATTATGGTGCCGTCCGCCGCGTTCATGGAGCCGGCTGTGTAGGTAAAGCCGCCCCACAGGGAGAATGCCGAGGTGAGCGTGAGATCGCCGCCGGTTTTGTTTACTTCAAGGGCAGGCACCATGCCTGTACCGCTTATGGTCTGCGTGCCGTCCCCTGTCATTTTGACCAGGCAGTCCCCCCGTATCTCGCTGTCGTTCAGCGTGAGGCTGCCGTTCGCTTCTATGACCCCGCCGCTCAGGGAGCCCAGTGTTTCAAGCGTAAGATCGCCTCCGACCTTCATTGTCCCGATTATTGTATGACTGTAGGTCTGGTCATTGAACATGACATTTCCGAATACCATGTCCCCCGAGTCTATGGTAATATACCCGGCGCAGAATTCGACCGTGCTTTCCGAGGCGTCCACATCGCCCAGCATCCAGATCCAGTCGCCCGTCTCTATGATTATGGTGTCCTGGATCGTGAGCGTGCCCCCGGTCTTGGATATCATGATTCCGCAGAGACCGCCGGTCTGGCCGCTTCCGCCCGCTCCGAGCGTCTGGTCCCCGGTTCCGTCGAATTCGACCGCTGCGTCCGTGTTTGTCCTGACCTGGGGGTCGGTCGTAAGGACATTTGCCGCTGCAAGTATATTTGCATCGTTTATCGTGCCCACGCCAGAGATCGTGAGATTCCCGTTTACGTCGAGATCACCGACGAGTGAAAGGCTGTATGTGCCCATGTTTATATTAAGGTCGTTTATGTACCCGCCGCTTTCGCTTGTTACTGTTTTGTGCACGCCCGATAGCTCCACCGTGCCCGTGCCTCCCCTGAATTCGGAGCCCACGCTCATTTCGGATCCCCTTACTTTGAGCGTGCCCGTGTTGAAACGCCCCTTTGTAAGAGCGAGATCTCCGTGGATGTCCGCGGTGCCCGTCACCTCCAGGGAGGATGTGGTGTAGTATTTGTCAATTTCGATGTTCCCGTAGTCAGCGTCGCCCGGTACGAATGCGCTTGAAGGGCCTTTGAATATGATCGTGCCGTCTGCCGCGTTCATGGAGCCTGCTGTGTAGGTGAAGCCGCCCCACAGGGAGAATGCTGAGGGAAGAGTCAGGCTGCCGCCTGTTTTGTTTATTTCAAGAGCAGGCACCATGCCCGTGCCGCTTATGGTTTGCGTGCCGTCCCCTGCCATACGCACCAGGCAGTCCCCGCGTATCTCGCTGTCGTTCAGCGTGAGGTCGCCGTTTACTTCTATTATACCGTCGTTCAGGTAGCCCAGTGTTTCAAGCGTAAGGTCGCCCCCTACTTTCATGGTGCCGTTTACAGTGTGGCTGTATGTGTAGTCGTTGAATATGACATTGCCGAATACCATGTCGCCCGAGTCTATGGTGATATACCCGGCGCGGAATTCGACCGTGCTCGCGGACGCGTCCACATCGCCCAGCATCCAGATCCAGTCACCCGTCTCTATGATTATCGTGTCCTGGATCGTGAGCGTGCCGCCTGTCTTGGATATCATGATTCCGCAGAGACCGCCGGTCTGGCCGCTCCCGCCCGCCCCGAGCGTCTGGTCCCCGGTTCCGTCGAATTCGACCGCTGCGTCCGTGTTTGTCCTGACCTGGGGGTCGGTTGTAAGCACGTCGCCCGCGGCAACAATATTTCCGCCGTTTATCGTGCCAACGCCGGTTATGGTGAGATTGCCGTCAACGTCAAGGTCACCGGCCAGGGTAAGGCTGTACGTACCCATGCTGATTTCAAGATCGTTAAAAACGGCTGAGCCGGTGTCTGCTGTTGTATAGGGGCCTGTGATCTTCAGGGTGCCGGAGTTGTGGGAGAAACCGGAGCCTGTTGTGATATCCGCGGATATCTCCAGAATACCGGACGTGGATGTGAAACTGCCGCCTGTGTGGCTGAATGAGCCGTTTATGTCTATCTCGGAATCGCCCCCTGCGAACGTGCCTCCTGCCATTGAGAAGCCGCCGCTTCCAACGGTCAGGCTGCTCCCCGAAGCCTGGGTCAGGGTGTTTGAATAGGCGGCCCGGATGTCAAGGGCTGATACGGTTACGGATGTCCCTATTATGCAGGACGGAGAGCTCCCGTCGAATATCGCGGTGTCGGACGAGCCGGGAATACCGGCCCCTCCGGAGCCGCCCGAGGTGAAGGACCAGTTCGAGGAGTCGTTCCAGGAATCTCCCGGACCGACAAAGTAGAGGTCTGAATCGTACGCGTAAACAAAGGCGAACGCGATTATGAGCAGAACGATTACTGCGATTGGTTTGACGGTCTTCATTTTTGCGCCCTTCACTAAGAGACAAGACACTTTAGATAATTTTCTAAAATAACATAAAAATCAATTTTAGACAGGATCACAGGATTTACAGGATATTTTAAAGAAATACTAAGCACGAAATCCTAAATCCTCCCGTGGAAGTAGTGATTACATACAAGCAAAGCTTGTGATTTCATAATGTAATCCCACTTCACAGGACAAGTAAATAATTTCAAAATTCAAATGACCGAAATCCGAAAGAAAAAAAGCCTTTCGACTCGCTATACTCGCTTCCCGAGGGGATACTCGGGATCTTCGACAAGGTTATCAACTGGATTACCCGAATCTTTTATTCACCCTCACCACTATCCTCTCTTCCCCCTCATCACTGTCTTCTCCCTCCAGGGGAGAAGAGGAGAGACGGAATTCCTCCATATCCGATGGAGAGGATGGCACAAGGAATAATGACAAGAAAAGAAGAAAACGGGAGAAGGGCGTATGTCGATACGCCCCTACGGAAAAACAGGGTGGACGCGATGGAGCGCGTCCCTCCGGGGCGTATGTCAATACGCCCCTACGGGAAAAAAGGGCGAGGCTGAAGCCTCGCACTACGACCGGGCGGACACGCGGGTCCGCCCCTACAGTCGGGCAGGCGCGAGACCTGCCCCTACAGAATAAATAATTGTAATATCACTTTGATTCATGGAGTTTCAGGAGCTCCTTTGCAAGGTCGCGCAGGGGATACCGTTCCCCTTTGGCAGTATCTATAGAAAAGCTGTCGCCTGCGGATATTTCCGCAACGCGGGCTTTTACTTCTTTATCTTTGAGGCAGCCCTTCAGATGAAAAAGAGCGGACAGGCACGCCCTTCGCACATTCGGGGATTTTGATGCGAGTTTTTCCGCCATGACCTGGGAAAGCTCTGTTTCCCTGCCTTTGCCTATGACCGACATGCAGGCCAGGCCGCTTATGTTCAGCTTCTCACTTCGGGATTCCTTCAGTATATCGAGCACGTTCTCAAATGCGTCAGTGTCCCGCGACCATCCGCAAAAGGCAAGGGCGCGTGATGCGACTTCAGGGTCTTTGTCCTTTATAAGCTGCCGTATTTTCCCTCTGTACGGCTCATCGAACTGCTTGAGGCGTATGGCCGATTGTATCGCAAGGGCTTTCCTGTTGGTGTCATCCGAGGAAAGGGCTTCCGAGATCTCACGCGACAGGCCCGCTTTGAGCGCAGGGTTGTTACGCGCCTCCATCTCTATGACCGTGCGCGTGGATATCTCCCCTTTGCCGTGGATATCGATCGTCTTTTTCACTGATTCCGGGTCTTTCTTTGAGGCAAGTTCTTTCAGGGGGGCAATGTCCATGGGGAGCTTTGATGAGATCTTTTTGGAAGATATGTCCCGCGGGTACGGGGCAGGTATTCTGTCCTTTACCCCCTCACCTTTGTCCTCTCCCGCCTTCACTTCACCCCCACCCCGTATCAAGTACGGGGCAGGCTCTCTATCCTCCCCCCTCAAGGGGGAGGAGGGGAGACTGAAACCCTTCATATCCGACGGAGAGGAAATGGGATGGAAGCCCTTCATATCCGATGGGGAGGAGGGGCGGATATCTCTCCCGTGCATGAAGTACCCTATGCAGATGCCGCCAAAAAGCACAACCACTGCGGCTCCCGCAAGCAAAATATTTCTCACACCGATCCTTTGTTATTTAAAAGTCTCAAGTCCCAGGTCGAAGGTCCAAAGCAAAAAGAGAAAGACGACTGGATTACCCGAATAAATCGGGTAATGACAAACACGCCACTGTGGGCGATCCAGCGGATCGCCCCTACATGGGTGTATGCGATACGGCCCGACCATCAGGCACAGCAGTACAGTGACCCTACACAGGCGGACGCAACAGAGCACGTCTCTCCAGGGCGGTCACATGGGGCCGTCACTACAACGGAAAAGTATTTGAGAAACAACGCCTCTCTGCATCAATATCCATATGTACTATAACGAAAATACTCGCAAATGGCAAGTAAAAAATATATTTTTTTTTCAATACAACCACATACAATCCCAATCACATGTGATTGTTTTATAACTCTTTTAGATTGAGGAGATTATGATGTGATCAAACTTTGATCACATGAAAAGTTTTTTTGATTTTCTTGATTTTGCCGTGTTTGTTTGAAGGCCCGATTTTAGAAGAAGGAATTTCTGAAGGGGCATCAGAGGGCAGAAGAATCCTATGACCACTGCTGCAGCAGTGGACCGTGTGTTGCATCACAGTATCATCCTTGAGCTGAATGTGCCCACCTCTGTTATCCTTTTTTTTATTTTTTTTCTTGCGTTTTTTTCTGATGATCTATAATCGAATTGTCGCTCTATATTTAACCCGAGTACAAGGAGAAACGGTTTGAACGTCACATACCATATATTTAAAGACTTCCAGCTGGACACAACAGGCAGTTCAGACGAAGAGATTTTCGAGAGGTCCGGAGAGGAGATCCGGAAGAACCGGTATTCATTCGTATCCATGTGCCGTCCGCCCGGTTCTGAAGTTATCTATACAGGGGCAACGCACGGACTCGGGGACCTGCTGGTCGAATTCGACACGGAAAAACGGGAGTTCGCATCATGCGGATACGCGGAATCGGGTTTATGGATCGAGACGGAGCATAAGATACACAAGGGTATCTGGTTTGACAAAGCTGAAAACGCCCTCTATTTCGGTACAAGCACCCTGAGCCACATCAAAGACACGGTCACCTCGCCCGGAGGGATCCTTGCCAGGTATGACTGTGAAAAAAATGAGTTTTCCGAGCTTGCACGCCCTACACCGGGAGACTTTTTTCAGGCTACCGGATACGACCCGGAGCGTAAGAAAATGTACATGTACACAATGCCGGGAGCCTGTTTCGCCGTATACGATCTTAACAATAAAGAACTCATACGGTACGATCCTATGCAGTCCATTCCACATATAGGAGCGATTGATGATAACGGGGGCGTATGGGGCACATACAGCGCCAATGCTCAGGCGTTCTTCAGGTACAATCCTGATACGGACACGTATGAATTTCCCGAAGGGTGTGCATTTCCTGACGCGTACAGCGCTGCCAATGTGATGTATCGGGGGGCCGGGCCGGTAGACAGCATGGAAAACGGACAGGACGGATATATCTACACAGCCTCAGCTCTGGGTGAGGTCTACAGGATAGATCCGGGGTCAAAGGAGGTTACATATCTGGGAAAACCTTTTACAGGCAAGCGGCTTCCTGCTATGGACCTTGCTGATGACGGCATGATCTATCTTGCAGGAGGCTCAGACAAAGCGCCTATGCTGGCGCGCTATGACCGTGAAACAAGACAGTTCGAGTTCCTGGGACCGGTCACTGCAGATGACGGCCTCTCCTGCTACCGCTGCCACGAGCTGCGGGTGGTGGATAACGTAGCCTACATCGGAGAGACGGACAACCCCTCACGGTCCGGCTATATGTGGGCGTGCGAGTTTTAAGAGGAGAGACGGGGGATATCAATATAGTCGAATATCCAATTATCAAATAAGTCTTTTCTTTTTTTTATCCTTTAAATCTAACTTCATAGGTTGCCTTGGAAGCCCTTCTTCACAGTATTGTATAAATAAAAGGGCGAAGTTCAGGCTCCGCCCTTTTTCTCTCTAAAATATATCTTCTTCGTGTCTTTGTGCCTTTGTGGTTACTTACCGACATTCACAAAAAACTTCAAAATACCCCTCAGGATGGGAACATACAGGACATTCCTTTGGCGGGGTTGTGCCTTTATACACATGACCGCATTTCCTGCATTTCCACATAACCTCCTGGTCTTTCTTAAAGACCGTTTCTCCCTGTACAGCTTCAAGCAGAGATGTATACCGTTCCTCATGCCGTTTTTCAATCTCGGCAATTCCTTCAAAATGGGCTGCTATATCTTCAAACCCTTCTTCACGGGCTTCTTGTGCCATAGTCGGATACATATCTGTCCATTCGTAATTCTCCCCTTCAATGCAGTCTTTCAGATTGTCGATTGTATTGCCGATCCCTTCCAGTTTCTTTAAATGCAGCTTTGCATGCTCACGTTCATTCTCAGCGGTCTCAAGAAAGATTTCCGAAATCTGCTCATATCCTTCTTTTTTTGCAACCTTGGCAAAGAACGTGTATTTGTTCCGTGCCTGTGATTCCCCTGCAAAAGCCTCTTTAAGGTTTGCTTCAGTTTTACTTCCCTTTAATTCAGCCATTATATTCTCCTTGTCAGAAAAAAAATTTAGTCAGGCTTGTCAGGGGACACGTTCCGCTTCCTGCCTTCGGGCACGCCATAGCGCTTCCTTCGACGCGACGGCGGCCGGACATGTCCCCTTGTCCCCTTTATAATCACCGCTTCACGCAGAACACATCAGGTATTGCTTCAAGGGCTGCGAGCAGTTCCTCCTCGGGTTTTCCCTCTACCATGTATACAGCAGCTGCTGTTTCCCTGTCAGCGAACTTTCTCCCCGATATTTCCCGGATATTAATGTTGTGCTCTGCAAATATATTATCAAGATGCGCAAAGACGCCCGGTTTATCCCTGTGATAGATAAACACAGGCCATGTCGGCTTTTCCTGCACATCCACTTCCTCTCCCACATTCACCGCATTACGCCAGTTCCCTGTCTTCAGAAAACCTATGACCACCTCCGCAACCTCAATTCCAGTCTTCTCCTGGGCTTCATTCGTGGATGCTCCCAGATGCGAACTCAGCACTACATTATCAAGTTCTTTGAATTTTTTGTTGAACTCCTGCCCTTCTGTTTTAGGCTCATCAATATACGTATCAAGCCCTGCTCCGGCAATAGCCCTGTCCTTCAGTGCCTGGTATAAAGCCTCCTCGTTTACATTCACCCCGCGGGACGCATTGATCAGAAAAGCAGATGGCTTTATAAGCTTGAATTCTTTACCTCCAATAAGTTCGGTTGTTCCTCCCGCATGAATACTGATATAATCGGCTTTTGCAAGCACTTCCTCCATGGACATGTATTCAATGCGCGAATCGGATCGTGGAAACAAATCGTATCCGATTACTTTCATATCAAATCCTCGCACAAGCTGGGCCAGCCTCTGTCCGATCCTTCCACATCCTATAATACCGAGAACCTTGCCTGAAAGTTCGGATCCCCTGAAGGGCTTCTTTTTCCATACACTGTTTTTAAGAGAGACATGCGCCTGGGGAATATTGCGTGACACACTCATCATAAGTGTCAATGCCAGTTCTGCTGTTGAATTCGTGTTGCCATGAGGAGCGAACTTGACAACGATCCCGTTTTTAGAAGCTGCATCCACGTCAATATTGTCATATCCCACACCTGCACGACCGATGATCTTAAGCCGGCTTTTCCCGGCTTCAATGACATCGCTCGTCACCTTTGTCCTGCTCCGCACAATAAGACCGTCATACTCCCCTATTGTCTGAACAAGATCTTCAGGCTCCTTTTTGTTTACATCGATCTCGATTTCCGCCTGTTCAAACAGGTGGATCCCCTGGGCTTCCAGACCGTCATTAGCAAGGACTTTCATTATGCATCCTTAACTGCGGAAAAACTTATAAAATAAGAATGGTCTAAAGACCATTCACTACCCCAAAAATCAAAAATCGTTAATTGGTGTTCGATATTTATAGTTGCCGAAATGCCGGGGTCTGAAGCCCCCGGACTACCAGTCTTTCGATCCCGGATTTACCGCTATGCTGCCGACCTTATACCTGCGACTTTAGACTTTCGACCGGGCGAACGGCAGTTCGCCCCTTCTGTCCTCTGTCTTCCTCACACAACAGAGGCGCACCGGACGTCCCCAGCCCTGATCTCCGTCTCCTCACCGCTGTCAGAAGCAACAACAAGGGATCCGTGCTCAGAGAATCCCCGTGCTGTACCTGTTATCCTGCGACCGGGAAGCTCCACTTCGATCGGTCTGCCGAGAAGTATGCTTTTTTCGGAATAGGCCTCTCGTATTAAACTGAAACCCTCCTTCAAAAACGGTCTGTACTGTCTGAAGAAAGTTTCAAGCAGACACTCCAGAAGCATATCACGGTCAACAGGATGTCCCAGTATAATATTCATTGACACGGCAGGCTGATTAATGTCCTGAAGGTCCTTTCTTTCCATGTTGCAGTTGATACCGATTCCGAGAATGCATGCCCGGATACGGTTTCCCTCCAGTATGCCCCGGCTTAAAAGCCCGCATATTTTATGCCCGTCAACCAGTACGTCGTTGGGCCACTTCAGCCCGGCAGATATTCCGTATGTTTCGAATACGTCACAGACAGATACTGACATAAGCTGTGAAATATTCATCAGACTCTCTGCTTCACCCGTTTCAGCAGCGGGTTTCAGCACAAGGCTTATATAAATATTGTCCGGAATATGGGATATCCATTTCCTGTCGAATCTGCCTCGACCTTTTGTTTGTGTCTCCGCGAGAACGACATCCCTGTCATGCAGTTTATCTATATTGCGCAACGCGTAATCAATGGTTGAGTCCAGTTCTGTGAAACGGATTATGTTAGTCCGTGTGCTGTGCATCAGGTCGGTTCGATAATACAGATGATATCACCCTTATCGAGGTTTCTTCCCGGTTTGCATTTCATCTTAAGGATTTTTCCGTCTACAGGAGCGTCGATATTATTATTCATTTTCATGGCTTCGATAACTGCGATAACTTCTCCCACCTTTACCGTTTCACCCGCCTTCTTATCACACCGAAGCAGGATGCCCGGCAAAGGCGTTTTCACCTGTACTTCTCCTTCCTTCTCCGGTTCCTCTTTGCACTCCCACCCGTTGTCTGATTCGTTATATAGCGTTGTCTGGGTGCGGGACCTTATCTGAGAAGCACTCCCTGGATATGCAGTGCCCGTAAAAGGGAAAGGAGTATAATGGCGGATGAGAGGAGGCCTTTCAGGATCATTGACCTCAACTTTGAAATATTCACCGTCTACATACACATCGAACGCACGGATATCCTCCGGTTTGGGAGGGATCCCCTCCGGATAGTCTTTTTTCGTTTTCTTGTCCTCCTCCCCGCTTTTTTTCCTCACATTGACCACAGCATCGCCGTTGAGGAAAATGATCCCCTTTTCCTTGCATGTTGCTGCTATAAAGGTATTTTCCTCAGTGATCGGCAGGCCGTTCTCCTGCAGAAGCTGCTCAGCAGCGGGAGTTCCCTTTGTCGGGTCTTCATCATTAAGCTCCCTGGGACACTTGTCCGTGGGTTCAAGATCGAGCTGTTCCCGCGCAAGCGACATGATCTGGGGATCGGGAGGCACCGGCGTACGGCCGAAATATCCCAGGACCATCTTCCCGTACCCCTCAGCAATCTTTTTCCACTTTCCCGCCATTACGTTATTGAAGGCCTGCTGGAAATAAAACTGGGAAACAGGAGTGACTGATGTACCGAAACCGCCGCGCTCCACAACTTCAGGCATGGCAGCTATCACTTCGCTGTACCTGTCAAGGATCCCGTTATCCCTCATCATCTGTGTATTTGCCGTAAGAGCCCCTCCGGGCATGGGAGAGGAAAAGATCATCGGCTCTACACGGGCTGCCTCGGGAAAATCGATATAGTCCTTCATGCAGTCCCTGAATACATTTTCCGCTTTCATCAGCTTGTCAATATCCAGGTCCAGCTCAAACTCCGTATCCTTGAGCGCATGCCATATTACAGCTATATCCGGCTGCCCCGTTCCTCCTGAACAGGGAGCCATGGAACAGTCGATCCCTGTAGCACCCGCTTCAAGCGCCGCCATTGTGGTGTTAACGCTTATCCCGGCTGTTTCATGGGTATGGAACCGTACAGGCATCTTTCCCGGTAATTTTGAACGTGCTTTTTTTACGGTCTTATACACGGTACGCGGAGACGCAGTTCCCGATGCATCCTTAAAACAGAGGGAATCGAACGGTATATCCGCATCAAGGATCTTCTGAAGCACATCAAGATAAAATTCAGGAGTGTGCGACCCTTCGAGTCCGGGCGGCAGTCCCATGAGCGTTATACATATTTCGTGCTTGAGCCCGGCTTCGCTAATGCACCGTCCGCTGTAGTCGAGATTGTTCACATCGTTCAGAGCGTCAAAATTCCTGATCGTTGTAATGCCGTGCTTTTTAAACAGGCGGGCATGAAGCTTTATAATATCACTGCTCTGCGAGTCGAGGCCGACCACATTCACTCCTCTGGCAAGGGTCTGCAGGTTTGCATCAGGACCGGTCGTTTCCCTGAACGAGTCCATCATATCGAATGCATCCTCGTTACAGTAGAAGAAAAGCGACTGGAAGCGGGCCCCTCCCCCCGCTTCAAAATGGTGAATGCCCGCCTCCATTGCAGCAGGTATCGCAGGCAGAAAATCCTCTGTCAGAACACGGGCTCCGTAAACAGACTGAAAACCGTCCCTGAAAGCGGTCAGCATCACATCTATTTTCTTTTTCTTTTTCAGCCCGAACATCGTTATTCAGTCTCCTTTTTCCTGCTGCAGCTCCCTGCCATCTGTTTTTTTCTCACAAGGGAGGAAGCCCGTATCCGATTGGCTGTAAGAAATGCAGCCCTCTGAATTGATGATGTTCCGTTGCCGCAAAGGATATCCGTCGGACTGATTGAATAATGTCTCCATAAACGCCGCCCCCGTACGAGCTTTCTGATCTGAGAGATTGCTTTCTGCCCGGAGAAAGCCCACGGATTGATCCTGTTCATGGGAGCGTGCATGGATATCAGGTGCTGCTGTTCAGCCTGTTCCTGCTGCATGTACATCATCATGCCGATCAGGGCAGCCGCCTTTTTTTTAGTCATTCAGAACCCTTTCTCCCGCACGGATCAGGAAAGACGTTTTTACAGGGGAATATTTCCATGTTTTTTCGCAGGAAGCGTCTCGTTTTTTGTTTTCATCAGCTCAAGAGATTCAATGAGCTTGGCACGTGTGTCCCTCGGCCGGATCACAGCATCAATGTATCCCCGTTTTGCGGCACTATAGGGATTATAGAGAAGTTCCTGATATTCCCTGATCTTCTCCTCCCGTGCATTCTCCGGCCGCTTCGCTTTGCTGATCTCTTTGCGATAGATTATATTAACAGCCCCTTCCGCACCCATGACAGCTATTTCAGCCGCGGGCCACGCAAAAACCATATCCGAACCGAGATGGCTTGAGCACATGGCAATATATGCCCCTCCGTACGCCTTCCGGGTAATAACGGTCAGCTTGGGGACCGTAGCCTCGGAGTAGCTCCATAAAAGCTTTGCGCCGTGACGTATGATCCCGTTCCACTCCTGGTCAGTACCCGGGAGATACCCCGGAACATCAACCAGCGTGATGAGCGGGATATTGAATGCATCGCACGTGCGCACGAACCTGCTCGCCTTGTCGGATGCGTTGATATCAAGGCAGCCGGCAAGGTACTGAGGCTGACTGGCGATGATACCCACGGTGCACCCGTTCAGCCGCGCAAGAACCGTAAGTATATTTTCAGCATAATATCTGTGAGGTTCAAAAACCGCCCCGTGATCGACTATGCTGTGAATTACGTCTTTCATGTCGTACGCTTTTTTAGGATCATCAGGAATTACCGAATCAAGCTCGGGACATACCCGTTCCGGATTGTCGGACGGCATGATATAAGGCGGATCCTCCATGTCATTATTGGGCAGGAAACTTAAAAGTGTCTTTACACTGTTTATCGCGTCCTTTTCATCTTCACACGCAAAATGGGCATTGCCGTTCTTGGTATTATGCGTAAGCGCTCCCCCCAGTTCCTCGTGCGTTGTTTTCTCGCCGGTAACAGCACGGATCACGTCAGGGCCTGTAATGTACATATAGCTGGTATGCTTAACCATAAAAACCCAGTCTGTCATTGCAGGCGAATACACAGCCCCCCCTGCACAGGGGCCCATAATAACAGAAATCTGCGGGATGACCCCTGAAAAACGGGCATTTCTGATAAAGATATCCCCGAATCCGGCTAAAGCGTCAATACCCTCCTGAATGCGGGCTCCGCCCGAATCATTGAAGCCTACAACAGGAATTCCTGCTTTTGCCGCCTTATCCATTATTTTGCATATTTTCTTCGCATGCATCTCGCCGAGGGAGCCTCCCCTGCATGTAAAATCCTGGAAATAGGCACATACGGGACGCCCGTTGACCAGACCGTGTCCTGTGATCACACCGTCTGAAGGGATCTTCTGCTGATCAAGGCCGAATTGCGTGCTTCGGTGTTCAACAAACGTATCTATTTCACAGAATGTGTCTTTATCGAAAAAAAAGTCTATCCGCTCCCGGGCTGTCAGTTTCCCCTTCTCATGCTGTTTGGATATGCGGGCGTCGCCTCCCATCTGCTCAATATCTTTCTGTTTCCGGATCAATTCAGAAATCGTATCTTTGTCAGGCACGATAACATCTCCACAGCTACGGTTCATAATTTAGCAAATATCGCTTAATTATATACATTTTTTCAGAGAATCAAGACAAAAGTTCCATATTTTGTTTTTACTTCTTGACTGATCGGGAAATCTCCAGTATAATGGAATTTCTCAATAATTAAGAAGATCGGACAGGATCAAAGAATATGAATATCCATTAATTATCAAATTTTGTTAAATGCTAATTGTAAAATGCCGAATTTAAAATTTATAATTTAAATGAATATCCTGGAACGAATTTCCCCGCTGCAGACTGAAATAAAGAACGTCTGGGCCATAGTGTGGCCGCTTATCCTTACCAATATGCTGCATGTGACCGTAGGTATCATCGACTTTAAAATGGTGGGTAAACTTAATGTCTCATCCATTGCTGCAGTCGGTATATCCCGTCAGGTCATGATGTTTATTATGGTCATTATGATAGCAATAAGCGGCGGAAGTTCTGTACTGGTCGCGCATGCCTACGGAGCAAAGGATTATAGTCAAGTAGGGCGCATCGCTTCGCGGACGATATCTCTGATGATACTGGCATCCCTGCTTATTGTCATGCCTGCCGGGCTGATATTTTCCGGACATATTCTCAGACTTCTCGGAGCTGAGGCACGTGTGATAAACCTGGGTACCGTGTATCTTGATATACTTTTCATGGGAAGCATATTCAACATGTTCACTTTCGGCGTCACCGGCATCCTGCTGGGCGTTGGAAAGACCAGAATTTCACTTATATTCCTCATCTTCATTAATCTTCTCAATATTATCCTGAATTACATATTCATTTTCGGTCTGGGACCTGTACCCGGTTTCGGTGTGGGAGGTGCGGCTCTCGGAACAGTGGCTTCACGCGGCATCGGATCCCTTGCAGGTTTATGGATACTGAAATCCCCCCGGTTCCGGATCGAAGCCGGCTACCGCGAAGCATGCATGATCGACATTCCCCTTCTGAAAAAGATACTCTTTCTGGGAGGCCCCCGGTCCCTTCAGGGGATCGTGCGTAATTTTTCACGGCTTGCGGTCATCTGGATCATCGGCCTTCTGCCCCGGTCAACACGCCTGGTATCGGCTTACACTGTAGGCATGCAGGTCAGGATGATCTCCACGTTCATCGGTCTCGCCTTTATGTCCGCTGCCATGTCACGCGTCGGCCAGAATCTTGGATCCGGAGATCCTGAAGCCGCCGAAAAGAGCGGCTGGATCGCTTCGGGTATGGCTGCAGGACTGATGAGTTTTTTGGCACTCCTTTTTGTTGTATTCCCCGAACATATTATGGCTTTTTTTACGGATGATGCAGAGGTTATTTCAGAAGGAAAAATATTTTTCATGATCGTCGCACTTGCCGAACCGGCAATGGCCCTCGCATTCGCTCTTGGAGGGGGGCTGAGAGGAGGAGGAGATCCTGTTTCCCCATTTGTATATTCGAGTGTCTCGGACCTGTGTGTGGTGATCGCCGTCGGATATATCCTAGCAATAAAGATGGGAATGGGACTGCCCGGTGTGGCAACAGCGGTTTGTCTAAGCGCCCTGACCCGCGCAATTCCCACAACCTGGAAATTCAGCAGAGGAAACTGGAAAAAAACACGGCTTTAAAGCAGACAAGATAAAACAAAAATAAAAATCCTGTCAATCCTGTGATCCTGTCCATTCTTTTCCGGTCTTGTCTCTTGTTTTTTTAATATCCTGTCAATCCTGTGATCCTGTCTATTCTTTTCCGGTCTTTTCTCTTGTTTTTTAAATATCCTGTCAATCCTGTGATCCTGTCTGATATTTTTTCAAGACTTACCTTGAAAAAACCGGAAATCACGATATAATAATCTGCATACAGATAAAAATAGTCCGAAAGGATATATATCATGAATAAACGATTGACAGCTGAACAGCTTGTCCGTGCAGGTGCTGATGAATCAAAAGCCGCTTCTATTCTGGAGCGTGTTACGGAAATCCTATCTTCGGGGCCGGAGAACGAATGCTGGACCAGGATCAGTCAGGAAATACTTGATCCCGGGAAGCCTTTCTCCCTTCACAAAATGCTCCACGAAGCAGTGTTCTCTGACTGGGATCCTGAAAAAGGCCCGCGCCCCGCATGGTTTCCCTCAAAAGAATATATCCGCAAAACAAACATAGGAAAGCTGATGCAGGAACTGGATATCGATTCGTACAAAGATTTCCATGCCTGGTCGGAAAAAAACCGCATAGGTTTCTGGGAACTCATGGTCAGAAAGCTGAATATACGTTTTTCCAGCCAGCCTGAGAAGACCGCGGACTTTTCTGGAGGAATAGAAGCTCCGGAGTGGTTTCCCGGGTCCGCACTGAACATTGCCGACTCCTGTATAGATGTTTCGGATAAAGCTCCCGCCATCGTATTTCAGAACGAAAACGGGCCGATCGAAACCGTAAGCAGACCGGATCTGCTTTCTCTTGTAAACAAAGTTGCAAACGGACTGCGCGAAGCGGATATTGCACCTGGGGAACCGGTTGCGATCGATATGCCGATGACTGCGGAATCGGTTGCTGTTTATCTGGGAATCGTTAAGGCCGGCTGCACAGTCGTTGGTATAGCGGACAGTTTCGCGCCCGGAGAGATCCGTACGCGTATGGACTTGGGGAACGCACAGACGGTTTTTACTCAGGACCATTTTATGCGCGCAGGGAAAAAGCTTGCCCTGTATGAGAAAGTCATTAAAGCGGAGCCCGGACGCGCTGTGGTGCTTCCCGCGCCGGAACCGGAAAAAGGGGCTGATGCATCCCTTTCAGTATCGCTGCGGCCCGGCGATCTTACATGGAATGAATTTCTGAGCAGCAGCGACGATTTTGACTCGGTACCCTGTTCACCCTCCAATTATACCAATATCCTGTTTTCTTCAGGAACCACAGGCACTCCCAAAGCTATTCCATGGACCCAGATGACCCCTGTAAAAAGCGCTGCTGACGGTTTTCTGCATCATGATATCAAACCCGGAGACGCAGTGGCATGGCCGACTAACCTCGGATGGATGATGGGCCCCTGGCTTATATACGCAAGTCTGATAAACAAAGCATCAATCGCCCTCTACTACGGCGTGCCCACAGGCAGACAATTCGGGCAATTCGTGCAGGATACCGGCCTGGCTGTACTGGGCCTTGTTCCGAGTCTGGTCCGTGCGTGGAGGACTACGGACTGCATGAGCGGGTTTGACTGGAGTTCTCTGAAACTGTTCAGTTCAACCGGGGAATGCTCCAGTACAGATGATATGCTCTTTCTTATGTCTCTTGCAGGCTACCGTCCTGTTATTGAATACTGCGGAGGTACTGAGATAGGAGGAGGGTATATTACAGGAACGGTTGTCCAGCCTTCGGCCCCTGCCACGTTCTCAACACCGGCCCTGGGACTCGATTTTGTGATCCTTGACGAAAACGGAGCTGAAACGGACAACGGCGAGGTATTTCTGGCGCCCCCCTCAATAGGGCTCTCTCAGAACCTCCTTAACAGGGACCACCATGAGGAATATTTTGCTGATGCACCGCCTCCCCCTCCCCGTTTATCCGGGCTGCGCACAGAGAATGATCAGGATTATGAAGTCAAGCTGCGCAGGCACGGTGATCAGGCGGAAAGGCTGGGAGGGGATTATTTCCGCATACACGGACGGGCTGATGATACAATGAATCTGGGAGGAATAAAGGTAAGCTCGGCTGAAATAGAACGGACCCTCAACAGGATTGACGACATATTGGAAACAGCAGCGATCGGTGTGCCCGCGCCCGGGGGAGGCCCTGCCCGCCTTGTTGTCTATACTGTGCTGAACCCCGGAAGCAGTATTAGTTCAGACGATCTCAGGAAAAAGATGCAGACTGCTATCAAACAGGATCTTAATCCCCTGTTCAAGGTGTATAAAGCCGTTCTTGTTGATTCGCTCCCGCGTACGGCCTCCAATAAGGTTATGCGGCGCATTCTCCGAAAGAAATACTCGCAGGATAATTCCGAATAATCAGACAACGCGGGCAAGTCTGCTAATATCCGGTTCCGTGTCCCACGATGAAGGCCAGGTGTCCCACTCCTCAGGATAGGGAAATGTTTCAAGGTCATAACCCAGTTCGATAAGTTTTTCTCTGGGCTGCTGTTTGCCGTGGCCGTTCGCCTCTGCATCCGACTGGGCAGCGATCAGCCGCTTCAGGCTTTCTGCCGTATCATTGTCAGGGACCGCAAAATATTCATCCAGCCCCATACTCTTATTTTCATACGGAGTGCTTTTCATATTCTCTATCTGGGTTTCAAGTCCGTCCCTGTCAACATAGGTACCGTACAGGTGAAGGGAACTGCTCCTGTCGATATAGGCGCCGAGTTTTACCGGGACACCCAGCATATCAGATACTTTGGCAGCAACAAGTTTCTGTACCGCTATCTGTCCGATATTGTTCTGGTTCCAGGCCTTGAGCAGGTCCCTGCTCCTCCAATCCGTAATATACGTAAGCACAATATCACCGTCACTGTTCCTTGTAAACCTGAAATGACCTCTCTGGAAACAGGGAGGGTCATCCTGCTCAAGTATGATGTCCTCTCCCGCGCGCCAGATCGTGAACTGGTAATCCCTGCCCGTGATCCTGCCTGCTCCTTCGCGTTCTTTTTTTTCCTCCCAGTCCGCCCGAATCCTCTGGAAAACAAAGGGAAGCTGGTCCACGAACCGTTCGTTATACGTGTATCCCCAGAAATGAGGCTCTTCAGGTGTTTTTTTCCAGTGATTATGTATTCCGTGCGTCATCTCGAGGATATACTGCATAACCCCCAGAGATGCGTCATGCATTCCGGGAAAATAGACCTTGGGCTCTGCTTCGGGATTATTTACCCGTATGATCATATCAGCGTCATATCCGAGACTTCCGCCTGCGCGGTGTTTCGGAGTCTCCACGCGTACCCCCTGATCATGGCATGCCAGAATCGCTTTATGAGCCGCTTCAGCCAGATTATCCGCTTCAATTGCGATTACCGGTATCTTCCCGTCTCCCCGCAAGGCATCCTGATCGGATTTCTCGTCTGTCATTATTTTTCTTCCCTTCTTCAAAATATAATTCGCTGTAATTGGCCTAAGAATTTCAGTATAGCTCCCCTACATTGAAAGTCAAGGAAAAAATTATATTACCCGGATTTTGCATGGAGACGCACTGAAATTTCGTTAATATATTTGGAAATTATGCCATTTCCTTGAATGCCCTTTCAAGCCGTTCAAGTGTTTCTTCTATATCCTTTTCCCTGTGAGAAAAGTTTACGAAGGATACATTATTGAGCGAAACCCCGTTCCGGTACGCTGCTTTAAAAAATGCACCGTGAATATCCCTATCGTGAAAAGTAATCGCGGGACATACAGGAAAGCCTTTGATTTCGACAGGAATATTATGCTGTGCAGCGAGATCTGCTGCGTTCTTCCAGAGAAGCTCCCCGATGTTCCAGAAATGTTCTATGACATTTTTTTCCAAATAGAATCTGATGACGGCTTTTGCAGCTGCAAGGGAAAGTGTTTCTCCCCCGAATGTAGAGGTAATGCTGATATCTGAAGCGGAATCAAGAAGTCCTGCCCTGCCCATGTACGCGGCAATAGGCATGCCATTGGCCATTCCTTTTCCAAACACAGCCATGTCCGGCATTATGCCGAAGTATTCATGGGCTCCGCCCACTGCAATACGGAATCCGGTTACGATCTCGTCCATAATGAAAAGGCTGCCGTGCCGTGCCGTCAGCTCTCTGACAGCATGGAGAAATTCATCCCCTCTTTCCATTTCAGCATAGTTGCAGGCGACCACAGCCGCTGCAATGTCCTCTCCCTCCTGTGAGAACACGTTCTCCCATTCTTCCAGTTTTCCCCACGGCAGAGATGTATGAAGGGCGCTTATTGCAGGAGGAACCCCCTTTTCAGGATGGGCCATGGCAACTCCAGCCGGCTGGCTCCCCCGGGGTGGGCTCAAATTGTTGAGCCAGCCGTTGTATCCGCAGTGAAGGATCTTGTTCCTGTTCGTTGCGTTGCGTGCTATCTTAATGGTTGCGGCTATTGCTTCTCCTCCTGTTTTAATAAAACGTATCTTTTCCGCGCAGGGGATCATTTCACTCAGGAGTCCGGCTACTTCTCCCTCAAGGGGATGCGGATGTCCGAAAATAATACCATTCTGAAGCTGTTCTATCACGGCACTGTCTATCTCCTCAACTGCATACCCCAATGAAACCGGGCCGAGGGCGTTACGGTAGTCAATATATTCATTGCTGTCCACGTCCCACACCCTGCATCCTTTACCGCGCACAATAAGGGCTGGTTCAACATTTTCGAACACCGGAATCTTTGAATTAGTTGAACTGCCGCAGGCAAGATGCTTTTTCAGTTTGTTATATGTTTCCCACGATTCTGATACAGAATAAGACATGAATGGTCTCCTCACATTTCATGACAGAAATAATTTTTTGCCGTTTCCTGCGAAAAAACTTAATTAAGCAATCTGCTGATATTTCCGCAACGGATCATCTCCCTATCAGATTCACTGATTTCGCAGGTTTCTACTTTCATCACGGCTGAGCGTGTATATAAAAAAGGTGTATGGGAACCGAACAATATTCGTGAAGCCGGAATTTTGCTGAGCAGGCAGGCTATAGTATCCATTGTTTCTACAAAAGAGATGTCAACGTAGACATTTTCCGTCTTTTCAACAAGCACCACCGCCTCTGAAAAATAAGCGCAGGAAACAGCGATATTGATCGAGGAATGCCTTTGAGCACAATCGATGACTGCATCAGTATCAACTCCGGGAATCCTGCACAACGGATGCTGGGAACGCTCGTCCTCAATACGCATCTGTACAACACAAAGTATCCGGTATTCAGCAAGTGCTGCAAAACATTCCGCTGCGTACGGCGATGAAAGCTGATAGCAGTGGTAGTTCGGAAGGATTTTCACAGCAGTGATATTTCTTTTCACGTATTTGCCGACCATCGTATCCCAATTTTTTAAAGAGGGGTTGACAATAGGAACAGGCAGAAGATCCTGGTATTTCTCTGTCCTTTTAAAAAGGATCTCATTACCCTGATCAGGATCAGGATAGAATATGCTCTCAGGAGACGCTACCAAAGCTTTTGAGATCCCCTCTTTTTCAAGGTGGCCCGCCAGCTTTACAGGGCTGTTAATAGTGAAGCTCTGAAACGGCCAATTTCCGAACCACACATTCGCGTCAAAAAGCATGCTAATCCAATCTGAAAATTTTTTTTGCATTACTGCATAAAATCCGGTCCCTCTGCTTCTCCGTTATGGACGCCCCCCTAATTCTCCCGATCTGAGAGGAAAAATCACGTATGGGTGCATCAGATCCGTACACAATCCTTTGTGAACCCAGTACATGGACAGCATATTCCACCATGCCGCTCACAGGCTGTGAACCGGACGTGTCCACGTATACGTTTGAATGCGGCTTCACATCATGAATTCCCTGCACACCACCTCCGCTCAGATGGGCCATAATAATCGTAACATCCGGAAACCGGAATGCAAGATCGGCAATGTCTGCAGGAGTTGATTCATTGAATGCCCTGCTTCCTGTTTTATACCATGCATGATGGAGCACCGGCACGCCTAACTCACGTGCTCTGTGCATGAGAGGATCCAATCTTTCATCTCGTGCATTTACGGAGACTTCGAGCTTTATACCCGAAAGACCATGTTCAGTAATGCACCGGTCCAGTTCTTTTAAAATGAATGCCGTACTGTGGCTGGGATTAAGATGACAGAAACCGAGGAATAACTCAGGATGAGCCTCAACTGTCTGGATCGTAGTATCATTTATTGTGCGAATCTGCTTTTCATCCGGATCATACCCGAATGCAAGAACGTCTCCGAGAAGACATATTCTGGACATGCCGTAACAGTGTGAAAGGCGTATCATGGTTCCACATATATCAGGGTCTGAGCAACTGGGGTGTGTATGAATATCGATTATGCTGTTGTGCATGTGTTGGACATTCATCTGATTATTAGGAAAATTACCAGGTTTTCCGAGACAAATCCGAGATCTTCGAAAAGCCTGCGTCTACAAAATATTATCGTTCAGCAAACCTAATACGGCTGAATCAATACCCGCTCGTATGTCATGCCCATAGCCACCAGAACAGCAGGGATAATAGCCCAGAACACAGCTGCGAAAACCTCACCTACTATTAAACCCAGAAAAAACGGCTTAGCTTTGCGGTAGAGCCGCGATCCCCCGTAGCGGACCAGAATGATCTTGATAAGCCATCCGAAAAAAATACCGTGACACGATCTTTTTCCATAGGCAGTAGCCACCACGATGATACCGACAGGGTGGAGCGGCCATTTCGGAAAGATCATACACATAAACTGCAGAAAGCCTGCTAGGGCTGCTCCGAACGCGATATTGAGCGGCCGGTTGCGGAGCGGCTTGGGGATCGATCCCTGTTGCTGTGTCCTGAGAACCAAGTCGTGTGTTGAATCAAGCCGGTGAGACCCCCAGGAACTGACAGGAATGTCCGACCCGTCCAGTGAGGAACTGTGATGATACGCGAAATAGAGATGAGCACTGCCGCAGATTGCCAGGCCTATCATAAGCACCGCCACGAGCAACAGTCCCCTTCTGGGCTGTGATGCGGGAGGGCGGTCCTTGTCCAGTGCCAGGCCGTGCGTGGCCATGGTCATCATGTTTACGCGGCTGCCGTAATTAAACAGGAGCCAGGCAAGGCCTGACACGAGTATGGTAGCCGGCCCTGGAACGTGATTCGCCGGAGCCATCTCTATGAACATGCGCGGCTCACAGTCATAGATGCGCATGTAAGGTACGCCTGTTTCGGCGATCATGCGGGTGATGACCAGGGATACCATAAATCCGATACCGACAAAAAGCAGGGCCCATAGAAAATCTGCACCAGCCCACATGAACCAGAGGAGAAGGCCAACGACTCCGGTAAGGAACATGAATCCGGCTTTACGGTCCCGCCGGGCTTCTTCAGAGTCTACCCGGTTAAGCATTGTTTTCCCTATCTGGATCCAGCGTTCGCGTCCGAGCCACAGAATAAAAACCGTCATGATCATAATGGCGCCGCAACGGTGATCCCCGAGCGTACCCCATTCATCGAAAGGCGGAAAGTAAGCATAACTGACCATAACGAATACACCGTAGGCCAGAGCAGTGAACCAGACTGAGAAACTTATGCGTGTGGGCATGAAGTATGCAATGGCCACGAACAGGAAAAAGATACGGCCGTGTTTGATCCAGCTCGGTAAATACCACCACGGCTCCTCTGTAAAACAGCCATGCAGTCTCCAGCTTATGGGTATCGCAGGCACACGCTCTGGAAAATGGACATTTCCGCCGATAAAAAGATATATGATAAATACTATACCTACACCGACCCAGAAAGAAGTGCGTCTGTACACCGGCCCGAAATACCTGTCCTTATCCGGCTGTTCAATAAGCGACTCATGAACCTCAACGAGCGGAAAGGCAAGACGCTCCCTATAACGCCACTGCGGCAGCACGATAATGGACATACCCACCATCATCAGACCCATGACTAGTACCAGGACACTCCATGATAAATACGGTTTTGCCCATGAACTCCACGGAATGGAGTTGCCCGGAAGGAGCTCGAGCTGCAGCTGATCGGATGCTTTCACGTCCGCTTTATATTCGAGCTTGTCCGGAAACAGTGCAGCAGCAGGCGGATCTTTCTTGTACGCCTCAGCCAGCTGTTTATCGCTGCTCACCCTTCGGCAGGTCTCTGCCAGTGGATACGGCAGCTGGCGGAGCAGCCCCATTCCGGGAAGTACACTGGCTACGAGAAGCATACCCAGGATAAGAGCGAGTTGTGGGCCGTTCAGACGCAGCTCCGGCTTACCAATCAGCTTGATCAGGGGATTGAACACCAGAACCAGCAGTATATATACGAAGAGAGCCCCAATGGGCAGATAGCTGCCCGAAATGGAGCCCAGGTAAAGAATGAAGTTGTTGTAAGGCGTGACGATCCAGATGAATATACAGCCTATCAGGCCTACAAGAACTGCTCCCATGATACGTTTCGGTGTCAGATTCCGAGACTTTTCCAGTTCTGCTGATGTCTCATTGTCCGTCATATATTTTTAATCCTTCTTTCAAGCAACATACTTCAAAAATGTATCGACCTGTTTGTAAAAAGTATCCTGAACCGTTCTATTCGACTGCCGCTACTTATATTTTTTCTCCAAGGCTTTTTTGATCCTGTCCAGAAGTGCCTTGTCCGGGATTGAATAAGGCCTGAATTTTTCAATAATTCCGTCGCTTTCCACACACAGAAGCGCTCCGTATAGGCCGAGGGAATTCGCAGCAACGTCATCGATCAGCTCAGAAGAATCTGAGGCGCTCATCTGGAACAGTATCTTCATGTCGAATTCCCGCAGGGTCTTTCGGCTGAACGTCCGGTTAAGATTACCCAGCCCGTCGCACCAGACAATAGTATGTATACCGGTTTCAGGGCCCTCGCTGAGGATGTTCGAGAAACGCTCCCCGGGAGGAGTTTCCGCATCTTTGTCCATTGAGAACATAAGATCGTCATCCTGACGAAGGGCACGCATGCGGTGTATACCGAACGCCACCAGGAAAAGCGACTTTCTGTCTGTATCCCCGTTCCCGTTCAACCGGGCTTCCAGCCTGTCAAAAACCTCACCCGTCTCTCTGGGCATAACGATCTCAATTCCATGAGGCAGAATTGCTGCACAATGCTCAAAATTCTCCCTGAATTCATCCCGTTCCCCGGAAATCAGCACAATCATATCCAGGTCTTCCGGTTGATACCTTGCGGCAAGGCTGACCATTGCGCAAGAGACTACACCAAACGCTGCTTCCCTGTGCTGGCCGGTTATGAGGAGATTGCTTCCTGCATTCGGAACGAACTCAATTGAGGCAGGTCCCTTGATCGAACTGGATTCTCCTATCCAGACGCGTTCTATGCTCTGTTTAGGATCGTACTTCGCTTTGAGCATGCCAAGCAGTTCTTCATTTCCTCCGAGTTCAGCAGGCGCGTTGCCTTCAAACACGACTGTTGGGCTGTCAGGCCTCCATTTCTCCTTTTTAACCTTTGTCAGGATCCTGGACAGATGGTGTTTCTGCACATCCTCAGGAAGCCACACGACCTGGAACGGATGATTACCCTCCACAAGGCCTGACATGTCGTTATAAATGGCCTCGCCCGGCCGAGTCAGCAGACGGGCTGCTGTATTGTCCTCCCCGAGGATCAGGTGTGAATCAGCTTCATTGCACTGAAGGGAAACCCGCACGCCTATCTGCCCGAGTGTGCTTTTCGCAAGCGTGTAGAGTCCGCTCAGTGTCTGGGATCCGAGTATGACATGTATGCCAAACGCCCGGCCCTGACGCACAAACCTGTCCAGATACAGAGCTGCATCTCTCGCAACGGCATCATCCTCGGTGAAGAACTCCTGAAATTCATCAATAATAAGAAGTATCCGCTGAAGGTTTTCCTTGCCTTTGATCTTGCGGAATCCGGCAAGATTCTGAACTCCCGCCGCACGAAACATCTCTCCCCTCCTGCCCAGTTCCTCATTAACACGGCGGAGCACGCTGAGCCCGAACTCCCGGTCACTTTCGATACCGATTGCGCGGGCATGGGGCAGACTTCCGCTTGCAAGCCGCTTGAATTCAACTCCTTTTTTGAAATCGATAAGATAGAATTCGATCTCACGCGGACTGTACCACAGGGAAGCGTTCGTGATCAGCACATGGAACAGGGTTGACTTTCCTGAACCGGTCCTCCCCCCTATAAGAGCGTGCTGCTGCGTTCCATGCCCCAGGCTCAGGTACTGCATACGGTCCGCCCCTGCTTTGCCTATGGGGACCTTCACATTTTCGTCCGCTTTCAGGCTCCACATCTCACCGTCTTCAGGTGCGGCGGCTTCAAAAGGCACTTCAACCCGTTCAGCCTCCTGGGCCTCCTGTCCGATCCGGTCCAGGATATGCGTGACCTGTTCAGGAGGAGGAGGCTTCTCCCCGTTGAATCCGGCGGAATTGAAAATATCGCGGTCAATAACACACTGATCGTCTCCGGATCTGAGAACAAGCCCCGACCTCCGGATCTCTCCCGGATCGATAAGTGAAGGAAGCTTCTGTTTGGCATCATGCAGGATCAAAGTATATACTCCGCAACGGGCACCGCTCGCGACAATTGAGGCAAGCCGTTCTACGGCTATATCACTGAAACCGGTGGGAAAGTCCGTAATTACAAGGAACCGGTAGGCTTCCGTAAGCACGCCCGCCTCCCGGTTGTATTCCTCCACTGTTTCATATTGATTTCGGAGATATTTCTGTATCACCTTCTCCATATGCTCGGTCAGATCGGTCAGTTTCTTTTCAATATGCCCCGCTTCAGTCCATATCCTGCTGTTCACCAAAGACTCGTCATAATCCCCCAGTTTCATAAATGCGGAAAAACTCTGACCAAGCCCTACTGGATCGATAATAGTCAGCTTTGCCCGTGAAGGAGGAAAAGAAGTAAGGATTCTGAGCAGAGTATTAGTGATGATTCGCAGGCCCAGATCACGCTGTCCCGGATCCGTGCGGACAAACAGGGAGCCGGCCTGCGGGAATCCGAGAGATACAGGCAGGGCCACCGATTCACCCTCCGGAAAAGGAAATACGGAGCTTTCCCCGAACTGGCCGGAAAGTACTTTTAGATTAACGCTGCTTGAGCCTAAAGGGATCAGCGCAGGAAACTCCACGGGAGGAGTCCACTGCTTCCACGCATCAGCATCCCATTCGGGAAAATCCCTGCGCCACGTTTCAAGGGCTGCCTGCGCAAAACAGTCGCATTCCCTAAGCAACCGGTCCCATTCCTTTTTCAGGTTTTTTATTTTTTTATCACGCTCCTTACGAGCCTGCTGTATCATGTCCTCCGCTTCAGCTTCCTTGTCCTTGAGCTGCAGCCGGTGCTTTTCCTTCGTCAGTTTTTTGGACTCAGCCCGGTCATGTTTCAGCCGCTTCAACCTCCGCTTAAGCATGAGGGGTGCTTTCTTTTTTATCCGGGCATACCGTTCTTCAAGGCTTTCCTGTGCTTTCTGTATTTTTTCGGCGGTGTCATTTGCCTGTTTTTCTATCCGCTTCTCAGCTTCAAGCATCCGGTCCATACGTTCCTTGAGCGTGGCATCATACGCGATCCGTTCCCGTTCGGAATGTTCAAGCCTTGAAAGGTGCTCCACTGCGTTTGTAACGTTTACGCGCAGCCAGTGCACGACCGTACGCATCTTGTTCTTTGCTTTCCATATCCCGAACAGCGTAAGGATAATTACAATAAGGAACGAACCGCTGATCCAGGGAAGACACGTGCGCAGCACCCCGTTTTTCATGGCAAACCATATCCCCCCTCCATGAAGAAGGATATATATAAAAAAAAGGAATAACATCCCCATACGACGGACAGGCCAGTAGGTCCGCCTGATTACCTTGACCGCGCGTTCGGCATTATCCATCACTTCTTCCCCGTCAGTGACGGCGTATTCCAGATTATGGATCTTTTCAAGAAGGTCCACAGCCGACGGCTCCTGCACCGGCTTAAGATCCAGTCTGTGCGTGGCTGCGAGCAGTTCAATCTTTTCCTGGACTTTCCGTGCCCTGTCCTGAAGCTCCTTCACCTTTTCGGTATAGGGAGTCGGGTGTTCCTTTCCCTCCTCAATCTTTTTTTCAAGTTCTCCGGTAATCTTCTCCTTCGACTGGCGAAGGTCATCTTCTTTTTTCTCACAGGCAAGCCGTTCATCCTCCCGGATCCGGTACCTGAGATCCCTGTATATCTTCTCTATCCGGGATGACCATTCTTCATGCCTGTTGCTGATCCTCTCTTCCTCACCGGCAGACTCCGATTTCATGCCGGTATGGTCGTCCCTGATATCCTTCTGCAATTTTTTGCGAAAATCCTCAAGCCCCTGACGCCCCTGGAATTCAGCATCGGAGTATTCCTCCTCAGCCGCTTCCTTGCCCTTGACAATATTCTTCAGTTCTCTTTCCAGTCCGGAAAGGTACACACTGAAACCGTTAATGTCCTCAGATGTTATCTGCATTCACGTATTGCCTTATCTAAAAGCCTGTTTATCTGCGCGATCGCATCAGATGCGCGTTTAACCTCCGGAATAACAGGATCGAGGAACTTCTTACCGAAACCGGAACGCGCTTTGTCCCTCCAGTTGCCGGCAGTCATTTCCCAGTGCATCTCAAGGTCATGCGCCGCTTTCATCAGAATGGCCTCTTCATGATGTACCTGGACCATATCACTCTTCTTCCTCACCGCCGGGACTTTCCGCTGAGGAAGAACCCGCCGGCCTGAAATAAAGGTCGAGGTTATCCAGCATTCTGTCCAGGCTGTGAATTGCCCTGGGAGTAAGGGATGCCAGCTTGGAAGAAAGGGTTTCACACGGCATTAAATTCTTTACAGCCTCATGGCTAAGCGTCATTGCCCATTTCTGTACGGTTTTGAGCTTTTGCTCGGCTTCCTCCTGCCGCCTGATCGCTTTCATCATTATCTTGCGCTGGTCCTCGGCAGTCTGTTTCTGACGGGGGTCCGCTCCGTACCGGGCGAACTTATAGTTGCGTTTTGCCACCTCAGCTTCTTCCCTCCGTTTCCTTACCTGTCTTTTCCAATACAGCCTTTGCTCACCCTGAAGCCAATTCTGCACACGCTGCACACTGGTCCTGATTCCGTCAACGGCTTTTCTGCATTCATTGTCAAAGGATACGTACTCAGCACGGAACCGCCGGATGATTTCGGGCGACTTGATGTTTGCTGACTGTCTGGCCACTGCATCACCTCTGGTCGAGATAGTTCTGGATCGCTTCAGCTTTGCGAAGCAGGAAAGGAATCTGCTTTTCCGACGCATCGACAAATGTATTCAGGGCATGTATCGTCCGTTCAAAATCTTCGGCAAATTTTGAATGCTCCCTGTCCCGCCATGTCTCGCCCAGACGCTTGAATTGCCTGTGGATACTGATCAGCTCCTCCTGCAGGTTACTGCTGAACCTTTTCAGTTCACCGGCAAAACGGCGTATTTCCTGAGGATCGGCAATAGCTTTCGCCATGTCCGTTTCTCCTTCATTATGTAACTAAAATCTTTTTTCGTATCTGCTGTATCTCATATTCTGCGACCCATATATCGTCCTGCCGCGTAAACGTAAAATCATGCTTTTCCAAGATATGCTTCATAACAGTATTCTCGAGCATGATATTCGCCACAATTCTCCTGATCCCTTTTTCCTGTGCTATGGGCAGGATAAACTCCACAAAACGGTTCCCAAGCCCCTGTCCCTGCCACGGGTCGCCCACCACGATGGCAAACTCGGCTGTCTCATTATAGGGATCTGAAATAAGCCTGACCACTCCAAGCATGCGTTTCCTGCCTTTATCATCAGTATTCTCGGCAATTATCGCGATTTCACGGTCGTAATCGATCTGTGTATACCGGATGAGCATCTCATGCGTCGTGTTCTTGATAAGGCCGAAAAACCTGAACCGCTGTGTCTGCTCAGAAAAGGTGGTAAACATCTCAGCCTCAAGCGGTTCATCCTCGGGACGTATAGGCCTGAACAGGACCTTCTCTCCATTATCCATGGTGAATTCAGCAACGTACTTCCGGGGATAAGGCGAAATGACCAGATGGGAATAAGGCTTGATCCCCGCCCCTGCTGTCTCTTTATCAAGCAGGACCTTTGCATCGAGCACAACGCCTCCCTTCGCGTCAACTGAAAAAGGATTCATATCTATCTCAAGTATCTCCGGAAAATCTATAAGAAGATAGGCGAATTTATGCAGAAGGAACTGGATCGATGATATATCAACACCGGGCATTCCCCTGTATCCCCTGAGCAGTGTATATATTTTTGTGTCCTCTATGAGCCGCATGGCGAGGGCCATATTCAAGGGAGGCAGACCGATATTCGTGTCTTTGAACACCTCCACAGCCACACCGCCGAGACCGAATACGATCGAAGGTCCGAAAATGGGGTCCTTTTTTGACCCGATTATCAGTTCATACTTCTTAAAAACCATTTCAGTAACCGCAACGCCCTGAATATCTGCATCAGGCACGTTCTCCCTGACAGAATCGATGATCCCGGAATAAGCCCGTTTTACCTCTTCCGAGGAGCCGAGGTTAAGCTGCAGCCCGCCTACATCAGTCTTATGCAGCACATCAGGGGACAGTATCGATACTGCAACAGGAAACCCGATATCTTCGGCAATTTCGGCAGCTTCCTCTGCAGAACCTGCAACACCGCTTCTGACAACGGGAATTTCATAATTGGCCAGAAATGTACGGGCCTCCTGCTGGGTAAGGCTGTATCTTCCCTCACCGATCACACGGTCAAGCAGGCTGCGGTTCGCTTCCGCATCAGGAGAGAAGTCTCCGGGTACCGTGTCAGGAGTCTCGTATAGAAGATCTACATTCCGCGAGTAGCTGTACATATTTATGAAAGAATCTACAGCACTTTCAGGATTTTCAAATGCGGGAACCCCTCCCTGTTCAAGAATTTCCACACCCGAAGCAACATCATCTTCACCCATAAAACTCGCAAGAAGCGTTTTTTTTCGTTTGTTCGGCAGTAATACAAGATCCTGTGCCGTCTCAGCCGCACCGGTCATTGCCTGCGGAGTGAGTATCACAAGCACACCGTCAACACCCGGATCCTCCAGGCACAGTTCCGCAGCCTGCCGGTACCGTTCATGGCCTGCGTCGCCGAGCACGTCAACAGGGTTTCCTCCGGACCATGCATCGGGAAGGACACCGTTAAGCTTCTCAACTGTCCCGCTGTCCAGTTCGGCAAGCATCCCCCCCCTGTCGATGAGATGATCAGTGGCTATAACACCGGGACCGCCCGCGTTCGTTACGATCGCGAGTCTGTTTCCATTCGGCCGCTTCTGCATGGCAAGATTCTCCGCGCAGTTGAACAGCTCCTGAATGGTCCTGACCCGTATAACACCGGCACGTTTGAATGCAGCGTCGAACACCGCGTCATTACCTGCCAGGGATCCCGTATGCGACTTTGCCGCCTTTGCTCCTTCCGAGCTTCTGCCCGATTTGAGCACAATGATCGGCTTGTTCCGGGCAAAAGCCCTTGCAGCGCTCAGGAACCTCCTGGCCCTTGTAAGGGATTCCATATATATAATGATGCTCGATGTGCCCGAATCCTGACCGAAATAGTCTATAAGGTCGCTGAAATCAACATCGATCATCGAACCGATCGAAACAAAATACCTGAAACCTACGTTCTGTTTCACAGACCAGTCGAGCACTGCTGTGCAGAGAGCCCCGGACTGGGATATAAACGCTATACTGCCCGGCAGCGCATTTTTCCCGGCGAAGCTCGCATTCAAATTAAGTGAAGGCTTCATAAAACCGAGACAGTTGGGGCCCATGATCCGCATTCCGTATTCACGGGCAGAAGCAAGGATCTCATCACACGTCTTTTCCCCCTCCTCTCCCATCTCACTGAAACCCGCTGATATTACAACAGCGCCTGCAGCACCCGCTCTGCCGCAGTCTTTGACAATTTCACGGACAGTCGGAGCAGGCGTAGCTATGACAGCCAGGTCTATCTGATGGGGAATATCCGCGACTGAGGGGTATGTTTTTACTCCCAGAACGCTCTCCCGGTTCGGATTAACCGGGTACACCACACCCTCAAAACCGGATCCGATAAGGTTCTGCATAAGAGAATATCCCACACTTCCCTCCGACGGACTCGCTCCTATGACAGCAATGGCTTTGGGACTGAACATCCTGTCAAAAACCCTTGATGTTATATTTTCCTCCGGAAGCTGAACTTGTTCCGGCTCCTCCTTCCCCATTGTCAGGAGCTGTTCAAAATGCCCCGCTGCAAGCCCTGACATGTACTGTACAATATCAAAGCTTGTAAGGATACCGACCGGTATTCTCGGCCCTGTATACGAGTCCGTAATAAGAAGATGTTCTATCTTCCTCTTTACCATAAATTCTGCAGCCTCTTCCACCGATGTTTTTGGATCGATCTCAAACCTGAAAGGCCGCATGATATCTTCAGTTCTGACAGCCTCAAGATCCCGATCATACAGGGAAACAAGCTCCATGATCGATACAGCACCTACTGTATCCCCCATCTCATCAACAACTGCAACGCATCTGATGCCGTTAGTATCCATTAAACGCGCGGCATGTCCTGCGGAATCCTCTGTTGAGCAGTGAATAACCCCCTTATGCATCATTTCATGTATCTGCATTATTCCTGTCCCTTCCCCCTCTGCGCCATATGCCGTACGATATCTGCAGCTGACAGGATGCCCAGGATAACCTTGCTTTTACTCTTGTCCGAAATCACGATGATATGTTCGACTTTTTTTTCCTGCATCAGTTTGACCGCATCAGCCGGGGCAGTATTTTGGGTTACAGTAACAGTATAGGGAATAAGAATGTCTCTGGCCCTGGTAGTATCCAGGTTTTTCCCAAAAGCCTTGAGAATGCTTCTGCTTGAAATAATGCCCTGTATCTCATTCCGACCGTTCACCACCACGCAGTACCGGAGCCGGTTGACCACCATGATCTGGGCAACTTCCCGGATACTTTTATCCTCTGTGCAGGTAACCGCACCGCGCCGCATAAGATGTAATATTTTTTTTTCCATTTCTCTCCAGATTGTATTGGATACGCAGTAAAAGTCAAGTGTTTTCTCCCGGCTTTTTCCTTTGACATCCCGCGAATAATTGGTATACTTTTTATTGGATGAATTTTACAATCCATAAAGGTTAAAACTATGCCTTCCCAATTATGCATCTTTCACGTTGATCTGAATTTCGTTAACATAAAGCCCGAATATCTCCGGAGCTGGCTGCACAAGCTGGCTGAAATGGGATATAACGGCATACTCTGGGAACTTGAAGATAAGGTGAAATGGGATACATGCCCGGACGCGGCTGCACCGGACGCACTGTCCAAGGAAGAATTCCGCTCCATTCTTGCCGAAGCCGGATCCCTCGGCCTGGAACCGATCCCCCTTCTGCAGACAGTGGGACATGCCGAATATATCCTCATGCACGATACATACAGGCATATGCGCGAACTCCCTGGCCGCCACGACTGCTACTGTACTGAAAATCCCGAAACGCGGAGATTTCTTAAACAGCTTATAACCGAATATCTGGACCTGTTCGGGAATACACGGTATTTCCACCTGGGCGGAGACGAAGCATATGTTTTCGCCCGCTGTCCCGTCTGCTCAGAAGAAGCCGGCAGGATCGGCCGCAATGCGCTGTATGCGCAGCATATCATGGATATTGCAGCCCCAGTCCGTGAACAGGGTGCACGAGCGGGCATCTGGTGCGACATGGTGCTTAACCATCCTGAAGAAATGGAGGCGATCCCCTCCGAACTCGTTATCTGGGACTGGAACTACTGGGACACGGACGGGCCGATTGAAGCCGTGCGGGTGTGGGGAAAAGGGCGTGTCACCCGTGAAGACCTGACCGATGAAATACGCAGCAGCTATCCTGAGATCACAGGAGCCAACGGCACTCTACAGGGATTCTACACATCGGACGCATTGAAGCGGATGGGATTCGATGTGTTTCTGTGCAGCGCTGCTCGGTCCGGCGGGGACAGCATATTCCTCCCCCGTACACATAAGCACGCACGGAATATTTCAGGTGCCGCGCGCAAAACCGCTGAGGCCGGCCTGCTCGGAACCTGTATCACTGACTGGGCCATACGTATTAACAGCTGGGAAACCCACAGCATCCTTCTGCCAATAGCTCCCATAATCCTGAAAAACCCCTCACTGCATGCAGATGAGGCATTGCATACTATCTGCAGCGATATGTTCGGCACAGACCCCAGCCTGTTCATCGAAGCTGCTGACACGATCTCAAAAGCGATTTGTCCCTTCAGTTACGCTCATTCAACCGGTATACAGTGGGACGGCCTCAAAGATTCCCTGCCCGCACCTCCGAACTATATCAGGAATCTCCTCACCGAGTGGAAGAACAGCGGCCGTCTTGATGAAGAAAAGGATGCTATAGACGCTGTGATCAGGAACATCGAGTCCGGCATTAATAAACTGGAAACTTTCACCGCACAGGCGAAAACGGGAAAGGAGCTTCTGAAATTCTGGTCACAAGCAGCAAAATTCCAGCTCAGACAGGCCCGCATGGCGAGGGAAATACTGAACGGAAACTGCACTTCAGATAATGGAAAAGCCCTTCGCAACCTGAAAGCGGAATATGAAGAATTCCTCTGCTTTGATCAAACCCCTGCCAGCGCAGCCAAAAATGCCGGCCTTGTATACGACTGTCTGATCGAGTATATGGAATGCGGTAGGTAGGGGCAGTGCGGCAGTGCCGCGTCATTTGTCACTCGTCATTCGTCATTGGAAAAAGAATAGAAGACAGAGGTCAGTGGACAGCGGACAGGAATCAGGGAACAGGATACAGAGGACAGAAGTCAGGAAACAGTAGGGGCGAACTGCCGTTCGCCCGGGAAAAGAATATCGATTTCCAAAATTCAAAAATCAAAAATTATTTGGCACCTTAAGCCCTTGAGCGGGGACTAATTAATGTGAAAGGCAATAACGCACATGAACAAAAAAAACGTGACCGATACAGACCTGCTTGAAAGGTATGCGGATGACGGATCCGAAGATGCTTTCCGTAAACTGGTTGACCGCCATACAGGCATGGTTTACGCAGCGTGTCTTCGTCAGCTCAGGGACCATCATCTCGCTCAGGATGCCAGCCAGGCTGTCTTTATCACCCTGGCAAAAAAAGCTTCGAAAATTAAACATAAAGCTGCGGTTGGCGGGTGGCTTTACAAAACTGCTGTATTTGTATCGTTACGGGTTAAACGGCAGGAGAAACGGCGGATGAAAAGGGAAAAAGAGGCGGAAGCTATGCAGAAAGAAATAATAAAAACAAAACCAGGCTGGGAAGAAATACAACCCTATATTGACAGGGGGTTAAACTCCCTTCCGGCCCGGCTTCGCAATGCCGTTATACTCTACTATATGGAGAACAGGTCTCAGAAGGAGACGGCACAGGAACTCGGTTGCACGGAAAACGCGGTAAAAAAACGCGTCGCGCGCGCAATCGATAAACTCCGCAGGATATTCAGGAAACAAGGAGTCGCCGTTCCAGCTGCGGCACTTATCAGCATGCTTGCTGAAAAAGCGTCAGAGGCAGCTCCTGAGGGCATAGCCTCATCGTGTCATGCTGCGGCAATGGCAAGTATTGCAGGACAGGCTGCAGCATTCGGCAATGCAGTACTGCTTTCAGAAGGAGTTATAAAAATGATGATGTGGATTAAGATAAAAACGGCTGCAGTGTGTATTGCGTCTGCTGCTGTACTGGGAGGGATCGCCGCTCCCATAGCTTTCAGCGCTGGAGCAGATGAAGAAAAACATAATAAGGTTGAAACAGCTGAAGGGATGCTTGTTAACGGGCTTCTGTTCAAGCCGGTCACGGCAAGCCGTGCATGGACGGTACCTGATACGGGCCGGAACACCTTGTACTATACAGGATTAAAGATCACAAATACACGTAGAAAAAAAGTAAGGCTGTGTCCGTATTCTATTGACCTGACGATCAGTTCTCCGGACGGCACAATGATTAAAAAGAGCGGGGGCAGATCCCGGGCCCGGCTTAAAATAATGTTAAATAACTATCCTGTTATACAGCCCGGTGAAAGTATATTTTTCAGCCCCTACGGGTTCACGCCCATGCTCGAAAAAAAAGGTCCAGGATGGCAGATCACATACAGGGACGGAAGCTCAACCCTATGGGACATCGGGCCGAAGCCGTTCGGAAAATATAGAGCAGGATTCAGGTATTCGTGTGACACAACCAGTTCAGACGTATGGGATGATAAAACGAAAAAAACAGTTGAAGTTAAAACATGGACAGGAACTGTACAGACAGATCCCGTCTCTGTCCATATTGTCCGCGGGCTGCAGGGAAGGATCGACCGGGGCGACACCTACCGCAATGCAGTGAAAAACCTGGGAAGAACGGGATTTCTGGCAGTCCGGTCTGAATCACGCCGGAACATGATACAGGAAGAATTAAGGAAATACGGCTGGAACGGGAAACCGGATCTCCTGAATAATGTTGATTTTACAAAAGAGATGGTCATCATGCTGTTCAGATCCGGCCCTGTTTCTGAAGATATTCTTGTCAGGAGCATCTCGGGCAGCAAAAAGGAACTGATGATCGAATTTGGATTGTCAAGAATACACGCGTTCTCGAACACTACTGATGAACCGCTTCTGAAATTTTCCTGCTTCTGCCTGCCTGTCTCCGATAGGATCAGGGCGAAAATACCGGGAAGGACACAAAAAATCATTACCCTGCAGCATGGAGGATGCGATGTTGACTGTTTCAAAGCTGTCTCTCCGGTCTGGACAATAGGTCCTGACGGAGGTGATGTGGCGGACGGTCTGCAGGGACACATAAAAGCTGAAAAGGAGACCATTAAACCGGGAGAGGATATCAAGGTGACCTTTACGCTGAAAGCCGCCGACTTGGAAAGGAAAGAGCCGATTTACGTATGGGACGCTGTATACAGCATGGGTTACCGCAACTACGCTTTTATGGTCAAAACGCCTGACGGGAAGTATCATTTTCTGCGCCGGAGCGTCCAGATGGCATGGGACAAGAACGCTCCCCACCTGTTGAAAATCCTTCCCGGAAGCCCTTACATGCTTTGTGAGGGACACAGAGGCAAAGCACATGCAGCCCGGTCACTTAAAAGTTTGGGACTGGATACGACACAGCCGGGGGCCTATACGATCTGCGGGGTTTATTCGGAAACAGGATGTTATGAAAGCCCTATAGGTTCGGATGCCACGATCCGTTGGGGAGGCAACATAGCCACGAATACAGTACAGGTTAAAGTGGCCCCTTCACACTAAGAAGAGGACAGAAGTCAGAAGACAGAGGACAGTAATGCGGAGTGCGGAAGTCGGAGTGCAGAATACAGAGTAATAGACAGAGAAATTCTAAATTCTGTCTAAACTCTTGTCCAAAATAATAGTTTGTCATGCCCCGGTTAATCCGGGGCATCCAGCTTTTTATGTCAGTATATAGCACATATTTCCTGGATTGCCCGGACAAGCCGGGCAATGACAATTCTTGGAAATAAGAGACAACCTGGTTTTTTTGCGTGACATAACTTGTCTAAAACGGCCTTTTCTTATGTAACTTTAAAGGGCAACATGGCTTTCTAAAATTATTTTGGACAGCAGTGAGTCTGAATTATTAATTTGCGGAACGTAAAAGGGCAGCCGCCCTTCTTCGCCAAGGCTACGGCGAGGTTTTCAACAAGACCTGCTTCCGCTATAAAAAAGGCGGGCGAACCGCAGTTCGCCCCTACTGTCCCCTGTTTACTGATCCCTGACCGCTAATCCCTGTCTCCTGTCTCCTTCCGATAGCGGAATATACGGTTTCAGGTCGAATACGGGACTCCCGTGCACAGCGTCCAGACCCTGCACGCGGAGTATATTCTCCTCTATACCCAGAAGCCGTACAGCGGTAAGCCCCAGAGGAGAGGGCCTTCTCGGGCTGCACGCTGCGAACACCCCTTTGAATTCGCCCCAGTAATTGTTGTGCTGCAGTGTATATCCTTCCGACAGATGAAAGCCGAATATAACGTGGATATACTCGCTTTCCTCCAGTCTTAATAGACCGTCTGCAAACTGCGGATATATCTCTATGCAGCTTTTCTCTTTCTTCATTTTGAACGGGTCAGCCGGTTCTTTAAACGGGCTGATCACGGTTCCGATCTCTGTCAGTTCCATTCCGGCTCCTTAGTCATAACGGTCTCAGCGGATTAATAACCGGCCTGCCTTCCTTTTCCCTCACTTCAGTCTCGACCCGGTACACCTCTGCGATATGTTCAGCGGTCAGTACGGTGCGCGGTTCTCCTGCAGCATATATATCTCCTTCATGGAGCATAATAACCCTGTCAGCGTACCGCGCAGCAATATTCAGATCATGCATACTGATCACGGCGGACACGCCATGTTCGGAAACGGAACGGCTGATTACGTCCATAACTTCAAGCTGATGGCGGATATCCAGGCCTGAAGTCGGCTCGTCAAGCAGAAGTATGTCCGCCTCCTGGGCAAGGGCCCGGGCAATGATCACCTGCTGCTGCTGTCCGCCGCTTATTTCATGGAAATCACGCATGGCAATTTTCTCGAGCCCCATTATTTTGAGTATATTCCAGACCCTGTCCTCCCCTGCCGTACGCCTTTCCGTGGCCAGATACGGGTACCGTCCGGCAAGGATCGCATCGAATACTGTTATAGGATACAGATACGATGTTTTCTGGGGAAGATACGCCATGTGGAGCGCTATCTCCTTCCGGGTCATTTTCATAATATCCCGTTCATCAAGCATTACGGTCCCGTGCTGATATTTCAGTATCCTGTTCATACACTTGATCAGCGTTGACTTGCCTGCCCCGTTCTCACCCACAACCACGACCGTCTCCCCGGGCATAATCTTGAACGATATGCGGTCAAGGACCGGCACTCCGGGATAGCTGAATGTTACGTCCCGTACTGTGAGCTTCACCGCTGGTCATGCCTCCTTCGCGATATGATGAGATAGATAAAGAGAGGAACCCCCATAAAGGACGTCAGAATGCCTACCGGAAGCACTGCCGGAGAGATAACGGTGCGCGCGATCGTGTCCGATACCAGAAGCAGCGCTCCCCCGCACAGCCCTGACAGAGGGATCAGGAACCGGTAGTCTCCCCCGATCACCCGTCTCATGATATGGGGGGAGACCAGCCCCACAAAACCGATGATCCCCAGAAAGGCAACGCACACGGACGTGATAAACGCTGCAATCAATATACCGAGGATCCGGAGGCTCCTTGTCTCAACACCGAGGGATTTGGCCGATTCTTCACCGCTTTCCAGTATATTGTAATGCCAGCGCATCCATACAAAATAGACAAGAGCTGGCGCTGCGCAGGCCGCCATGATAGTGACATCCTTTATCCCCGCCCTGCCCACATCACCAAAGGTCCAGAACACAACGGAAGCCACCTTGATATCGTCGGCAAAGTACTGGAGAAGCATTGTCGCGGCCTGGAACAGGGCACCCATTGATATGCCCGCGAGTATGGTCGACTGCGCTGAAAGCCCGGTTACACCGGCTATCATGAGTATCAGGAACGTGCCGGCCAGAGACGCTGCAAAAGCGAAGATGGTCACGATATACGGATTGTTCAGAACCACAGGTATATCCGTGCGGCTGACCTCGCCCAGCCCGAACACAATGATTGCGAACGCGGCGCCGAATGCGGCGCCCTGGGAAATGCCCATGGTAAAGGGGGAGGCAAGCGAATTCTTGAGAAGGCACTGCATCACACACCCGGCCGCTGCCAGGCTGATACCCGCGATAACAGCTGCCGCAACTCTCGGAAACCTGATATTCCGCACGATCACAGCCTCTTTCTGGGCACCTGAAGCAAACAATCCCCTGAGTGCGTCTGCAGGGCTTATGTGCACCGGCCCCGAGCACAGTCCGTACAGCATCGCGGCACCCAGCAGTGTCAGAAGGATTATCCCCGCAAGGATCTTCCGCTGCCTGTACCTGGCGTATTGAGCACGGATGTCTTCACTCTTTTTCATCAGTTTTTTTCTGATAAAGATATTCGGCTGAATCCGCCCCATTCCTCAGCCATCCGCGCGTATACAGGTTTTCCGATAAGGAATGTGTATATTTCGTCCGCCTTGCGCCCGGGATCGATATCCGTGAACTGCTCGGGGAATGTGACTTTCCCGATATAGTATGCGTCAGCAAGAGCTGTGCCAAGGTTTGTGGTGTAAAAATTGTAGGGAAGCAGCCCGTACAGCCTGTCAGTCCGAACCGCTTTGAGAAGACTGTACCATTCGGGATTCTTTGCGTAGTCATCCCGTACATGAGCAAGTCCTCCTTCATCAATAAAAATGATATCCGGATCCCATTTAATGATCTGCTCTTTGTCAACGAAAATATGCCCGTCCTTTCCGGAGCCGCGTGTCACGCTTTTCGCGTGGAGCAGTTCAAACAGGGGATACCCGTATTCCGTGCTCGTGAGACCGTGGGTCCCCTTGTACCCGAGTCCCCCCGTATATACAGAGGGCTTGTCCTTTTCCGGTATATCTTCTGTCCTTGAAAGCAGGTCGTTCTGGCATTTCTGAATAAAGGCGATTACCTGCTCTGCCCTCTTCTCCCTGTCAAGTATTTTTCCGGCTGTGCGCAGAGAACTGAATATATACTCGTTGTCGAAGGTGCCCAGATTCCCGTAGCTCAGCATAACAATGGGGATGCTTGTCTTGGCCTGCAGGCCGTCCGCTATCCGGGGTTCGGTGTACGAAATGAAAATGACATCAGGCCCGGCTTCAAGGAGCGCCTCCGGATTGAGCTGGGGCGAAGGCGATGCAGCACCCACATGAGGAAGGCGCGCGAGTTCAGGATGGGCCATCATGTACGGCCTGCCTGTGCTGCTCTGGATTTCAAAACCGCTCTCAATTGCCGCTACCCTGCCGGCTGCCTGAAGATATACAATAAGACGGAGCGTGCCCGGGCCCCTGCACACGATCTTTTCTGTATTCCGGGGAACCTTGACCTTTCTTCCCGCTGCGTCAGTTATGATCATTGTGTTTTCCGTACTTTGCCCGGCTTTGTTCCTGCATGCCGTAAACACGCATAAAAGCAGGCAGCAGGCGAAGACAGCGGTCAGCGTATCTGTTCCGTTCATACTGCGGATTTTCCTTTCACCGGATGTATCCCCCGTCCCGCAACCATCCAGTAATCCTCTCCGATGCAGCGAATGCATACAGGACTGCCTTCATGCAGGCGCGTCCTTGTCTCCATGGCCTGCTCACCGCATTTCGAACAGGTCGCTGAATCGAATATGGGAGCGTATTCGAGTCCCTCGGGCACAACATCCTGAACAATAAAGATATCCTTTTCATCCTTTTCGAGCACACCGAAGGACATCTGTGTCCAGAGCTCGTTCATCCGGCTGTATTCCTCCGGCGTAAGCTTTTCCCGCTTCTTCACACCCCTGTCGAACAGTTCCATAGCTTCTTTATACACAGGATCCTCATCTGAATGCTCATCAGGGGGATTAACCATAACACGCACACCCGAATCATCTTCCCTCCTGTAGAACGTGACCGCGGTCTTGCCCAGATCTTTGTATATCATTGCATTGTTTCCGAAGGTACAGCCGCTGATCGCCTGGATACCGTCAGCGAAACAGTTGTTGCACTCGACAACGGCCATGATCTTCTCCATTCCGGTCGATTCCGCTATGCCAAGCTTTCTGAATGCGGTGCACACAGCACGCACACCGTATGCCACGTACGAACAGTAATGCCCGTGTATCTCTCCCGCTTTCATAAGAAGGTGCTCAAGATCATTTTCGGCGATCATGTTTCTGATATTTTTTCTCGGGTCTTCCCGTTTTTTCATGTTTCTACTCCTTAAAATACCATGTCAATACCGAGTGTAAAAGCAATACCGGGCATGGGAAAGCCGTACACTTCTTCATAATCCCTGCTGAAGATATTTTCTGCGCCCAGCCGTACGGTTCCGTTAAACCCTTCCTTCTTCCAGACCGGATAGGATACGTTTCCATCCACTGTGACGAAACCGCCCATCTCCTCAACTGACGAAGCTCCGGGTGTGGCAAGGCTCCCGACAACGGTACCGCGCTTTCCCACATATCTTAAGGCCAGAGCAGCTTTGAGACCGTTCTGTCCATAATACCTGATCCCTGCATTCGCCTTTTCATCAGGCAGTTCTACAAGTTCCTCCGTACCGCTCTCATCAAAAATATCGCCCTTCTTGTCTGTCTTCTGCAGCGTGAAATTGGCAAACATGGAAAGATGTTCTGAAACAGTATACTCCCCCTCCAGTTCGATACCGGATATTGTCACTTCATCAATATTGTATACGACCCGGGACGGGGAATAGCCGAAGATGGTCCTGAGATAATCCTCAATAACATAGTGAAATGTCCTTACTACCACGCGGGTATTCTCTTTAAATACATGCTCTGCTCCGATCTCGACCTGCAGAGCTTTTTCGGGCAGAAGGTCCTCCCTGTCACTCGGCTGGTATCCGGCATAGTACCAGTAGGACTCAGGGCAGGTAGGGAACCTGTATGCATAAGCCAGGTTTGCGGTCAATACCCCGTGCTCCCAGGCTTTCCATGCCACACCCGTATTGGGACTGAATCCCTGGATAACGACCCTCTCCTCTTCGTCAGCCCGGTAATTGTCATATCGGAGGCCGAAATCAAGATCAACCAGCGGTTTGAGATCCCATGTATCCTGTATGAACAGGGAATGGGTGCGGGAATTCTCGCCTGCACCTTCAGAGGACGAAGGTGCTATCCGGAAATAGCTGTTATCAACGGACTCGATGTCGATGTCACCATACCGGAAAAAGGTTCCTTCAGCACCGTATTTCAGCCTGTGTTTTTCAACAGTCTGGTCGATCTTGAAAAGCCAGCCCCATGTGTTGTCCTCAGGTTTGGCAGTCCGTTCCAGCACAAGATCGTCCTCATCATCAATAGCATGGTAGTACTCTGTCCGGTACTGATCGTTCAGGTAGGTGCGGAATGCAAGGTTCAATAATCCAAAAGATTTACTGAGACTGACATCATACTGTTCCCGTATATTGACCCAGTAACTGCCGTCACCCCAGTCAAGGGATGGGACAGGAGGCCCGAAGGGGCCGGGGTTCCCCCACCACAGAAGGCCCGGACCGCCGCCTCCGTCCTCGTCCGACTCAGGATAGTCATTATCGTAATAGGTGCTGCCGTCAATATTTTCAACGATAAAGCCCCGTTCATGAGTGGTATAGCTGGCACCGATCCCCAGTTTCCAGTCATTAGCGAATGTGAATGTAAAACGGGTGTTGAGATCGGTCCGGTTCACATAGTTGTTGCGCAGGTAACCGTCTGTCTGCCAATATCCCAGAGAAACATCATAGTTGAAAAGATCCCCGGGACTGCCCTGGTTCGAGATCCTGGTATCGAGAGTATTGAACGATCCGCAGGAAAGGGAAAGATCGGTCTTAACATCCCCGGCCCCCTGCCTTGTAATGATATTCACGACACCGCCCAGCGTGTTCCCGTATTCAGCGGATGCAGCTCCCCGTATCACCTCTATCCGTTCGATATCCTCGGTTGACAGTGATGCCCAGTCAACATAGTCACCGCCGTACACTCCGCAGCCGTTAAGGGGCCTGCCGTCAAGCAGGATCAAAAACCGCGATTCGTCAAACCCGCGCAGCGTTACAGCACCGCTGCCCGCTCCGCCTCCGGGTGACATTCTTGTAATATCTATACCGGCTGTGCTTTTGAGAAGACCGTCAACAGTACGCGAATGCTGCGGCTGCACAATATCATCATCTGTAATCACCTCTTTCGCCCGGGCCGCCTCCCTGCTCAGAACTGTTATCTCATCCAGTTCAACGACATCAGCGGTATATTCATGTTCGTATCCTGCATCATCAGCAAATGCAGGTATCCAGGCGAATACCAGTGCTGCGGCAACCATAAAACTATATATATGATCTTTCATTGTTAATATCCTTGAAATAAATATGATTATATTTTCTTGACTGTGCGCGTAAGCCTGCTATAATCATAGTGCGGAAGGCAGTTATCCTGTCACGGGAGTTCCGGCATATGCCGGAACGAGCTGCCCTTCCGCTTTTTTTTTACGGGGGCCTTCTTTTTTCCGCACTCATAATAATTCTGCCTTCAACTAATATCTACATTTAGATTGCTACGTTTATGATAATCGTGTTACTCGTTATGTAAAAAAATTATTCCAGATCCCTGCCCGTGCTTGTCATGCTCAACGTTCCGTGCTTGATGCCCTTTAAGGACCTCAGCATGTGAGCAAGTTTCTGAACACTCCGGGAATCCCCTTTAACAGCTATAATCTCAAGGCAGTTGTGATGGTCCAGGTGCACGTGCTGGGAGCAAATTATATTGTCCTGAAAATCGTGCTGGATATCAGTCAGTTTGTTGAGAAGATCCCTCCTGTGGTGATCGTATACTACTGTGACCGCCCCTGCAACCTCTCTGCTCTCATGCCACTGCTTTCGGACAAGCTCCTGACGTATCAGGTCGCGTACGGCCTCTGACCTGTTGCCGTAATTGCGTTCCCTTATAAGCCGGTCGAATTTCTTAAGGAGCCCTTGTTCCAGAGAGATCCCGCACCGCGCAAGTTTCTGCATAATACCGATCCTGAAAAAACAGCATTGCAAGATGTGTTACGAAATTTTTAATTGTAGCACATCTCCCGCTTTTGTCAAGCTTTTTTAAAAGGATTTTATGAGTATTTACCGAGTTGGTGACTAATTACAATAGGCAACTGTCATAGTATGGATAAGCGTGTCTCACAGGATTAACAGGATTAATGGGGTAGCTCGGGGTCTTCAGACCCTGGATCAGCGAGTAAGGGAAAGACGCCTTTAATCTTCCAACCTTTCAAGTGCTGCCTTGCCTGCACGCTGCAGCCTGACTGATTTGGAATCGGCAGCTTTTTGGAAAGCGGGTTTGCTTTGTTCATCCTGCCATTGGCTCAGGGCTGCTATTGCAGCTATTCGGATCACATTATTCTTGTCATACAGATATTTCCGGATTGCGGGAATGTGCTCTTTCAGATCAAGCAGTTTAACACACCGTATTGCAAGGTCTGCCCGGCCATTAAAAATTCCCCAGGTTCGGACACCAGAATTCCCCACCCTGGAGTATAGCTAAGGAGGAGATCTTGTCAAGGACAAAACTTTTCCTTTCTCCCGGGGGGTACCCCCCGGACCC
>Ga0272441_10001504_pt1 | contig 49741 bp, 38 predicted proteins | sample SSMProp6N_FD_193582 | JGI IMG/M metagenome (GOLD analysis project Ga0272441, IMG submission 193582) | Marine sediment archaeal communities from Little Sippewissett salt marsh, Falmouth, MA, United States - SSM-Prop-6N | ecosystem: Environmental > Aquatic > Marine > Wetlands > Sediment ... | reverse complement strand
ACACGGCCCCATCTTCGGCCGCCTCAAATGCCTCGCGGAACGGTCCCTCCAATTCGAGGAAGATCGGCACAACGCGGGTGGCCTTCCCCTCGTGCTTGGCAGTCTTGCGGGCGTGCACCGTGAATCGGCCGCGGTCCCACGAGACATCGTCCCACGTCAGGGCCGCAACCTCGGACGGTACGCGCAAGCCGCCCCACCGGGCCAGCGCAAACGCCAGACGCCACGCCGGGGACGGCAGGGCGTCCATGATGGCCTGCGCCGTGTCGGTCGGGACGAAATGAAACCGGGCTTCGGTGAACTTGCCCGTCTTGACCCCGTCGGCGTCGAACGGATTCTCCCGGAGCAGCCGCCGCTTGATTGCCGCCCGGAAGAAGTGCCGCGCCATGCCGCAACGCCGCCGGGCCGTCCCTTCGGAAAGCGCGGGCTCCCGTTTCGTCCGCAACCAGATCGAGAAGTCCTCGGCGTCACCGGGGCCGATAGCGTCAAGCGCCCGGTCGGCCCCGAAGTACTCAACAAGGTCGGCCTCTACTTGGCGATAGATGATCTGTGTGCCGCGGGCCACGTCGCCCCGGCCCTCAATGTAGCGCTTCAGCCATGCGCCAAGGGACGGCGCACCGTCCGCAGCGTCGGCCAGACCGCAGACAACCAGCCGTTCCCTCAGCCGGTCCGTCAAGCCGCCCATCCACTCGGCCGTTGAGGGGGGCAGGGCCAGGCCGTGCGTCCGGGCGCTCACGAGGTGCTCGACGTGCCGCTTGACCTCTTTGGCCACGGCCTTCGTCGCCCGGCCGAGCCGTATCCGCCGCCGCTTGCCGTCGGGGCAGATTACCAGAACCTCCCGCGTGCCGTTCTTGGCTGTGCTTACGCTTGCCATACGTCACCTGCCTTTCCGTTTCCGCATAGGCCGCAGTGTCACCTGGAGGCCAAGGTACGCAGCAAGACGCTCCAGGGTTTCAACGCTCAGCCGTCGCTTGCCGTTCATAAAGAGGCTGAGTTGGCTTTCGGAGATACCTGTATCTTTCGCAATGCGATAGCAGGTCTTGTCGCTGTCTCGGATCGCTGCGCGGATTTCGTCGAGTATCGGGGCCATTTCCTCTTCATCGTACCCCATGCTTTGCTGTTTGTCAAGCACGTTCTCGGAGTTTTTCTCGGGCAGTTTCAGAATGGCCGGGGCCGTTGCGTCGACCTCGTCGTCCCGTTGTGCGCCAAGATTGCCGTAGTGCGCCAGTCCCGAGGCTAGGCGTCCTTCGGGTGTCTTGGCGCTCTTCGCGGGCAAGCGCCATACCCAAGCACTGCCTTCGGCGAAACCCTGGCGCTCGGAAACCACCCCGAGCCGCTTCTTCGCACGGTCGAGCGTCCGGGATTTGATGCCGTCCCGCTCGGCCTGCTCCTTCACCTCCCTGGCCCCAAGGGGGCTGTCGGCAAGCAGCGCAGAGAGCCAATCCACGGCCTCGGCCACGGCGCTTGAGTGGTCATCCCCGTCGCCTTCGAACGCGAGAGCATCATCCGCGCTCAAGTGAACCGGGTCCGGTTCCCACTGCACGACGGTTCCGCCGTCCAGCCCCGGCCCCAGTTCGTATGCCATCCCCGTGCCGTCTTCCGCCAGGTTGTTCTTGACCGGCAGCAGAAGCCGTCGGCGGCCGGTCGGGTCTTCCTTGGCCTTGGCTACCGCCCACACGGCCCGCGCCGCCGCATTGAACGCCAGGCTGCCCATCGTGCGGTACATGGCCGGGCCGCCGCTCTTGCGTAGGTGGCTGACGGCCAGGATCGCCACGTCGTGATCGGTTGCGAGTCGGGCAAGCGGGGCAAGGACGGCCCGAATCTCGGCGTTTCTGTGGGCGTCCGCGTGCCCCAAGTAGGCCGTGATCGGGTCGATGATGACGAGGCGACAATCCTTGACGCCCTGAATGGCCTCTCGCAAGGCGTCAAGGTTGGCACTGAGATCCAAGGGGCTCTCAACAGAACCGCCGCCCCGCACGTTCGGCACCTCGACGGCCTGTAGGGCGGTGATGCGATGCACGTCCGCCCCGGCCGCGTCGAGGCGCGGGCGGATGGTATCGGCCAGCCCGTCCTCAGCCGAGAGGATGACGACACCGCCGGGGTCGGCACCGGGTGCGCCGTCCGGCCACGCCGCGCCCCTTGTCACACGGGCCGCCAGATCCAGGGTGATGAACGACTTGCCGAGGCCGGGGTCGCCCACGAGGATCGTCGGCTTGCCGAGGGCGATGCGCTCCAGCCAGAGCCACCGGACCTCTTCGGGTTCCACGTCGGCAAGGCAGACCGTCACCGCCCTAGCGCACTTGTTGCCCTGCGCGAGCCGTGCGACACGCTCCTCGATGGTGCCGAGCGCGTCGCCGGGCTGGAAGTCCGCGCGGCCGGTGTCACGAATCAGGTTGCAGGCGAAATCACGAAGCCGCCGGGTGACGGCGGCCTCGTGAATCGCCTTGGCGTGCATCGGAGCCGCCGCCGGTGTCGCGGCCTGCTCCGTGAAGTCAATCAGCCCGTCTCGGCCGCCGACGGCCTCAAGCGCGCCCCCTTGCTTCAGGGCGCGCTCCAGGGTGGCCAGGTCGAAGCCGTCGCGGCTGTCTTCGCCCAGGCCGAGCAGGAAAGCGAAGAGCCGTTGCCGGGCGGGGTCGAAGAAGTCGTCCGGCCCGACCACTTTCTCGACCTGTGGCAGGACTTCCTTCGGCCAGACGATGCAGCAGCCGAGCAAGGTCGCCTCCGCTTCGTCTGCCCGCGCTGCGGCGGGCACCTGGTCAAGCAGGGTTGCAGGAAGGTTCGGACGGGTCATGCCGCACCCCCTTCCTGCTGATTGTCAATCCAGGCGACAAGGGCGCGGGGATCATAGAGTCGCCTGCACCCCAGCCGCACACACGGCAGCGTGCCGTCCGCCGTTCGCGAGTACAGGGTCCGCTCCGAAATACTGAGCGCCTTCGCGGCTTCACGGGCGCTAAGGAGCAGTTTCGTTTCGGAAGGGGTTCGGTCAGTCATTGAGTTCCCCCTTTCGCCCCGTCTGCCGAGCGTCGATCCGCGCCAGTTCTTCGCGAATCAATCGCATGGCCTGCTCATCGTACAGCCGCAGGCGGCCTGCCTTGGCCGACGGTTGGATGTGCTCTCTCGTGCGCAGAATGTACAACACACGGTGCAGCGGCACGCCCAGGCGCTCGGCCATCACACCGGGCGTCCGCAGTTGGGGAATACGTCCACTTCGCATCGCACAGACTCCTTACTCTGGAAGGCGCCATTGCCCTCCGTAGGAAGGTGAGAAGTCTGCGCAAACGTACTGCGAACGCCATTGAGAGGGCAGAAATGGGGAAAAGAGTGGCGGGCGTTCGCGAACAGATCGCGAAGACGTTCGCGAACGGCTAGGGCCTACGGTCTAGGAGCGCGTCATCCATGCCGTCTGGGTCCCCGTAATCGGGATCATCCTCCTGTTGCTGGATGTATGCTTCGGCTAGGCTGTAGCGTTCCGCGCGAGAAAGACTATTGAGTCTAGCCCTTTCTTTTGGCTTTGCTTTGTCAATTAAAGTTGCCATTACCGCATCAACCCTGTCGTCAGTGAGTCCTTCAAGAGGATCAGACCCGGACGCATCGGCCAAGTTGTCCAAGTCCACTTCGTTAAGCGAACGGGCTCGTGGCGAACCCGGCTTCTCTTTGTGGTGCGCGTCCCGCCACTTCCGCAACTCATAAGAGTGGTCAAACGCTTTCTTGATGGTTGCCGTGCTACACCCGATCCGCCTCGCGAAATCGTCGTAACTCGTGTACGGGTCTCCGCGCTGATGTATTTCGTGTAACTCCGCGAGAGCGTCCTCCCATTTCACCCCGCCAGTTCCCACTCCAGGCTTGGCCTCGGAGTCCTCTGCTGGTGTCCCTGTGTCGGCCTCGGTTCTCGCCTGTGACGGGACCGGCGCAGGTGGCGGCTCTTGGTATTCCGCTGCCGCCTTCCGTTTCGCGGCGTTCTCCCGCACCCAAGCCTGCATAGGCTCCCAAAGGTCCGTAGCCAGTCGGCGGACGATTTCCACTTTGGCTGTCTCGTCCCGGCACTCGGGCAGGACCAGAATCGCGCCGCGCTCCACGAGGACGGCCACGCCGAGGGGTTTCCCGATCTTGTTGGTGACGAGCGGCTCGGCGTCGGCCTTCCACCGTTCGCGCCGCTCCGTCGCGAAGATGCGATTCAGAATGCGCCGCGAAGCACACCGCCTCGGCGTCTCGCCCGGTTTAGGCGGCACGGCCGGGGTTGCGGGCCGCAGGCGCGGCGACTCGATTCTGACTCGTATTTGTTCGGCGAAGCACTCAAGTAGCGGGTCGATCCAGGGGGCGACTTCTTCGGATGCGCTCTCCGGCTGCGCGTCCGGGGGTTCCTGCGGTGCGAATCTGAAATCCTGCTCGGACAACAAGCCGGGCGGCAGTAATCCGAAAAGGAAATGGGCCGTGTACACCGGCTCCTTCTCCGACGGTGTACCCGGCTTCGATATCGGTTCCGCGAACGCGAGGCCGAGAATCGTGCCCTGCTTGATTGCCCCGGAAAGGTTCAAGGCTTGAGGCGGCAGGTCGAATGAAAACCGGCCAAAGGGCTCGGGCTTCGGAGGTTCGCCATAGCCCGGAGCACCGGGCTGGCGAAGGGCCGGTGGAGCCTGTGGCCCTTCCCACCAGTGCGGGCCGTGGACGTATAGAGCCGGCGCGTGCTCATAGACGGGCTGCTTGGCCGATGTGACAACGCCTTTCAGCGCGTGCCCAGTGTCGGCCTGCCCGATTTTCTCGGCCAGAGCGTTATCGAGACAGACAACAGTTACTTTTTCGACTGGCTCGGCCACGGCTTGCCTTTTCCGCTTAAGCCGAATACACAGCCCCAAGCACAGGCCACCCGATTGCTCCGATTCTACCACGCCGTTGGCGTGATGTCAGCAAAGGATATTGCACGAGCAAGACGTGTGATCTCCCAGTAGCCCACGGCCTTTGAACGTCGCAATGACGCCACATAGCATGCCAAAAACGATGTTGACTGCCTTCAGACTTTGCTGCATTATGACCTATTGCGTGCCGCAGTCGCGCCCGCAATGTTTGTCGAAGAACGTGCTCGCGGAGTAGGAGGTACGTGAGTGGCCGTAAGCAAGAAACCCAAGGATCACAGAGACCTTCTTAGGGTCGATGCCAAGCCGCCAGGGTCCTATCAGCATTTCGCACTGGCGCGATTAACGGCCTATTCAGTACGCTGGCTTACCTGCTGGGAGATCCCTACTACCTACGAGAACATTAGCGTCCTCAACGCGCGCCTGTTTCCGATCAAATTCTCGTTGGCCGGTTTTCCCGAAATGCCGGACGCGATGGCAACCAATCGAACCATCTTGCAGATGCGTCCGAAGTACCGCGGTTTCGCCACATCGGACCCGCGGAGAGGTGTCTTTCTAACGGAGAAGGGACGCCAGGAGGCTATCAGGGTTCAAGAATCTGTAGGGAGTCCTACTCTTGAAGGAGTGACCGTGGAAAGCCGTGCTGTGGAAGAGGTTCACCTTGAGGAGAAGGCAAGGAGCCGTACGAGAGACCCGGAGCAGATCATTAAGCAATGCAAAAGCAAGCTGCTGTACCGTCGTTACACAGAAGGCCGCTTTGAGGATACCGATATCGTACATTTGTTAGGGTTAGTTTCCTTATACGACCATACTCCGCCCTCGGAAGTCCGCAAAGCGTTCCGCCAGCTCCGAGCTGACGCGAACGCCATTTCGGACGGTGATTTTCTGAGGTTCCTGGATGATGTTATAGCGCGCTTCTCAGTTTACCTTAACAGGCAGGATGCGTAGGGGGGCGAGATGAGACACGAGACTATTGAGCCACGAACAGCCATTCGTGAAGAGCGACGGCAGGCCAATGAGGCGCTTGGACGCAGTTTCTGCAAGACTCTCGCAGAACTGATAACTAACAGTGACTCCAGCGCGAAGAGGAAGCATCAACTTCCGCACGATAGCGGCTTGGTTAATCTCATGCTGCAAGTGCCCAAGGGCACGCAGTTGGATACGGCAGGCCTGAAGGACAAGCTGCGAGGTGCGTTACCCACGCGAAGGATCGGTATCGATGTTGTTACGTCCAAGGGCCACGGAAGACAGGCCAGAGAGATCGTGGTGGTTGACGAGGCACAGGGGATGTGCTATGAAACGCTTAAAACAGCGTTGGACGATATCGCGGGAGATCGCAGCGCGTTGGCCGGGGGGGCGGTGGGCCGGAATCTCTTTGGACGCGGCCTCTCTGATGTGATGCGTGCACATGAAGGGGCTCAAGTCCAGACGTTTGACGGAACGCAACTGTCCACCGCCAAGGGCGGTTGGGCTCCTCACTGGAAGGTCGATCTTGCATGTCATGATAAGCCCCGGCGCGCTGATTTCAAGAAGACGTTTCTTGTTGCACGCAATACAGGCACAGCAGTTCGGTTTGTTGGGTCTAGCGCTAAATTCACCATCCCTGATCCGCCGTACATTGTCTCGCGCCTGGCCAACTTCTACATGCTTAGGCTGATCGCCTCTGACCCCAATGTCCATCTTATCCTGAGACAATACCGCGCGGCTGGCAAAGTAATCGAAGATCGCATTACGTACGACTTCCCGGTCGGCCCGGTGGTCGAATCCTTCTCAAGGACCTTTGATCCAGGAAGCGGCTTCGATCCATTACAGGTAGATTTTCTCCTTGCGCGCTCTGATCAAAAACTCCAGGGCCTAGGCGGGGACAAGGATGCCCGGGAAAATGGCCTGCTGATTGTAGATGAACTTGACGCTGTATACGAGCTGACGTTTGTCGATCCGGACTACGAAAAGGCGGAATTCCTTCAGCACGTTTTTGGCATCGTTCGCGTTAGAGGCCTTCGGGCAGTCTTGGAAGCACACCTGAACTCGCCGGATTTCCCCACCTCGCCTTTGCGGGTGGACCGCGAGGGATTCAATCGAGACCACGAGTTTAGCAAGGCCCTGTTCACCTTTCTGGCTGATCAACTGCGACCGTGCTATGAGAAGGAGCGGAAGCGACTCGAAGAACGGCAACAGGGCAAATTATCCGATGCCACGCGCAAGAGAATTGACGGTGCCTTGAAACACCTCAACAAGTACTTCCAGAAGATCACGGACATGGCCGGCACTGGACAGGGAGGAACCATCGACGAAGCCGAGCCACCTTCGGAGGCTGTCTGTTTTTTCCCGAAATCTACAAGGCTCATCGTCGGCCGTCCGAGGAGAGCACTCCTGCTGATAAAGGACAGTATCGTCGCTGATGGCTGCGAACTAATTGCCACCGCAACCGAAGGGTTCTTTGTTCAGCCGGATTCTGAAATTATCTATAGGGAAACGACGCCTCGATGGTCGCCGCACCCGAAGTTCTTTTGTATCCCCTTCCTGGTCACAGGCTCAACAGTCGGGCATCGCGGAATCATAACGGCACTTGTGGGTTGCATTGGAGGGGAAACGGCCGATGCCACGCTCCGAATTGAAGACGTTCTAGAAGAACCTACTATTGTATTGCCTGAGAACATGGAATTCCGCCCTCACACATCAAGCGGTCGCCCCAATCGGCGGAATGGGCTCACACTGTATGTCAATTCCCAGGTTATTTCATCTGGGCACTACGTACGGTTTTCCATCTTGCGGCGCACAGGTGATGTGGAAATGATCGATGACTCGGGGGATGGGGTTCAGCAACTGCACGTGAAATTGGATTCCAAGAGACATGCCGTTCAGGGACAGAGTGTTTTCAGGGTGCGCGTGCCGTGGCGCGGCACTGCTTGGAACCAGCACGCGTTAGTCGAAGCCCGAGTCAAGGCTGGATCGAATCGGATTGTTGTGCAAGGTCACATTCTACTGGATCAACCAGACCCAAATGAGGGGGGCTTGTTCAAGGAAGTTAAGTATGGGGATGTCGATGGCCCTCGTCCGAGCTACTACGCGGCCGGCGTTATCAAGGTTAACATGCATGATGCACTGAACAGAGTTGTGTTCGGTGCTGCCGAGACCGAACAGGAGGCTCAGAAGATCTTCGACCGGCAGGTAATTGAGAGCCCCGCAGCACAGCAGCGCCTCGCCGCGGTGTTGCTTGAGGAGGCATCATTTCGCGCGTTAGAGCAATTGCGTAGTGACAATAAACTGCACATGCCGAAGGACGGAGAGGTTACAGAAATACACAGACAGGTGGACAGTTACAAGTTCTCGTCCGCAGTGGATGTCTACCGTGCCCTCGTACGCTAGGGGGGGTTGATGCTACTGAAGGGCGAAGTCGTCAAAGAGGTGTTTGGCGGCGGTTCATAGACAGGTTTGCCGAATGGTCGGCGCGGTAATCGGCCTTTCAATGCTTCCTTAAGCCTCTTCCGCGCTATCTCTAGGTACTTGACTATAATGTCGGCACCCGCTGCTTTTCTCCCATGGAGAACGGCTGCCACTGCAGTTGTCCCTACCCCGAGAAACGGGTCAACTACGAAATCCCCCTCGTCTGTAAGGGCTAAGATTAGGCGCTCCGCCAGTTCGAGAGGGAACTGGCATGGATGCTCGGTCTTCTCAGGATGCTTGCTCTTTACGTTCGGGATAATCCAAACGTCCCCAGGGTTTTTGCCTAGAGGGTTGCAGGAGTATGTACCTTTTCTTTTCCCCTTATAGGCACGCTTGCCCGGGTACTTCTGAGGAACCCTGACCGCGTCCAGGTTGAAGGTATATCGCTTGCCGACGCTGTACCAAAGAACGGTCTCATGCCGACCTGAGAACCGCTTCCTACAGTTCAGCCCATGTTCGAAATGCCAGACGATGCGATTTCTGAGATAGAGCCCGTCGGCCTTCTCATGTTCTGCAAAGAGAGGATGTAGCAGAAGATCTAACGGGATCACTTGACCGTGGCTGTTGACGTGATGGCCAACCTGCCAGCAGATACTCCCCCCCCGCCCGGTAATACGAATGCACTCGCGTATGACAAGCCTCTGCAGGTCGAGGTATTGGTCGAGGGTGAGGTTCTGCTCATATTCCTTTCCAATGTTGTAGGGCGGGGAGGTTAGCACAAGCTGGGCTGCGCAATCGGGGATTCGCCGCAGGAGTTGCAGGCAATCCCCTTCGTGAAGGGTCACGTCATTTTTGTGATCGTAACGCTTTCGGACTCGCACTGCGCTTGATCCCCGCGCTAAGCCTTCGTAGGCTCACGTTTGGTGCACACCATCCTACAAGCGATCACTCCGCAGATCCAGGGAAAAGCACAAGTTCATTGTCGCACGAAGCCTGACGATCTGAACGGCTAATACCCATTTCGGCCCGACAGACGAGCGGGGTTCCTTCATATCGGCGGGAAGGCGCTGGGGGGATGGCCGGGCGGGTCGCGCGCGATACCACAGTTGCCGACGCCGACCGCGGCCCCGTGACTGTGCGCCCTTCCCTGTAACTACTACCCGCGTGTAGTAACGCGCCGGGGCTTCCCACCGGGCGAGACTCGCACGCGGGGTCTGCCTACTTGGAATCGGCTACGGCATGCGGCTCAGCATGCACGAAACGGCTCTTTGGTGCCACGCCAGGGCCGCGTTGACTCGCAAGGCAGGTGCCCATCGGCCTTCCAGACGGGAGATCGTGCAGCACGCGGCAATCTCGGCCGTGTCAGCCCCGTGCTGCAAGGGGTGTCGGCATGCAGGCCGGACCGCGCGGCAGGCTGGCCGTTGCGTAGGGTCTGCGGGGCGTTCAGCACCCGCCCCCGTCAGCCGCCTGCACCATCGCGGCGATCCGGGCGCGGACGGCTTCGGGCAGGCTCGGCCATGCGGCGATGACGGCTTGCAGGTCGGCGTCGGGCGGGGTGTCGCCGGGGGCCTCAGAACGGCCTTGAGGGGCGGAATCGGCGGCGAGTGCGCCGCTTTTTGCGCCGGGGGTGCCCGCGGATTCCGCGCAAGTGCTTGCAGAATCAGTGCTTACGGATTTGGGTTCGAGTCCCCTTGCCTCCACCATCCTCCGTCGCCTGCCGCCAGCGGCAGGCTATGGAGGATTCCGCCCTCCATAGCGCTGCGACGGAGGATGCCCTGCGTAGCCTGTAGGGCGAAGAAGGATCTCCTTTCGCCTTTCTACTGCCCCCGTCGCCTGCCGCGGTGGCAGAGGACATTCCCCTCGTGGTCGCGCCAGACCCGTTGACCGTCCGACTCGGTCGCCTCGGCGTGGTGCTTCAGAAAGTACAGCGTCGGCTCGACGATGTGCTGGTTGTTCAGGAACGGCTCGGTGTAGCGGATGGCCCCGAACTCCTGCTGCTCGATGTGGTGCTGCTGCCCCACGTGGTTGTTCCAGTCCACGCCCTCGGTCAGGAATCCGTGTGGGCCGTCATGGTGCTTCGCGCAGGCCCGCAGGATGGTGAGGGCGTCGTCCGCATACGGCCGCTTGGCGGTGTCGGTGTAGGCCTCCAGGAAGGCAAGGGCGGCCTCGGCGTTTTCCCAGAGGTAGGCGGTGTCCCAGGAGGTCTCCATCCACAGCAGGCCGCGGGTCGCCACGCCGTTGCGGTCGCGGTGCATCTTGTACCGGTCGAGCCCCGGCAGGATGGTGCCGAGGGCATAGGCCCGCAGGTCGGGGGCCTCCAGCACCTGGGCCGCCCGGCGGAACACGCGGAACGCTACGGCGTACGCGACGTTCTCGTGCGCGTCGTACGTATCGTGGTTGATGGAGGCGTAGAAGCCCCCGGCGTTGCGGAACGCCGCCAGCGCCCGGGCGAGGTCCTTGCGGTGGTCGGCAATGCCCCGGGCGGTGAGTTCCGCCCAGAGCCAGGGGACGAACAGCCCGTCACCGCTTGTCGCGAAGAACGGGTCGCCGCCGCCCTCGGCGGACTTCGCATGCGGCGAGCCGTCCGGGCGGACGCGCCGGGGAAACCACCCGTTCGGGAGCGCCGTGACGCGGGCCGACAACCACTCGGCGTAGCCCTTGGCGGCGGCGCGGAGATCCTGCCGCCGCCGGGCGTCGAGGTCCGAGCACAGCAGCATCTGGACGGCCACCTTGGCCGTTGAGCCGGGGCAGAACCACTCGTCGCCATGCTTGAAGTTCAGGCACAGCCTGCCGTCGGGCACGTGCCGGTACCCGCGGATGAGGCCGGAGGCGCGATCGACGAAGCCGTTCGAGAGCACGTGGTCGAGGACGGAGCTGCCGGTCCGCTGCATGTGGGCGTCGCCGAAGAAACGGGCCCACGTGATGAGTTCGTAGGCGCCGCCCACGGCGTTGGCGGCCCAGCCCGGCCCTTCGAGCGGGCCGAAGTCGTGCCACAGCATGGGCGTGCCCGTCGGGTCGACGAAACTGGACGTCGCACACGCGTGCCCGCGGTGGGTGGTCAGGCAGCGCGTCAGGGTGAAGCGGAGCGAGTCGGCCGCGCTCGCCACGATCGTGTAGTCCGGATTCTCGGGCAGGTAGAAGCGTTCTTCTGCGGCGGAGGCGCGTTGCCCCGGACGGGCCGCGGCGGTGCAGCCGATGCCCACCGCCGCCAGCGCGCGGCCGGAGCGCACGAGGAAATCGCGTCGGCTGACGAACGCGTCGATAGGCCCTCTCGCCGGCGGGCCCGCCGAAGGGCCGGACGTCGCCCCCGCGCCCCGAGGGCCCGCACCGGTCCCGGCAGGTCGGAGGGGACGAGCCCCGTTGGCCGGGCGCCTTCCGAGACGCTCGTGAGCGCGTGGGCCCGTTCGGCCGATGGGATGCGCGTCGGACGCAGAAGAACCGCAAGAGACGTCCCGGTGCACGTGACCCCTCCTCTCCGACGGGCCGGACATCGCCGTCCTCGCCGTGGCCTCATCGTATCACCCGAGTCCCCGCGTGCAACGGCATTCCGCCGCGAGGCCGTGGGCGGGGCGGCCGTGCTCCCGAGAGGACGCCGCAGGGCGTGGCGCAGGTTCAGGCCGCGAGGCGCAGCGCCCCTATGAGGCTGAGCAGTACTATCCCAGCAACGAGCAGAGCAACACCGCCGTTGAGGACGATTCCGAGAACGGCGAACGTCTTGCGCCGGTCCGGCCGCAGGGCTCCGGCGATACCCAGGACAATGCCAATCAAGCTGAGCAACGTCGCTAGAGACCCTATCCCGATTCCCCAGCAACTAGTGGCCATAAGGAACGGCGAGGTTGGCTGCAGCACTCCGCCCAGCTCTTCCGAAACCAACGCCACGGTAATGGCAACAATGCCAAAAGCCAGAAGAAGCAAGGCCCAGGAAACCAAAGAAACGACGAAACTGGTCCAGCCAAGCCCCGAGCGTTCCAGTCGCGGCTCTGCAACGGGCATCGTTATCACAGCCCCTCTCACGGTGGTGCTCAGCGCGTTCTCACGTACGGTCAGTCGGTCAGTTTCGTGATGGGCGTCAGCAGGAGTTTGCGGAACTCGACCTCGGAACCCTCCGCCTGCAGCGCGATCTGACCCTTGGTCGCCGTGCACTGGGTGCCGTGGTTCACCAGGTCGCCGTTGACCCACACTTTGACGGCGTCGCCCACGCATTCGATGGTCATCGAATTCCATTCGCCCACGGGCTTCTCGGAGTCGTCCGTGAGGTTGAGAATCCGCCGGGCCTTCCCCTCGGTGATGCCCCATTTCTCCTTCGGGCCGCGCCGCTTGACCATGTCCGGCACGGTGATGTCCTCGACGATGCACCAGAAGTCGCCCGCGTGGCGATGGTTCATCTGGACCTCGATCGACTTGGGGAACATCTTGTACAGCGCCCGGGGTGTGGACGCGTGGACCAGCACGCCGCAGTTGCCCGGCTTGCCCGCGAAGCGGTATTCGACGTCGAGCCGGTAGCCTGCGTACGCCGCATCGGTGATCAGGTGGCCGTTCGGCTTGCCCAGGCTCACCAGGTTGCCGTCGCGAACGATGAACGTCGGCTCGGCGTCGGGTTTCTTGTCCAGAAGCGGCACGTCGACGTGCCAGCCGGTCAGGTCCTTGCCGTTGAACAACGATTTCGGTCCGTCCTCACCGCCGCCGGCGCCCTTCTCCGCCGAGGAGCCTCCTGTGGTAATGTAGATATTGCGGAAGAGGAACTGGCCGCCGTTCGGCACCTCGGCCTGGACGGAAATGAACCCTATCTTCGGCCCGGCCAGGCCCGTGGCTTTCCACGCCGGCTTGCCGTTCATCTCCAGCGCCGCCTTCGTGCCCTGGACGGTGAGTTTGAACGTGTTCCACTCGCCGGGCTTGTAGAGTCCCTTGCTGGTCGCGCCCTTGACCCCTTCGAGGTTCCCTTCCCTGCCCTTGAGCAGGTTGACCTGGTATCTCGGCGGCCACGGCTGGTTCGCCGGCACCTTGTCGTAACGGAAGTAGACGCCGCTGTCCCACCTCTTGTCGCTGAGGGCCTTGCACTCGAATTCGAGGACGAAATCGCCGTACGTCTTCTCGGTCTGGACCAGCCCGTTGCCGCCCTTGAGGAACATATGGCCGTCCTGGACCTCGGCCTCGCACTTGAGCACGGTCCAGCCGTTCAGGGTCTTCCCGTCGAACAGCGCGACGCGCCGGCCTCCCGCGCAGGCGCCGGTGAACGCCATCGCTGCGATCGTCGCGGCGAGAACGATGCGGATCGATGCTTTCCTCATTCCGATACTCCTCATGGTTTCCTTGTCGTCTTGACCGGGGTCTCGCCCGTGGGGTTCCGCCGGCGCCGCCGCGCGTGTCTGCGGCGACGGCGCGGCGTCGCGGCCGGCCCGAGCCGGGCGGCGCAGACCTGACGGTAATGCTACCACGGCCCGGCGGACCGGCAAAGGCATTCTTCCGGGATGGGAGCGGCGACCGGGGGGCGAAGCCGGGCCCGTCACGGCCCAGCCCGCACGGGCGAAGCCGGCCGCCGCGCCGCTCTGGTGAGTTGCGGCGAAGGTCGTTGCGGCGGGTAATCAGTGGGCCGCAATTGGTTCCTTGCCACGTCTTCGGAACCGCGGGCACAGTTGCGGTGCCGGGCTGGGTTTATTTGCGAGGAATACGTACCAAGGCAAGAGGGCAGAGATTAGAGTTCTAAGAGCCCTTGGTCGTTGAGGAGTAAACAGCATTTGTTTGGAAGAAACTGAGTTTCTTCGGCTCCTTTCCTGATTGCCTCAAGTAATTCGCGGCACGCTCTTGGTCTTTTCGAGGCAATGCCTTTGTTTAGCCAGTCGCCGATTGTTGCCGCGTCCACGATCCGCGCCGACCGGTACCGCACGTAAGAATCGTGTTTAAGAAATGGGCAGAGCTCTTGCCATTGCGACGCGCTCAGAAAACAGGCATCGTCTTCCCCCGTTTCCCAAGTTGTTACATTAATGATAGCGATCTTTGTCTGATCTTGGGCCGGGTCAGAAATAACAACGTAGAAATGCTTGATACCAGAGCCGGGGGGCAACTCGATCAGAAAAACGTCGCCTTCGGCGATCATCTTGCCGGGCCATCAATCAGGGCATCTAGGGCTTCGTCGGCACGGGCCTCGCGCAGAAGTCTGTCTGATTGGTCTTCGCGGCCGAGGGCTCTAAGGATAGTCTGATAGGAGATGGGCATTGATGTAGAGCCCGGATCACTCCACTCCTCAAAGCTGTGCGTTTCCTCTACGATTTCCCAGTCGTCCTTCAAGGCCCGGTCTGTGGCGACTCTCTTAAGAACGTCGATTTCGTAGCGACAAAGTTCGTCTACCCCGGGAGCCTTTTTCAGGTGGATGTCAAAGCAATCCACGATCTCAAAGAAACGGTCCCAGACCAGCTGGTCAGGATACTCGCCCTTGATGCAGTCATAAACCCTGGACAGCACCGGGCCATGTTTCATGGCGACGACTCTGTCGCCTACTACGGGGCGACCGGTTTCTTTAAGGCTCACGCGGTCCGCTATATAAAGTAGCTTCAGCAAGCGCATATAGCGCATACGGTGCCCTCGCGACTCGCGCAGTAGCACGCCCGCGGCTTGGAGCGCCTTCTTCAGATTCCAGCGAAAAGACACAAATGGCCCCTTTTCTTGCCACCCAACAGATTATAGCATACAAGGCGTTGCCGTCAAATGGTTAGGAACCAAGCGTTTGCCAGCAGGTGCGCACAAGTTTTAGTCGGCCTACGCGGCGGGACTCTTCACGAAATCCGCCGTTAACCAGTAGCATCGCGGCTGTTCCCGGGCCAACAGGAAACCGTTCCTGTCTATGCAAACCGCTATGTGAAACGTCGGCGCATTTGGTCAATGCCGCTTTCATTTGGCCGCAAGCGTTCCGCCGCAAATCCTACTTGGGCAGGTGGTTGCAGGCGATCATCGCTCGTCGCCCCCCAGTTCCTTCACCCAGATATTCCGGAACGCGATCGGGTCGCCGTGGTTCTGGAGGCGGATGCGGCCGATCGTGCGGGAGCCCCATCGATTCTTCGGCACGTCGCCGCCCGGCAGTTCCAGGTCGTTCTGGACCACCTTGCCGTTATGGTTGACCGTCACGCGGGCGGGGCGGAGCAATTTGCCGTCCTCGCTGTACCGCGGCCGATGGTACGTCACGTCGTAACTTTGCCACACGCCCGGCGGGGCGCACATGTTCACCTTCGGGGCGGCGAAACGGTAGATGGACCCGCACTCGTCCCAATACCCCGGCAGACCGTAACTATCGAGGATTTGCAATTCGTGCCACCGGTAATCCTCGAACCCGATGCCGCCGTTCGCGCGCGTCTGGCCGAGGGAGTCGGCCAAGAGCGGCAGGCGGAACTCCAGGTGCAGATGGTAATCGCCGAACGCCCGCTTCGTCACGAGGCCCGTCGAGATGGCGTGCTCGTCGAGCGTCGGCCAGGCGTGGGCCACGCCATCCTTGATTTTCCACGTGACCTCCTCCCCGCGGTCGGGGTCCCACGCGTCGAAGCCGGAGCCGTCGAAGAGGACGATTGCCCCGTCGGGCGGCTCGGCGCCGAGGCGCGGCGAGGGGCGGACTCTCCTTTCCAGGGTGAACGGCCGGCCGGTCTCCTCGCGGTGGGCATCGTGCCGCCGGCCTTTGCCGGTCATCGCCTTGCCGGAGGCCTCGCCGCTGAACCCGTCGCCCTGGAAGACGAGGCGGCCGCCGTCGGCCTTGCCCTCGGCCCGTCCGTAAACGGGGCAGCGGTGGTCGAAGACCTCGCGGAACACCAGGGCGTACCGCCCCTGGCCGCGGGGGATGACCTGGGCCACGAGCGGCTGCGGCCGGCGGTTGCCGTCCTTCGTGAACCGGCCCTGCCAGTCGCCGAGGAACGGGTCGGCGGGCGCGCCGGCGTCCGCGGCAGCGGCCGCCTGGGCGGCGGCGAGGGTGAGGAGGGAGGCCACGAGAAGTGTCCACGTTCGTCGGTCCATCGGGTGCTCCTTAACATAAGCCGCGAGCCACGGGCCACAAGCCACAAGCCACAAGCGGCAAGCCACAAGCCACAAGCCACAAGCGGCAAGCCACAAGCCACGAGCTGCGAGCCACAAGCCACAAGCCACGAGCTGCGAGCCACAAGCCACAAGCGGCAAGCCACAAGCCACAAGCGGCAAGCCACAAGCCACAAGATACAAGATACAAACGACAACGGCCACGGCCACGGCCACGGCGAGATTCCCGTTCGACTCGGCTTCGCCTCGCTCAAGGCAGGCTCTCGACTCGCTGCGCTCGCTCGCAATGACAGATCGTGCCGGCCGGGCCACACACGGCTTGCCGTGGCTTGTGGCTTGCTGCTTGCAGCCTGCGGCTATCTCGCCCTTACGCCGCGGGACCGTACCGGCAGCCGAGCGTCGGCCCCCGCCGCTTGCCGAGCGCCTCCAGGTCCGCCCGCTGGTCCTTGGTGAGCGGCTTGTACGCCCGCGCGAACGCGACGTTCTCCACCGCCTGCGCCATCGTGTACGGGCCGACGTTGGCGACGGTGACGCCCTCCAGGTCCAGGGCCCACGCCATCGCCGCGGGCAGGCGGTCGTGCTCGGTCACGCAGCCGACGTGGCCCTTCCGGTGGTTCTTGAATCCGCCCCTGATGCCCGCGTACACCTTCATGGCGACGGCCCCGATGTTTTGCCGCCGGCACTCGGGCAGGACGGTCCCCTCGAAATTATAATTATGGATATCGCAGTAGTTCATGACGGGCATGACGACGTCGATCTCGCCGGTCTTCATCACCTCGAGGAACCGTGGCGGCCGGGCGTGCCCGGAGCACCCGATGAACCGCAGCGTGCCCTTCTCCTTCTCCTTCAGGAGGAACGGGAGGATGCCGTCCCTGGCGAGCACCTTCTCGGTGTTCTTCCCGCCCACGTGATGGATGTGCACCAGGTCCAGGTGGTCCACCTTCAGCGTCCTCAGCGACGTGGCGAGAAGCCGCTCCGCCTTGGCGGCCGAGTCCGTCCACAGTTTCGTGACGAGAAACAGGCGGTCGCGGCGTTTGGGCAGGACCCGCGCGAGCGCCTCCTCGGCGTTGCCGTACGAGCGGGCCGTATCGACGTACGTGACGCCGCGGTCGATGACCTCGCCGAAGATTTTTGAGGCCTCGTCCGTGTCGACGGGCCCCTCGCCGATGGGGGCTGTGCCGAGACCGAGGATCGAGACCTTGGCGCCCGTCCGGCCGAGCGTCCGGGTGGGCAGGGGGTCGGTCGGGTCCGCGCCCGGCAGGGGCCGGGCCAGGACCAGGAGGCCGGCCCCCGCCCCGGCGCCGATCGTTCGCCGGAGGAAACGCCTTCGCGTCAGGCCGGTGGGGTTGCGTCGGGTCATCGTCTCGCTCCTTTCTGCATGCCCTCAGTATGGCCGGGGGCCGGGGGAGGGTCAAGCGTTCGACGGCCGGGGGACGTGGCCTTGGCCGATGGAAATGACCGGCTGCTTCCGGCGTTGCCCTGCGGGCGACACCGGCCATGTCCGCAGCCGACTCATGCGGTGCCGTCCCCGGCGCCGCGCCGCGTCAGGGGCGCGGCGTTCCGCCCGGCGTCCGCGTCACCCACCACGTCCGGGCGCCCGCCAGGCCGAGGAACAGGAGCGACCCGAGGCCGATGTCCGGCACCCCGGTCACGTAGGCCGTCAGGGTGAGGCCCGCCGACACCACCGCCGCCACCACCCAGGTGACGACCAGGTCCGTCCGCTGCCGCCGGGCCGTGTTGCGTTCGCCCTCCGACAGCGGCAGGGGCGAGGCGGCCGAGGCCGTTTCGCGTCCCGTCCGCGCCGCCGTCTGCTTGGCCGCCGACGGGTCGCCGGCCGTATGGACGCGGCGGGCGCGACGACGGTCGCCCTCAAAGGCGGCCGAGGCCATCTGGCTGCTCAGGCTGCCGCCTTTCTTTCCGCGGGCGGGACGTTTCCGTTTGGCGGCGGCGCCCGGCGTGCCGGCGGCCTGGGCCAGGGCCCGCAACGCCTCGCTCGCCGTCGGTGACGGCGTCGCAGGTCCGGAGGCGTGGGGCCCCGTCGCCGGAGCCGGAGGCGTCGCCGTCCCTGCCGGCCGGTCCCCGTCGCCGACGCTTCGTGCGAGGGCCTCCAGGGCCCGGGTGCCGTCGGCGGTGTCCTGGGCGATCTGGGCCGCCACCTCCGCGGTGTCGACTTTCGGTTTCGCCTGGGCCTCGCGTGCCGCGGCGGCGGCGTCGGACGCGGCCTGTGTGGACGGGCCGCGCTGCGGCGGCGCAGGGGGCGGGGCGGGCGGGGCAGCGGGAACCGGCAAGGCCGGCGGACGCGGGGCCGACCGGGGCGGCCGCGGCGACGCGGGCGGGCCACGCCGGGCCATCATCGCCCCGGGCGCGAACGGGCGAGGCGGGCGGGGACCGTCCCCCTCCTCGCCTTCCGACGCGATCTGGATCGGCACCACGCGCGGGGCCAGGAACGTGAACCCGCACGCCGGACACTGGACCGTCGACCCGGCGTACTCCGGGAAGACCACCAGTTCCGTGTCGCACGTGGGATTCGGGCAGAGGAACGCCCAGACGCGCTGGCCGCCCTGGTGCCGCGCCTTGGGGGACGGGGGTTCCGGCGGGACGACGTCGCCCTCCCGCTCGGCCCGCCCGGACGGACCGTCGAACACCCCGTGTCGCCACGTCTTGCCGCGCGCCGAGTGCATGGTATGGGCGGTCATCATACGGCATTCATCGGTCGCATGCAGGGGGAAAATGGAGCAAAGGCGGCGGGCGCCGCGTGCAAAGGTGCCAGGCACCTTTCACGTTCTTACAGGCGCCTGGCGCCTCTCCCGGTACCGGTGCGACACGATCCTGGCGCGCGAAAGCAGCGCCACCGCTCGTACATACCCCGCTGCTCACGCAGCGGGCTCGCAACACATAGCGCCGCCCTCTTTTGGACGCGGCATTGACATCCATGCCCCGTCTGGCATAATCGAAGTGACGGCGAGGGCGGTCCCGCCTCCGTGCCTCTTGGAGGGGAGGGAGGGCGTCATGACGAGCCGGTCGATGTCCGTGGTTCGGGTCGGCGCCGCGTGGGGCCTCGTCGGCATCCTGGTGTGCGTCTTCGGCGCGGCCCATACGGGCCGCGCGGCGGCTGCGCCATCCGGTTCAGCGCGGCGGGCAGGACGGCCGGCTGCTCGGCACGCGGTGCCGGTCGTGGCCGCCCCCGCCCAGCCGGACGCCGACTCTTCCGAAGCCTCCGAGGCCCGGGAGACGTTCCAGTCCCTCTTCGGCCGAGACGTGGCCAGGGCCCGCGGCACGGCCGCCTCCAGCGACGACCTGGTCGTGGCCAAGCGTCTCCTGGAGGTGGCCGGGGACGCGACGGCCTCTCCGGCGTTTCTTGCGCTCTTGTGTGATGAGGCGTACGCCCTGGCCGCCCCCCACGCCGCCGGCCAAGCCACCGCCGCCGGGGCGATGGAACTGCTGGCCGAGCACGTCCCCGACCGGGCCGAGGAGGCGAAGGCCCGTCTGGCGTCCCTCCGCGGCGAGCCCGCCGAGCCGTCCCCCGACGAGGCGACGCCGCCTGCGAAACCCGGCGCGCCCGCCGAGCCCCAGCAATCCGCCGAGCCGGCCGCCACGCGCAAGGCCGAACTCGACGCCCTGCTTGCGACCATCGAAAAGAAGAAGGAGGCGGGCGCCCTCGTCGAGGCGGCCGGCCTGTGCCGCGAGGCCCAGGCCCTGGCGCGCCGCATCCAGGACGCCCGGCTCGGTGCCATTGAGTCGGCGGCTGAGGCCCTCGCCCGCCGCATCGGCCTGGAGCGCCGGGCCCGCGACGTCCGGGCGATGCTCGAGCGGCAGCCGGAGAACGTCGCCGTCCGCGAGGGGCTCGTCCGGCTGTACCTCGTAAACCTGAACGATCCGAAGCGCGCCGCCGAGGTGCTGGAGGGCGTCGAGGACTCCGGATTAAGGAAATACGTCCCCGCGGCCGCCAAACCGTTGGACGAGGCGCCGGCACTGGCGTGCCTGGAGTTGGGCGAGTGGTACGCGGGCCTGGCCAAGCGTGCCCCGGAGTGCGCCAAGGCCGACATGTATGCCCGCGCGAAGGCGTACCTGGGCCGCTTCGTGAGTCTTCACAAGACGAAGGACATGTCGCACGTCCGGGCGAAGGTGGCGATGGAGAAGGTCGAGGAGGCCCTTGCGGCCCGCGTCCCTGCGGCCGGAGACGCCTCTCGAACGAAGGCGTCCGCCACGAGCACCAGCGGCATCGAGGACGGCGTCATCAAGCCGGGCCGATGGGTCAACCTCCTGCCGCTCGTCGATCCCGAGAAGGATGCCGTCAGCGGGACCTGGAAGCGTCGGGGCAACACGCTGTTACTCACCGACCAGGTCAAAACGGGCCGGATCGTCGTGCCCGTTGTGCCGGACGGCGACTATCACCTCCAGGGCAAGTTCATGCGGACCTCCGGCAGTTTCGACGTTTATTGGCACCTGCCCGTGCGGGGTTGGGTCGTCGGGTTCTTCCTGTCTGTGCGGAGCGGGGAGTACGGGGGCCTCAAGGAAGTGAACGGCATGAATCTGAAGGACACGCTGCCGGGGGCGTCTCACGTCGTCAGTCCCTCGCGGTTGGAGAACGGCCGGGTCTATACCGTGGATATCACGGTCCGCGGTGAGGACGAGACCGTCACCATCGCCGTTCATTTGGACGGCAAACCATACGTCCGCTGGTCCGGCGAGCCGGAGGATCTCTCGCTGTGGTCCGGCTGGGCGCTGCCGCAGCGAGGGGCGTTCGGCGTCGGCGCGTGGGAGTCGCAGGTGACGTTCCGCCATCTGCGCCTGAAGATGCTCACCGGCGAGGCCCGGCTCCTCCGGCCCGAGGACGCCGACGCCGGGGCGGCCGACGCCGACGGCGCAAGGCCATCCGGCGCCGTCGCCCCCGCCCCTTGAGCCGGCGACGGCACGTCCCCGCCCGTTTTGCCGAGCGAACGACCGCCGACCTGCGGTCGGCGGCTCAACGGCGCGCCGCATAGTGCCTGCAGGGCGCGGGGGGCCGGGAGGCCCACCGGGCGGCAGGGTTAGCGCTGGGGCGGGCGCGGCAGGACGAGCGGCCGGCCGGTCGCCTCGTCCGTCCGGACCTCCACGGGCGTCTCGTACACCGGCTCGAGCACCTCGGGGCGGATGACCTCCAGCGGCGTGCCTGCGGCCGCCACCTCCCCGCGCGCCACGAGGACCACGGCGTCGGCGTACGCCGCCGCCAGGCTCAGATCGTGGCTCACCGTGACGACCGTCTTGCCCTCCTCGCCCACCAGGTGCCGGAGCAGCCCGTAGATGCCGTGCTGATGGCGGATGTCGAGGAACGAGGTCGGCTCGTCGAGGAGCACCACGTCCGGCTCCTGCGCCAGGGCCCGGGCCACCAGGACCCGCTGCCGTTCGCCGCCGGAGAGGTCCGCCAGGTCCCGCTCGGCGAAGCGTTCGGTCTCCGTGAGGCGGAGGGCCTCGCGGGCGGCCCGCCAGTCGGCCTCCGACTCGAACCCGAGGGCCCCGACGTGCGGCGACCGGCCCATGAGCACCGTCTCCCGCACCGTGAAGCCGACGGCGGCGAGGGTTTCCTGCGGCACGTAGGCGAGGCGCCGGGCGAGGTCCGCCCGCCGATAGGAGGCGAGCGGCCGGCCCGCGAGGCGCACCTCGCCCGCCGATGGGGCCAGCAGGCCGACCAGCACCTTCAGCAGCGTCGTCTTGCCGGACCCGTTTGGGCCGAGGACGGCCGTCAGGCGTCCCGCGGGGGCGGTCATCGAGAGGCCCGCCAGGACCGCCTCGCCGGGCGCGTAGGCGAAGCGGAGGCCCTCGGCCTCGAGGGTGGCGGGCTCGGGCGCGAGGTTCCCGCGCGGCGGGTCTCCGTACCCGCCGCGCTCATGCCCTTCATTGCGCGGTGGGTGCGGAGACCCACCGCGCTTTGCTTGTGCGTCGTCTGGCCTCATCGCACTTCCATCCGCTTCCGCCATCGTGTCCTCAAGAGGTAGATGAAGAACGGCCCGCCGCACATCGCCGTCAGCACGCCGACCGGCACGGCCCGGTTGGTGGCCCCTTCCCAGAAGCAGGCGGCGAGGTCGGCCAGGACGAGGAAGGTGGCCCCGAAGAAAAGGGCGGCCGGCACGAGCCGGCGGTGGTCCGGCCCGAGCAGCATCCGCAGAACGTGCGGGCAGATGAGGCCGACGAAGCCGATCGGCCCGGCCAGGGCGACGCTCGCCCCCGCCAGCAGGCTCGCCGCCACGAACGTCACCGCCCGAAGCCGATGGACCCGCACGCCGAGGGCGCCGGCGGTGTCCTCGCCGACGGCCACGAGGTTGAACCCCTTGGCGAGGAAGGCAAACAGGACGCCCGCCCCGGCCGCCAGGGCCGCCACGACGCCGATAAGCGGCCACTGGGGGCCGAACGCCCCGATGTTGCCCATCATCCAGACGGCGATTTCGCCGCGCTGCTCCGGCCGGACCACCGCCGTCACGAGCATGATGCCCGCGGCGTAAAACGCGTTCAGAATGACGCCCGCCAAGAGCAGCGTGTACGGCTGGAGCCGGCCGCGACGCCGCGCGATGGCGTAGACGAGGACGACGGTGGCCATCGCCCCGGCCATCGCCAGCAGCGGGGCGGCCGCGACGCTCAGGAACAGGCTTCCCAGGACGTACGCGAGCCCCGCCCCGCCGGAGACGCCGAGGATGTACGGCTCGGCCAGGGGGTTCCGCAGCAGCGCCTGCATCGCCAGGCCCGCCAGGGCCAGCGAGGCCCCGACCGCGCTCGCCGTCGCCACCCATTCCAGGCGGAGCCAGAGGACGTCGGCCATCTGGGCCCGCGAGCCCCAGGTCCACAACCGGCCGCCCACCACGACCGCCACCGCCGCCACCGGGAGCCAGAGCGCGACCCAGGCGACGAGGGACGCGACGTACCGCGCGGGCGTCAGGGGGCGGGGGGTCACGGCGAGGCCTCCGCCACGTCTGGTGCGCGGGGTGCCACTGGCTGCTTGCCAGCCAGTGCGTGGCGATTCGCAGAACACTGGCGGACAAGCCGCCAGTGGCACCCGTGTGGCGAACTCACGTTCGCGGCTCGGGGGGTGGCGCGCGTCGCGCGGCGGGCCGGGAGCCCTGCCGCGCGGGAGGTTGCGAGTTCCGGATGAATCGTCTCGGCCAAGGCGCGGGCGGCCTGCCCGACGCGGGGGCCCGGAATCGTCAGGTATTTCGCCTCCAGGATGTGGACCCGTCCGTCGCGGACGGCGGGCACGCTCGCGAGTTCCTGCCACGCCCGGCGGATGGCGTCCTTGCGGTCGGCGGGGCCCGCGGTGGCCGCGTTGATGATGACGACCTCCGGCCGCATCGCCACCACCTGGGCCGGGCTGACGGTGGGCCAGTCCGCCCGGTCGGGGTAGGCGTTCTCGGCCCCGGCGGCTGCGAGCAAATCATCGACGAACGTGCCGCGCCCCGCCACCATGATCCGCGACGAGCCGACCGTCATCGGAAAGGCGAAGAGGGTGCGCGGGCGGGGCAGGCCGGCCACGCGCCGCCGGACGGCCGCCAGGTCCGCGTCGATCCGGTCGAGCAGGCCGGCGGCGGCGCGGGGGCGGCCTGTTTCGGCGCCGAGGGTGCGGATCGTCTCCCGCAACTGGGCCATGCGGTCGGCCTGGACGGCGACGACGCGGATGCCGAGCCCTTCCAGCCGGCGCACCGTCTCGGTCCGCTTCGTGACGAGCAGCGCCAGCGTCGGCTCGGCCCGGATGATGCGGTCCAGGTCCAGGTGCATCGTGTCGCCGACGGCGGGGACGGCGGCGGCCTCGGGCGGGTGCGTGCAGTAGGTGCTCCGGCCGACGATCGAATCGCCGAGGCCCATCGCGAAGAGGATCTCCGTCAGGTTCGGCGCCAGGCTGAGGATGCGCAGGGGCTGGGGCGGGGCGGCCGACGCGTCGCCGCCGGCGCCGGGGGGTGCGGGGCCGTCGTCGCAGCCGGCCGTCACGGCGGCGGCGAGGATCGCCCCGGCGAGGGCGGCGGCGAGGGCGGGATGGCGGCGGCGGGCCATACGGGCGATTCTAAGCGCCTCGCGGGGCGGGCTCAAGCGTCTTGGCGGGCGCGACGCCGATCGAGCCCGGCGCTGTTCGAGCCCCGACCGTAAGGTCGGGGGTACTCTCGGGAGCGGCGCGGGTTTCGCATGCGCCGATCGCGCTGCACCGGGGAGTACCCGCGAACTCACGTTCGCGGCTCGAACAGCAAGGCGCCCGCGGCGCCGCCACTGTGTCGCGCTTGACATCGCCGATCGTTGTGGTATACTGGTGTCACAACCGAATAGGAAGCCGGGAACAGGGAAGGCGGTGCAAATCCGCCGCGGTCCCGCCGCTGTGAGCGGGGACGAACAGCCCGACTTATGTCACTGTCCCGATTCATCGGGATGGGAAGGCCGGGCCCAGTAGACCGATCCGCGAGCCAGAAGACCTCTCCCGGCCGGAAGCGCCAGGTGTTCCTCGCGGACAGGGAACCACCGGCACGAGGGCAGACGACCTTCGGCCTCCTCCGCGGGGCCGGAGGTTTCTTCGTTTCGGTCCCGCCACCGGCCGCCCGGCCGTTTGCTGCACTGCCGCACCCGGGGAAACCACGAACCACGATGCCGCCCGGCGACCGCGCGCGGGGTGCAGGAGGAAGGGAGTGCGCGCATGACGGGCAGAATGTTTGCAGCGATGGTCCTGGCGACGGGCGCGGCGATCGCCCTGGCGGCGGGAGCCGGCCGGGCCGACCCGTTTGCCACGGCCGTCGTTTCCTACACGGCCGGGACGGGCGCCGCCGCGGGCTACGATGACCCGACCACCGCCCTCGGCGGGCCCGAGCGCTTCACCGGCGAGGGCGTCTGGCCGGGCGACGTCACGATGTTCAACCCGCCCTGGGGCACCGACGAACTCGTCTCGATCGGCGAGGGCGGATCGCTCATCGTCGCGTTCGACCATCCGGTGACGGACGCCCCGGCGAATCCGTACGGCCTGGACCTGCTCGTCTTCGGCAACACGGGGTTCATCGACAGCGGCGGGACGGCGGGCGGCCTCTTCGGCAGCGGGGCCGGGACGGTCCGCGTCAGCCAGGACGGGTCCACCTGGTATCCCCTTGCCGGCGTCGAGGCCGACGGCGTGTGGCCCACGCAGGGGTACACCGATTCCAGCGGCCCGTACGCCGCCGACGGCAGCACGCCGTCCGACGCCACGAAGCCGGTGGCCCCGTCGGTGACCTGGTCCGGCAAGACGTACGCCGAACTGCTGGCGGCGTACGACGGGTCGGCGGGCGGCACGGGGATCGACCTCGGCCCGACGGGCCTTCCGTGGATCCAGTACGTGGAGATCAGCGTTCCGGTCGGCGCCGGGTCGGCGGCGGAGATCGACGCCTTGGCGGACGTCGCCCCCGAGCCCGGGACGCTGGCCCTGTTGGCCGTGGGCGCCGGTGCGGCGCTCGCGCGCCGCCGGCGGTGACACGCGAGAGGTGCCAGGCACCTTTAGGGCGTTACAGGTGCCCGGCACCTTTCGGCGGCGGGCGCGAACCCTGCCGTAGAACGCATTTACAAACAGGGAGGGAGAGTGACATGACATATCGCGTGATGACGGGCCTGGTGGCGGCGATGGTCTGCGCGGCGGCGACCGCGGCTTTGGCCGCCCCGTACGATTTCGGATCCAACGGATGGGTCGACGTCGATTACTGGACCGACAGCGGGGCGCTTGAGGTGCCCTACGAGACGATCCTCGTCATCGACTGGAACCAGACCAACGGGCCGTACGTCTCCGAGGCCCACGCCTGGGGCTACCGCTGGGGCGACGTCGACGGCACGTTGTATGTCGCCGACGCGCTGACGGCGATCGACGCCGCCGGCGCCCTGGACGCCATCACCGCCTACGGCGGGGGGTTCGTCAGCGACGCCTTCTACCCCGACGGCGAGGGCGACGCCCATACCTCCGACGCCAGCGGCGACCCGCCCGACACCGGCTACGACCTGGGGGCCGGCGACTACTCCGGCTGGTGGTGGGTTGGCGAGACCACCGACGGCGGGGCCACCTGGGCGTCGCTCCAGGAAGGAGGGCTGGACGTCGGCATCAACGAGAAACACCTCGAGGCGGGGACGATCTACGGCTTCAACATGGATTCCGGTGCCTGGCACAGCGACACGCTGACCGTGCCGACGCCCGAACCCGCGACGCTGGGCCTCCTCGTGCTGGGTGCGGGCGCGGCGCTCGTGCGGCGGCGGCGTTGACACGAAGATCCGGCGGTGGGTGCCACTGGCGGCTTGCCCGCCAGTGCCGCCGGCCATTTGCAGTGCACTGGTTGACGAGCAGCCAGTGTCACCCGCCGCGGCGGGTAAATCGAGGCATTGCCATGCGGCGTCGACCGGCGGGGTTCACGCTCATCGAACTCCTCATTTCGGTGGCCATCATCGGCGTGCTGGCGGGGATACTGGTGCCCGCCGTCCTCGAGACCATCCAACACGCGCAGATGACGGTGTGTGCCTCGAACCTGCGGCAGTTGGGCCTGGGCGTCCGCATGTACGCCAACGACAACGACGGGCTCCTGTTCCCGGTCCGCATGCCGAGCGACCCCGACACGCCGGAGGACGAGGCCACGTGGTGGTACTTCGGGTACGAGCAGGGCACGCAGTGGGGGTCGACGGCCGAGGGCGAGCGCGTCCTCGACAAGACCCGGGCCAAACTCTACCCGTACGTGCCGGACTACGAGGGCGTGGAGATCTGCCCGTCGTTCCCGTACGCCGGGTCGTTCAAGGCGAAGTTCCGCGGCAAGTGGTGGACGTACGGCATCAACCGGGTGCTGTCGCCGGACCGTCTGCTCCGGCCGAACGAGCCGTGCCGGAGCCTGCTGGAGATCCACGGCAGCGACTCGTCGCGCACGGTGCTGCTCGCCGACGCCGCCCAGGTCAACACGTTCCAGGCGCCGGCGTCGCGGGCCAATCCGCTTATCGAGGAATGGCACTACGTCCAGCCGATGGACGCCGCCATGGCGGACTACCCGCACGTGCACTTCCGCCACATGGGGAAGGCGAACGTCCTGTTCGCCGACTGGCACGTGGAGGCGTGCGAGCCGGCGGAGGGGTCCATCGACGCGCGCCTGCCGGAGGCGATGATCGGCCACCTGGACCCCGAGCGGTATCTCTACCGGCCGCGGGGCGACCGGTAAGTCGGGGGCAGGGTGCCACTGGCGGCCCGCCTCCGGCGGGTAAACTCGCCCGCCAGTGCCGCCCGGCATTCGCAGCGCACTGGCTGACAAGCAGCCAGTAGCACCCGGCGCCGGCACGTACCCGCGAACTCACGTTCGCGGCTCGGGGCGCCCGCGCCCCCCAAGCCTTTGACAACCGCCCACCGGGGCCCTATGCTGTGCGGGTTCCCGGAACCCGGTTCCCTTACGGTAAAGGAGAGATCGATGCGGCGACCCCTTCAGGTGGCGTTGATGCTGGTGTTGGCCCTGGCGCCGATGAGCGTCGGCTGTGCGAAGACGGCCCAGGTCCGGCTGCCCGCGGTGCTGGCCGATCACATGGTCGTGCAGCGCGGCATCGAGGTGCCGATCTGGGGCTGGACCGACCCCGGCGCCGAGGTCACCGTCCGGATGGGGGCCGCCAAGGCCGTCGCCACCGCCGACGCCGACGGCCGCTTCATCGCCCACCTCCCGCCGCAGGAAGCCGGCGGGCCCCACACCATCAGCATCACGAGCGAGAACACCGTCTGGCTCAAGGACGTCCTGGTGGGCGACGTGTGGATTTGCTCCGGCCAGTCGAACATGGCGATGTCGGTGGGCGGCGTCCGCAACGCCGAGAAGGAAATCGCCGAGGCCACGTATCCGAAGATCCGTCTCTTCACCGTCGCCAGACGCCCCGCGACCAAGCCGCAGAACGACTGCAGCGGCGACTGGAAACTGTGTTCGCCGGAGACCGTGGGCGGCTTTTCCGCCGTCGGCTACTTCTTCGGCCGGGATCTGCACAAGCACCTGGACGTCCCCGTCGGCTTGGTGAACACTTCCTGGGGCGGCACGCCGAGCGAGGCCTGGACCAGTCCGACGACCGTCAAGAAGATGGAGGCGTTCACCCCGATCGTCCAGCGGTTCGAGGACCAGATCGCCTCCTTCCCCGAGCGGAAGAAGGCCTGGGAACAGCAGAAGGACGAGCGCCTCGCCAAGTGGAAAGAGGCCGCCGAGAAGGCGAAGGCCGGGGGCAAGCGGCCCCCCCGCAAGCCCCGCCCGCCGCAGGATCCGGCGCTCAGCTCGCATCGGCCGAGCACGCTGTATAACGGCATGATTGCGCCGCTGCTGCCGATGCGCATCCGCGGGGCCATCTGGTACCAGGGCGAATCCAACGCCGGACGGGCGTACCAGTATCGCACCATCTTCCCCGCCATGATCCAGGACTGGCGGACCCATTGGAAGCAGGGCGACTTGCCGTTCTTCTTCGTCCAACTCGCCAACTTCATGAAACGCGACGCGCAGCCAGGCGACAGCGCCTGGGCCGAACTCCGCGAGGCCCAGACCATGACCCTTGGCCTTCCCAAGACCGGGCAGGCCGTCATCATCGATATCGGCGAGGCCAGCAACATCCATCCCAAGAACAAGCAGGACGTGGGCAGGCGGCTGGCCCTGGCCGCCCGGGCCGTCGCCTACGGCGAGGACGTGACCTACTCCGGACCCATGTATAAATCCATGAAGGTGGATGGCGGAAAGGTCCGCCTCACGTTCGACCACACCGGCGGCGGCCTCGTGGCCAAGGGCGGGCCGCTCAAGGGCTTCGCCGTCGCCGGCAAGGACAAGAAGTGGCACTGGGCCGAGGCCACCATCGACGGCGAGACGGTCGTCTTGTCCTCCGGCGAGGTCACCGAACCCGTCGCCGTCCGCTACGCCTGGGCGAACAACCCCGAGTGCAACCTCTACAACAAGGCCGGCCTGCCCGCCTCGCCGTTCCGCACCGACCAGTGGCCGGGCGTGACGGTCGAGAACAAGTAGACGCCGGGGAGAAAGCGGTGCGCGGCGGGCAGTCTTGCCCGCCGCGCCGAGCGCGCCGCCGTTTGAACCCGCCGGGTGCTACGGGCTGCTTGCCAGCCAGTGCTTGGCGATTCGGCGAACACTGGCGGACAAGCCGCCAGTGGCACCCCTCAAGGCAAGACCATAAGGAGGTCCCGTGCGCATCATCGGCGAACGCATCAACGCCACGCGCAGTCCCATCGCCGAGGCGCTGAAGGCCCGCGACGCCGCCCGCCTCCAGGACGAGGCGACGCGGCAGGCCGACGCCAGCGCCGATTTCCTCGACGTCAACACCGCCCTCTCGCCCGAGACCGAGAAGGACCTCATGGTTTGGGCCGTCGAGACCATCCGCGAGGTGACCGAGACGCCGCTCTCCATCGACTCGGCGGACCCGGCGGTGGCCCGGGCGGGCCTGGCGCTCTTGCCGAAGGGCGAGGCGTTCCTCAATTCTATCTCCGCCGAGACCGGCCGCCTGGAGGGCATGCTGCCGCTCCTGGTGGAGTTTGAGCCTAGGGTCATCGCCCTGGCGATGGACGACCAGGGGATGCCCGGTTCCACGGAGGACCGGTGGCGGGCCCTGGAGACCCTCTTCGCCCGCACCGACGAGGCCGGAGTCCCGCGCGAGCGCATCTTCGTCGACCCGCTCGTCCGGCCCGTGGCCACCAACCCCGAACAGGCCGGGCAGTGCCTGGCGATGATTCGCGAGATCGCAGACCGCGGCCAGGGGGCCGGCACGACGATGGGCCTCTCGAACATCTCGTTCGGCCTGCCCCAGCGCCGGCACCTGAACCGGACGTTCCTCGCCATGGCCTGCGGGGCGGGCCTGACGGGCGCCATCCTCGACCCGCTGGAGCCGGGCCTGATGGCCGTCGCCTTGGCCTCGGCCTGCCTGACCGGCCAGGACGATTACTGCATGAACTACATCACCGCCCAGCGGGAAGGGCGGCTGTAGGGCCGGCGCGCGGCTGACGCCTGTTGCCGCGACGAGGCCCCGAAGAGGCGCCAGGCTCCCCGAAAGACGTTCAAGGGTGCTTGGCGCCTTTTGGCGTGCCGGGCTCCCGCCCGCCGTCATCGGAGTCGTCGCCCGTTAAGATGCACAGGCTGGGGCGCATGGGAGGCGGCTTCCTGGCCGCGAATGAAGAAAACGTTAAGGAGGAATTTGCCCAGACGGTATATTCGGTTATACTTCCAGTGGTCCGGGAGGGAGCCACCCCCGGACCTTTTTTATTGAGGCAAAACGGTGTAGGAAACCTGCCCGGGGCCTTCGGGCACGCGGGCCAGAGAGGGAAGGAGTCGGACTATGTTGCAGCGTCACGTTTTATGGCTGGCCGCAGTGGCGACGTTGGGGCTTCTCGTCGGCTCGGCCGGCGGTGCACCGTTCGTGATGGACGGGAGCAAGGACCTCGGCCGCCCGGGCGACGACCCGGTCGCGGCGGGGTCGGCCACGGAGAATGCCCCTGGGGACTACACCATCCTGGGCGGCGGCAGCGACTGGTGGGGCAACGGCGAGTTCGCCCACTTCGCCTACCAGGAGGTGACCGGCGACTTCTGGATCGAGGCCGACGTCCAGATCGTCAACCGCACCGGCACCTGGAGTGACATGGACGGCTGGGTCAAGGCCGGCGTCGTCGTCCGCAACGACGTCGACAACGGCTCCGGCAACGAGAAAGAGGTCAACTACTTCAACGCCAACCTCCGCCCGGGCCATACGCCCGACGAGCAGGACATCACGTTCCAGTGGCGCGACGATGCCTCCGCCGGCATGGGCAGCACCAAGTCCCGCGTGAATCCGGACGGGGGCGACGTGGATACGCGGAAGCTCGCCCTGAACCGCTGGACCGACGCCGAGGGCGACTCCCTCATGCAGGCGTTCTTCTGGGACGGCAGCCAGTGGGTGGAGCAGGGCGGCAGGCGCTGGGCGTGGAACCTCAACGAGACCGCCTACGTCGGCCTGGCCCTGACGGCGCACGAGAACGATGGCCGGCTCGAGACCGCCAACTTCACGAACGTCGACATCACCGGCACGGCGGTGGTACCCACCGGCGACCTCCCCCGCAAGGCCAGCGACCCGATCAACGACCCCGAAGGCGTCGGCCCGAAATGGCGCGGGTGGGGTGTCGTGGAGGTCGTCAACAACGGCAACATGGGCAGCCTCGATGCCGCCATCGCCTCCCTGGAGAGCGGCGGCGACCGCCTGAAGTACAAGCTGGACGGCGCCCTCAACATCAACGACCACGAGGGCAACGCCGCCAACTTCGGCGGCGACAGGGGCTACGGCGTGGCGTATGCGAACGTTGACGACACCGACCCCTGGCCGGCCCCGGGCCAGGCCGAAGACGTCGCCCTGCTGGCGCGAGGCCAGGGCGTGATTCCCGAGGCCGGCGAGTATTCCTTCTACATCCGTAGCGACGACGGCGAGATGCTGACCGTCAAGCAGGGCGGCGAGTTGAAGGTCCGCATCGGAAGCGATACGTCCTGGAACGCGAACTGCTTCGGAACGGCCTACTTCGATGCCGGCGTCGTGGACCTCCGCGTCGTCCACCGGGAAGATGGCGGCGGGGCCAACCTCGAAGTCGCCTCCGCTCCCGGTGCGACCAGCAACCTCGCGGACTTCATCCCTATCGGCTACCCGGGAGGCCCCGACGTCCACAGGAAGGCCCCCACCGTCCTCAACCAGCCGAATGGCTGGAGCGTCGTCGCCATCTACGGCCCGACGGCGAGCGACCTGACCACGGCCGTTGCCAACGTCCAGAACTACTATGCCTGGAAGCAAGGCATGGGCGGCAGCGAGCCCACCAACTACGCCGAGGAGACCATTGACGTCATCAACTACTACGACCCGCAAGGCGGGGGTGGTGGACACGGCTACCCGCAGAATGAGTTCCCCGGCCACGACCCGGGGGTGGGTGACGACGCGTTCGCCTTCGGCGCCATGGCAGAAATCCAGGTCACCGAGGCCGGGACGTACACGTTCATGGTTCTGGGTGACGACGGGTCGGCACTGGTGATTCCCGGCACGTCCGGCTGGAGCACGGCCGGCGGCCCCTCCGTGCTCGCCGACGAGTTGGGCGCTGGCTATAACGGCCAGGGATTCTGGTTCGACGGCTGCTGCCACGACGTGTTCGGTACGGTGGATTTGGCCTTGGGCACGTATGACATCGGCCTCATCTGGAACGAGATCGGCGGCGGCGCGTACGTCGGCCTGTGGGCGGCCAAAGGCGCCTACGACGCCTATGATGCCGACGCCTTCCAGTTGCTCGGCCAGAACATAGACGAAATCATTACGGATCCGGCCGGCATGCTACTCGTGCCCGAGCCGGCTACCCTGGCCCTCCTGGGGTTCGGGGCCGTCGGCACGCTGCTCGCCCGGCGCCGACGCCGGTAACCGGCGCCGACACGCACCATCCCGCGCGGTGGGCCTCCCGGCCCACCGCGCTTTTCTTTCAACGGCACGCGCCGCGCAAGCGCGGCGGCTAAATGTGATGCGCAGGGACGGTTGTGTTGAGCCGGCGACCGAAGGTCGCCGGTCGTCAGCGTCGGCCCGGTGGCGAGCAGCGCCCCAGGGCCGGTGTTCGCCGGCCCGCGTGCGGGCCTATCCCACAGGCCGCTGGCCTCCTTTAGCATTCAGCATTGGGCATTGATCATTCGCCTTCCCCCACCTCGTCGATGCTTCGGCCGGAGACGACCGAGTCGGGCCGGGCGTCGGTGATGTCGGAGCCGCCGGCGTCGTCGGCCGCCTCGTCGCGCATCTTGATGAGCAGCCAGTTCCGCTCCTTGCCGCCCATCTTCGTGTGGACGAGGGCGAACCCGCCGCGCAGTTTCTCACCCTCCAGGGCCACTTCCACGTGACCGGCGGCGATCGCCTCCTGCATCGTCTTCGGCCCGTCCTCCTTCATGGCCGAGAGGTTCCGGTACACGCCAGCGTCCCAGACGATGACGGGCCCGGCCCCGTACTCGTCGGCGGGGATGGTGCCCTCGAAGCCGGCGTAATCCACGGGATGGTCCTCCACCGCCACCGCCAGCCGCTTGTCCTTCGGGCTCATCGACGGCCCCTTGGGGACGGCCCAGGACTTCAGCACGCCGCCCACCTCCAGCCGGAAATCGTAATGAAGTGTGGATGCCCGGTGTTTCTGGACGACGAAGACGGGCCGGCCTTCGGGCCCCGCCCCGCCTTTGCCGCCGGTGGGCTCGGGCGTCTTCGAGAAGTCGCGCTTCGCCAGATACGCGGCCAGGGGACCATCGTCGGATGTCTTGGACATGGCGCTTGACCTCCGCGGGTGCGTGTGGTCCTCTACCATACCGCGGGTGGTGCGGGCGAAGCAAGGTTCGCCCCGGCCTTGCGCGGCGCGTGACGCGAGCGCCGGTGGCGCGCGACCTGCAAAGATGGGCCCGTGTTCGCCGGCCCGCCCGCCTCCGGCGGGTAAACTTGCGGGCCGCGCTGCCGCGAATGAGGAGCCACCATGATCGATCTGCGAAGCGATACGGTCACGCGGCCGACGCCGGCCATGCGCCGCGCGATGGCCGAGGCCGACGTCGGCGACGACGTCCTCGGCGACGATCCCACCGTCCGGGCCCTGGAGGCGCGGACGGCCGACCTCCTGGGCAAGGAGGCCGCCGTCTACATGCCTTCCGGCACGATGACGAACCAGGTGGCGATCCGCGCCTGGACCGAGCCGGGCGACGAAATCATCCTCGAAGCCCAGGGCCACTCGTATTTCTATGAGTCGGGCGGACCGGCGGCTCTCTCCGGCGTCACGTGTCGCCTCATTGAGGGCCGGCGCGGCCTCTTCACCGGCGAGCAGGTGCGCGAGGTCCTCCGGCCGGCGAACGACCATTTCCCGCGGACGAAACTCGTCTGCGTGGAAAACACGCACAATCGCGGCGGCGGAACCGTCTGGCCGCTCGACCAGATCGCCGACGTCGAGGCCGCCGCACGCGACGCCGGCCTGCGGACCCACCTGGACGGGGCCCGCCTCTGGAACGCCTCCGTCGCCTCGGGTGTGCCCGAAGCGGAGATCGCCCGCCACTTCGACAGCGTCAGCGTGTGTTTCTCGAAGGGGCTGGGCGCGCCCGTCGGCTCGGCCCTGGCGGGCGATGCGGCCTTCATCGACGGTGCCCGGCGGTTCCGGAAAATGTTCGGCGGGGGTATGCGGCAGGCAGGGATCCTTGCGGCCGGGGCCCTCTATGCCCTGGAGCATCACCGCGACCGCCTGGCCGAGGACCACGCCAACGCCCGCCGCCTGGCCGAAGGCCTCGCCGGCGCGGCCGGCCTGGCGGTCGATCCCGACGCCGTCGAGACGAACATCGTCATGGTGGGGACGACGGATGTGACGGCGTCGGACCTCGTCGAGCGGCTGCGGGCGGCCGGTGTGCTCGTTCTGCCCCGCGACGCCGAAACGATCCGGGCCGTCACGAATCTGAACGTTTCCGCCAGCCAGATCGAGGAGGCCGTGGCGGTCTTCGCGGCGGTCCTGGCCGCTTGATTTGAAAGGGGACCGTGCGGTGCGGCGCACGATAAGGTGGTGGGTGGTGGCGTGGGCGGCGGTCGTCTTTGCTGCGCCGGCCGCGGCCGAGGCGCCGGATGCCGGGGCCGCTGAGGGCATTGCCTCGAAGTACCCCGGCGACCGCGGCATCGCGAAGGACGAGCGGGTCCTGCTCCACGAGGACTTCGAGACCGGCCGCATCGACCGCGAGCGGTGGACCACCGTCAAGAACGAGGCGGAGGCCTTGTCGTTCGCCTCCGAGGTGCCGCCCGCCTCGTCCGGCACGAAGAGCCTCCTGGTCACAGCGACGCTCGGCAAGAACACGGGCGGGCATCTGTTCCGGCGGTTCAAACCGGGCGCGAAGCGGATGTACGCACGGTACTACGTCCGGTTCGCCGAAGACTGCGACCGGATCCACCACTTTGTGCGGCTGGGGGGCGACTGGCCGCCCGTTCAGTGGCCGACCGGCGGGGCCGGCGAGCGACCCAGGGGCGACGACCGCTTCTCCACCGGCATCGAGCCGTGCGCCGGCTGGAAAGAGTTCGCCCCGCCGGGCGCCTGGCATTTCTACACCTACTGGTGCCGCATGAAACGCCACGGCGACGGGCGATACTGGGGCACCTCGTTCCGCCCGGAGCCGCCCGTCGTGCCGGAGCGCGGCCGGTGGTACTGCGTCGAGATGGCGGTCACGTGCAACACGATCGGGCGGGCCGACGGCCGACAGGCCGTCTGGATCGACGGCCGGAAGGTTGGCGACTTCGATGGCTTCGAGTGGCGGACCGCCGAACCGCTCGACTGCAACTTCTTCCTCCTCATGCTCTACGTGACGGACCGGTGGACGAGGCATCCCGTGACGCGCGTGTGGTTCGACGACGTGGTCGTGGCGACGGACTACATCGGGCCGATTCGGCCGATGGCAGGCAATCGGCAGTAGGCAACGCCGACAAGCCAGGCAACGGCAAACGGCCAAACAAAGCGGGGCGGCCGCACGCCAAAGAACAGCCAACGGTACAGTTAGCCGCCGGGCCGGGCCGGCGCGCTGATCCACCGGTGAACCAGCGGCCGGAGGAGGAGGGGCGTCGCGAGGCAGGTGGCGGCCGAGACGAGGACCATCCCGCCGAACGTCTCGGCCGAGACCGCCCAGTCGCCGAGTTCGCGTCCGCGGTCCATGATGATCATGGCGATTTCGGCGCGCGGCACCATGGAGATGCCGAGCAGCAGGGCGGCCCGTGGGCCGATGAGCGGGAGCCCCAATCCCGTGTTGGCGAGGATCTTGCCGGCCACGGCCGCCCCCAGCAGCGCCAGGGCTGCCGGGCCTGCCCCGCCCATCGCGGACAGGTCCATCCCCAATCCGATACCGATGAAGAAAAAGGGGACGAGCAGGTCGTAGACGGCGTCGAAGGACGCCTCCATGCGGACGGCCTTGGGGTCCCGGCTGAAGGCCAGGCCCGCGAAGAACGCCCCGATGGCGACCGAGAGCCCGAGCATCCCCGCCACGGCCGCCAGCACAAACGCCACACCGGCCACGGTCAGCATCGGGTCCGGGGCCCGCTCGAACCGCTGGAAGAACCCCGTCAGCCGCTGCTCGGCGTAGCGGGAGAAGAGGAAGCAGACGGCCCCGAAGGCGAGAAGTTTCGCGAGGACCCAGCCGAGCGTCTCGGCCACCGCGGGCACCGTCTCGGCCGACACCTCGCCGTGCAGCGACGGCGCCACCGCCATCAGGACCGCCAGGATCATCACGCCGCTGATGTCGTCCAGTTCCGCCACGTCCACGAGCATTTCGCCGGTGCGGGACTTGAGGCGCCCCGCGCTCTGCCACACGGCCACGGTCACGCCGACGCTCGTGGCCGTCAGGGCCGAGGCCACGAACAGGCTCGCCGCCAACCCGAGGTGCAACCCCCAGTAGGCGACCGCGAAGCCAATCGAGCCGCTCAGAAGCACATCGCTGATCCACACGATGGAAGCCCGGCGGAGTTGCCCCAGGAGGCCGGGCAGGTCGCTCTCCAGCCCCGCCCGGAAGAGCAGGCAGATGACGCCGAGACGGCCGAGGACTTCCAGGATCTCGCCCGAGCCGGCCCCCAGCACGCCCCACTCGGCGTCGGCGGCCCGCAGCGCCACGCCCACCCCCAGGAACGCCACCAGCGGCGGGACGCCCAGGCGCCTCGTCCCGGCGCGCAGCAGCATCGTGGCGACGAGAAGGCCGCCGACGAGGAGGATCAGGTACGGAATCGTTTCCTCGGAAAATGCGAGCATCGAAACCTCCGGGCCACCATCACTTTAAGGCCCCGGAGGGATGGTATGCAATGGGGTGGATGAAATGCGGAAGCCGGAACGCGGAATGCGGAATGCAGAGTGCGGAATAGATGGTAAACGGCCCTGGCACCGCGCGCCCTTTTAGCCGCGACGCGAAGTTTACCCGCCGGAGGCGGGCGGAGCGGGTGCCGTGGCGACGTGGAACGCGGAGTCAACAGCCACACACAACGCCCGGCGCCCGAACGAAGTGAAACGCCGGGACCCAAAGCGAACGTGGCGCGCCACACTCAGCCTCCGGACGCCTCCGGGGTCCGCAGGGCGCCGCTCGGCATGGCGGCGGGTTTCAGGAAGAGGTAGTAGAGGCGTCCCTCGTTCTTGGCGCGGCCGGCGAGGTCGCCCGCCTCGTCGCCCACCCCGAGGTACAGGTCGCATCGGCCGGGGGCCCGGATGGCCCCGCCCGCGTCCTGATCGAACACGAACCCGCGGTACGGGGCCGTCACGATCTCCCCGTGCCGCGCGACCGGCAGTTCCGTCACGAGAAACCCGAGGGCCGCCGGCGGGAAGATCTCCTTGTCCGTCGCGACGGTCCGACCGGTGGTGACGGGTTCGTTGAGGCATCCGCGCGGCCGGCCGTCCTCAATCGGGGCGAAGAAGACGTACCGCGGGTTCCGCCACGTGTAGGGCTGCACGTCGTTCGGATGGGCCCTGAAGTAGGCGATCATCTCCGGCAGGCCGGCGTACGGGCCGACCTTCCCGTCGTCGACGAGCATCGCCCGGATGCTCTGGTACTCGTGCCCGTTGTTTGCGGTATAGCCGTAGGTGCGGAGGCTGCCGTCGCGAAGGCGGATCTTCACGGACCCCTGGACCTGGGCGACGTACGCCTCGAACGGGTCCGCCAGGTACACGAGTTCCAGGCCCTTGAGCATACCGGAGGATTCGAGGGTCCGGCGGTCGGGCCAGGTGCGTTTCGGGTTGCCGCCCGGGCCCTTCTCCAGGTTGGCCGGCTTCGCGTACAGGGGATACCGGAAGCGGGCGGAGGGCTGAAGCGCCCCCTCAAAGATGGGCGTGTAGTAGCACGTGACGAGGACCGTGCCCTTCATGTCGCATCCGACGGATTCATACACGTCGAACCGTCCGCGGACGGCGGCGTTCATCTGCGACGGCGTGAGGCTGGCCGCCAGCAGGTCGCGGAACGATTCCAGGCTCGCCACCACCCGGGCGTGCGTGATGCCGCAGCACGGGTAATGGTTCTGGCTGGACGGCTTGGCCAGGTAATGGAGGCTGCGGTCGATCGCCTCGACGAGCCGGTGCCGCTGGCCGCACGCCTTCGTGAAGTCCGGGATGCGGCTGGGGTCGGTGATCTTCCTGAGGGCCTGGGCCCCCGGCGGCAGGGGGCGGTTGTAGTCCTTCATCGGGAATTCCATCAACTCCTGCGGCTGCTCGCAGCCGACGAGGGCGAGGCCGCTGCAGGCGACCAGAACGGCAGAGAGAGCGACGGCCGGACGAGACGTCATGGCGAACCTCCGTGCATCGGACGCGGCGGATGGACGTGAGGGCGATTATGCGGCAGGGGGGTGAGGGTGTCAAGGACGCGGCCGCGTTGAGCCGCCGACCGAAGGTCGGCGGTCGTCCGCTCCCCCAAGATGGCGCGTCGACCTGCGGTCGACGGCTCAACGGGAGGATTGGGCATCGGCGCCGGCTCAGTCCTCGAACGCCCGCAGGTCCGGCGCCAGGTCGTCCGTCCAGCCGATGCGGTACGCCGTGAACGCCCCGATGCGGAGCCGACCGAGGTCCGGGGCCACGCGGCGCATGATATCATCCGGAAAGAGGCGGGCGGCCCGCCGGCGCCGCTCGTCCGTCCGGTCGTACGGGAAGTACAGTTCCCCCGCCCCGAACGAGTGCAGAATCTCGTGGGCGTAGGACGCCGCCAGGGTCACCCGGCCGTCGTGATACCGCCGGAAGCAGACGATCCGCTCGGCCGCCCACATGGGGGCCACCCCCTCGTAGAACGTCAGGTTGTACGAGTCGTACGCCTTGTTCACGTGGAGGACGAGGACGACGGCGTCGGCCCGGTGCTCGCGTTTCAGGCGGGCGACGAGCCGGTTGCCGTCCTCGGCCCCGGCGGCCTGGAGGAGCCGCTCCGTCCATCCGGGAGGCGCGAACGGTTCCGTGGGGATCGGCACGGGGCTGCGGACCCGTCCGGCACAGGCCTGGACGAACGTGACGTCCACCTCCTGCCGCCGGGCCTGGTCGATGAGGAAGGCGACGGCGTCGCGGACGCGGCGGCGGACGTCCGCCTGGGCGGCGTCGGGCCAGGTGGACGCCTCGTCCTCGGCCCAGACGTGGTAGAGCAGCACCCGTCCGCGGAAGACGGCCGCGCTGCCGCGACCGCGGCGGGTGGCGTGATTCGACTTCGCCCCGCGCTCCTGGCCGACCTTGGCCGACTTCGGCATCCCCGCCGGTGCCGGCGCCGCGACGGCGCAGAGCACCGCCAGGACGAGGACGGCAGCGGCGCGGGCGGATCGTGTGGCAGGTCGCATGGGTGAGGCGTATTCTCCCCCGCGCGGTGCGGGGTGTCAAGCACGGGGGTACGCACGCGCTGCCGTTCGAGCCGGCTGCGGGAGCCGCGTTGAGCCGCCGACCGAAGGTCGGCGGTCGTTCGCCCCGCAAAACGGCTGGCGACGTGCCGTCGACGGCTCAACGGGCGAGGCGCGAATGGGTTTGGGAGGCGGTCGCGTTCCCGGTGCCGACTCACGTGCCGCAGGTGTCGAGCCCCTGTTTCTCGAGGTACCGCTGATGGTACGCCTCGGCCCGCCAGAACGGGCCGGCGGGTTCGATCTGGGTCACGATCGGCTTCTCGCCCCATCGGCCGGAGGCGCGGAGGGCGGCCTTCGATTCCCGGGCCGCCGCCTCCTGCGCCGGCGTGTGGAAGAAGATGGCCGAGCGGTACTGCGACCCCACGTCCGGTCCCTGCCGGTTCGCCGTCGTCGGGTTATGCATGTTCCAAAATGCGTCCAGCAGGGCCTCGTAGGCGACCTCGTCGGGATCGTAGGTGACGCGGACGGCCTCGGCGTGGCCGGTCGTGCCCGTGCAGACCTGCTTGTACGTGGGACGCTCCGTGTGGCCGCCCGTGTAGCCGACCTCCGTGTCGACGACGCCGGGCACGTTCCGGAACCGGGCCTCGACGCCCCAGAAGCAACCGGCGGCAAAGGTGGCGACGGCGGTGTCGCCGGAAGCGTCGCCGCCGGCGCCGGCGTCGTTCGGAGCGGCGTCCGGGGCCGGCGGCTGCGATTGGGGGTCTTCCGTGTTTGGCTCCGATGGCGCGGTCATGGCGTCTCCTTCCTCGTTGGGCCGGCATCCGCTCCCGACCAGCGCGGCGCAGGCGACGAACCCGGCCAGCACGACCGCGAGGGATGGGTGGATGGCGTGCGTCATATGTCTCTCCTCTCCACCAAGTATACGCGCCCCTCGCGACGCGGGGAAGGAGGGGAAATCGAGTGCGGAATGCGGAAGGCGGAATGCGGAACGAACGGCAAACGGCACAAGCGTCGGGGCGGTGACGAGGCATGCAGCCGCGCCGGTGTTCGCCGGCCCGCTCGCGGGTCGCGTGCCGTCTCCCACAGGCCGAAGGCCTCCTCGAGCATTGGGCATTGAGCGTTGGACATTCGCAACGGTAGGCCGCTGTCCAAGAACCACGACGGTGGACAAGGGACCAATGACGAATGACAAAGGACAGTCTCAGTCGTCGTCGTCATCGTCCTTGGGGAGCCGGCGCTCCAGGTCCGCCACCCGGCGCATCAGCATGTTGATCTGGAACTCGATGCTCGAGAGGATCCAGAACTGGAAGTGGCCGACTTTCGCCTGCATGTGAATCATCCAGATGATTTTGAGCGAGACGAGCAGCACCGCGATCTCCAGGAGGATGTGCTGCGGCAGGAAGGGGATCCGCCAACCCGCCAGCGACCGGACGAGGTCGAACACGAACGCGCCGATCACCAGCACGAGGAAGCACATGTTGATCGTGAAGTCGCGGCGGCGGGTCGACTTGCCGCCGATCTGCCCGACGATGTCGCGGATGCGTTCGCGCTCCGTCTTGTAGTGTTCGAGTTCGGTGCGGAGGGCTTCGGTTTCTTCCATGGGAGGTGGCCCCGTTCAGGCGGTCCGTGCGATGGGTTCTCGCGTGAGGATACCCGACCGTCCGCGCCGCGTGCAAGGCGGTTCTGGCGGCGCCGGGTGCCACCCTGGCACGGGTACGGCTCGTGCCGTGGCCGGCTGGCTGCTTGCCAGCCAGTGCGTGGCGAATCGGAAGACACTGGCGGACGAGCCGCCAGTGGCACCCCTCGGAGAGGTGCCAGGCACCGTTGCCTTTCGCCCTCACCCGGCCGGCACGTCGAAGAAGTCCGGGGCCTTGCCCTCGGGCACCGTCGCCGGTTTCGTCGCCGGCCGCAGCGGCCGGACCCGGCCGCCCGTCGGCTGGATGAGCAGCCGCTGCCACCGCATCGTCGAGTTTGACGCCCCGAGGCCCAGCCGGTGCGCGTGCGGCAGCCGCCAGCCGGGGTACATTGTCAGGTCCTTCGTCGGCCCGGACCAGTCGATGATCTGCTTCTTGCCCAGCCACACGCCGATGCGGGCCCGGTCGCCGTCGACCGTCACGGCTGCGCCGACGGTATATGACCGGTCGTTCTCGATGCGGCCGGGACGTACGGACGTTTCGTTGCTGTGCCCGTTCCGGCCGCGAATCTGGTCCAGGCCGTGAGCCTGCCCACCGCCGTGACTGATGCCGACGACGACGTGCCGGTCCTCCACGGGCAGGACGATGCCGACCGTGTCGCCGCCGGTGTTGCGGACGAACTCGGCCTCCAGGCGGTAACTGCCCTCGACGTGGAGGGGGGCGACGGCCTTGGCCTCGTGGGCCCGCTCGTGGATCACCAGGGCCTCGCCGTCCCGCCGCCAGCCGCCGGTCAGGGCGTCCCGGTCCGGGTCGATGGTGCCGAGGGCGTCGACGACGAGCCCCGTGGCGGCGGCTTGGTTGGGGCCGAGGCCGGGCGGCTTCGCACTTCCCGTCCCGGCCGCACCGCCTCCGGCGTCCTCGGGCCGCAGCAACCGGGCCTCGCCGGTGAGCATCTTCAGCCGCATGCGGTGTACCGCGTAACACGACTTCCAAGCCCCCACGCCGAAGACGCCGGCCTCGGGCAGGCTCCAGCCGCCGCTGATAGAGAGCGCCGACACCGCCCCCTTCCAATCGACCACCTGCCGGCCGCCCAGGGTCGTCGTGACGGCGACTTCGTCCCCGTCGACCCGGACCCCGATGCGCAGCCTATAAACGCTTCCGTTTTCCAGGGCGGCAGTACGGAACCTGGTGGGATTCGGTCGCTCATCGACTCTGCGATCATTGATATATTCAAGCCCGGCGAGTGAACCGCCATACCCGGCCACAACCAGCATAACGTGTCGCGACCCCGTGGGCAGATACACCTTGAACGTCTGCTCCCCGGCGGTCCGCTCAAACGCCAGTTCCAACGCGTAACTGCCGCTCGTAGCAAGCGGGAACATGCAGCGGTTGTGCGGCCCCTTGTTCTCGAGGACGAGGCGGTCACCGTCCCGTTTCCAGATTCCCTCGACGGCGTCCTTCTCGGGATCGACGAAGGGCAGGAGGTCCACCCACCCGCCCGGTTTGATGACGCCGTCCTCCATGCCGCCGGCGCGCTTGGTCGGCTCTTTGGAGGGCGTCGCCTGCGTCGCCGCGGGAGCGAGGGACGCAAGGGCCTCCTCGACCTTCTCCATCGCCACCGTCGCCCGGACGCGGTGCAGGTCCTTCGTCTCGTGCAGACGCATGAAGCGGTCGAGGTACGACTTCGCCCGGCCGTACATGTTGGCCTTCGCGTAGTCCGGGGCCCGCTCGACGAGCCTCGCGTACCATTCGCCGAGCTGGAGGCACGCCAGTTCCGGCGCCTCGTCGACGGGTTTGGCCGCGGCAGGGACGTATTTCTTGAGGTCTTTATCCTCCACGCCCTCCAGGACCTCGGCGGCCCGTTTCGGATCGTTCAGGTTGACGAGGTAGAGGCGGACGAGCCCTTCGCGGGCGGCGACGTTGCCGGGGTGCCGCTCGAGCATCGCCCGCACGTCGCGGGCCCGGCGCTGGAGGCTGATCCGGCGGGCGAGGGTCTCGGCGGCCTTCTCGATGGCCGGCAGGCGGTCGTCCCCGATGCGGCGGGCGAGGGTCTTGGCCTCGCGGTACAGGCTGGCCGCCTCGACGAGGGCCCCGGTCTCCTTCTTGGCTTCGATCTCTGAGAGGAGCGCGCCGAGTTCATTCTTCGGGCTCACCGGCCGCTCGGCGGGTTCTTTCGATTCCGCAGGGGGTTTTGACTCCTCCTCGCCGGCCGGTTCGGCGGGTTCGCCGCGGAGGGACGCCAGACGCTGCTTCGCCTCCTCGGCCCGGTCGGGGACGTGCTCGGCCAGAAGGTGCATCGCGCCGGCGGCGGTGGCTTCGCCGGCGGCGTGGGGGGCGGCCAGGGCGTATGCCTCGTCGCACAGGATCGCCAGGAACGCCGGCGAGGCCGTCGCGTCCCGGGCGACCTCCAGCAGCCGTTTCGCCACGGCCAGGTCGTCGTCGGAAGCGGGCGTGGCCCGGGCTTTGGCCACGTCCTTGGCGAAGAGGGACTGGAACGTCTCGCGGGCCTCGGCGGCCGCGGGAGACTCGGCGCCGCCGGCGGGGTCGGCAAGGATCGCCGAGCGTGTCACGACGGCGATAGCCAGGCACAAGAGAACGGCACACGGGCGGCGCATGGGCGGCTCCTTTCGGCCTCAAGCGGCACGGTCGTGCCGTGGAATTGGACGCGCCCCGCCCGTGGAAGTTCCTGTGCAAGGGGTGCCACTGGCGGCTTGCCAGCCAGTGCGCCGCGAATCGGAAGACACTGGCGGACAAGCCGCCAGTGGCACCCGGCGCGCTACACGCAACGACATCCACGGCGAGATTCCTCGACTCGCCCGCCTCTGGCGGGTGAACTTCGCTCGCTCGGAATGACATCGCGCGGCGGACGCCGGAGAGGTGCCAGGCACCGTTGCGAGTCTACTCGCCCAGGCGCTGCCGGCACTCGTCGAGGATGGTCTGGGTGGCGGTGGCGCCGATGCGGGTGGCGCCGACGGCGCGGGCGTCGAGGAGGGCGTCGAGGGTCCGGATGCCGCCGGCCGCCTTCACCTGGACCTCGGGCGGGCAGTGCTCGCGCATGAGCCGGAGGTCCTCGAGCGTCGCCCCACCCGTGCCGAAGCCCGTGGAGGTCTTGGCCCAGTCGGCCCCCACTTCGCCGCACACCTTGCACAGGCGCTTCTTGTGGGCGGCGGCGAGGTAACAGTTCTCGAAGATGACCTTGGCCCGGGCGCCGGCGGCATGGGCGGTGTCGACGACCGCCCGGACGTCGTCGGTCACGTAGGCCCAGTCCTCGGAGAGGACTTTCGAGATATTGACGACCATGTCGAGTTCGCGGGCGCCGTCGGCGACGGCGCGTTCGGCCTCGGCCACCTTGACGGCGGTGGTGTGCCCGCCGTGCGGAAAGCCGATCGTCGTACTCGGCGCGACGCCGGTGCCGGCCAGCAGCTCAGCGCACCGCTTGACGCCGAACGGCATGATGCAGACGGTGGCCACGCGGTACTCGGCGGCCAGGCGACAGCCCTCGTCGAGGTCCTCGGCCGCGAGATGCGGCTTCAGGAGCGAGTGGTCGATCATCCTGGCGATGTCCTGGCAGGTGAAGTCCATGGCCGTCTCCGTAAGGGGTGCCGGTGAGGGAAGGGAGGCCCGGGCGGCCACCCGCGGGCGAGGCCCACCCCCCGTTCCCGTCAACCATAGCGGGACGGCGTTCCACACGCAACCCCGTGCCGAAGGCGCCGTGGCCCGAAAGCCGTCAAGAGCCGGCCGCTGTCCTGTCGATAGCAGAGGGGGCGCCTTGCAGTCTCGGCCGCCCCAGGGTGGTTTCTGCGCCGGAGCAAACCGTGCCACGGACGGCCCGTCGGCGACAAGGCGGCTTCAGCCTGCTGGAACTGGTGATCGTGGCGGTGATCATCGGGATTCTGGCGGCGATCGCGATCCCGCGCCTCAGCCGGGGCACCGCCGGCTCCGCCGAATCCGCCGTGGCCGGCGACCTGGCCGCCCTCCGCAACGCCATCGACCTCTTCGCCGCCGAGCACGGGGGCGGGTATCCCCGGTTGGCCGCCATCGGCGGGCAGTTGGCGCAGTACACGGATTACCATCACACGTCGGAACCGGTGGCCACGAAGGACACCGACCACATCTTCGGGCCGTATCTCCAGCAGATTCCGCCCCTGCCGGTGGGCGCGAATCGCGGCAAGACGACGTTCACCGGCACCCCGCCCGGCGGCACGGCCGCCGATGCCGGCTGGTACTACGACGAGACGACCGGCCGCATCCTCGCTAACTGCGCCGACGACGAGACGGACGATTCGGGCACACCGTTCAACCAGTACTGAGTTCCCGCCGATGGGTAGTTATTTGACTTTGCCGATTTCCGTGCTATAGTATCGCTACCAGGTTGTTTGTGGGGAGGGCCGGTGGCTGTGCGCGCCGGTCTGTTTTGTCGGTTCTGTGGCGTCGGTGGGGAGAGACCTGCCCCGCGCCGGCGAAATCGCCGTGGTCCTGCCTTCAAGAGGGGGATGTTCGATGACCTGCCCGGCTTTCCGTATGGAGTCTGTCTGTCGTTTCGTCGTCCGGAGCCCGGCGCGGCGATAGCGCTTCGTCGCCGGCGGGGCGGTGAGGCGGGGGACTTCTCCCGCGGAATACGCCGAACCAACACGGGCGCGTGGGCCGATGCCCATGCGGTTTGGGGGGATGCAGGCCAGACAGATCCGGGGCATATACCATGTTCCCGGCGGCAGCCGGCCGATCCGGCACGAGAGGGGAAGGACATGCGCAGGAGCATTCAAACGTTTTGCCTGACGGCCGCGGTGCTGGCCATGGCCGGGACCGCGGGGGCCACGCTGACGCCGATCGGCACGGCCACGTACGGGGGCGCGCAGTACAGCCTCATCTGGGACGACGACAACAACGGCAACTCGATCGTGTGGCTCGACTACTCCGCCCCGCAGGCGTACTGGGAGGATCAACTCGACTGGGCCGCCGGCCTCGATGCCCAACTGACGTACAACCTCGACCCGGCCTACACCGTTACGTGGAACGACAGTGCATGGCGGTTGCCCGACGCCGGTGCCGCGCCATCGTACGGCTGCCTCGACACCACCACCCAGGAAATGGCCCACCTGTATTACCAGGAACTGGGACTGACCGGCGGATCCAGCAACGACGGCGTGACCCCGCCGGATTTGAGCGGGTGCGTGTTCGACAATCTGACGTTGTCTCCCTACTGGACCCGTACGGAGGAGGATCCTCTCTTCTCGACGGAGCCGGTGTGGATGTTTGCGTTCAGGACGACCAGGAGTGCTCCGTATTACGACACCGTCTTCGGATTTCAGGATATCGACGCCACGGCCGGCTCGTTCTGGGGTATCCCGCTTGCGATGAAGCATTACGGCATCGCCGTCCGCGGCGCGGACGTCCAGGGCGGCCAGCCGCCGATCCCCGAGCCGGTGACGATGGCCGGCCTCATGCTCGGCGTGGGCGGCCTGCTCGGTTACGTCCGGCGTCGTCGGCGGTAGCGCGGCCGTTCGATACGGATGCACCGCGGCCCGGACCCCCCGGCGGGGCCCGGGCCGCTTCGCTGCACCGCTCGCGGGACGCGCAGCCGCACGCCGGGCGTGTCGTTGCAGGCGGGGCGTCGCGCTATCGCCGCCGGCGCCGAAGGAGCAGGACCGCGCCCCCCGCCGCCAGCAGCGCGAGCGTCGCCGGGTCGGGTGTCAGGCCCAGGATGGCGACGTTGTCCAGCAGCACCTGCGAGCCGGCTGGCCCGTCGAGCGCGAAGTCGAGGTCCACGCCCGTCAGGCTCCTCAGGGTCGCCTCCGTCACGGGAATGCTGTGTGTCATGAGGGCCCCGACCAGCGGGTCCGGTGCGGCGGTCGTGTCCAGGACCGTGCCGTCCAGGATAACCTGCAGTTCGCCCGTGGTCGTCGTGAACTCGTAGTCGAACGCAACGATAAACGGCCCGGCCGGGGTGTCGACGGTTTGCGTCAGCACGATGGGCGAGCCGGTCGTCAGTTGGGCGACACAGTTCCCCGGGTCGTGCGGGTCCGCCGCGACCTCGGCCGCGCCGGGGCCGGAGACCGACCAGCCGGCGGGCAGTGGCCCCGCCACGGCGCCGAAGTCGGGAGCGGCCATCGGCACGCAGTCCGCCGTCGGTTTCAGGAGGATGGCGTAGGCGTCGCCGGCGGCGTCCCGGCCGGAGGCCGCGATCTGCCATGCGTTGTTGATGGCCGCCGCCTTCAGGATGTGCCAACCGGACCCAGGCACGAGCAGGTCATCGAGCCGGTACGTGCCATCTTCGTACCAGACACACCCGTCGGCCGCGACCGTGCCGGAGGAATCCTTCTTGCTGTGCCCGACGATGACGCCGGCGTCGTTGATGTCCTCGGCCTGGGTGTACCAGTAGTCGGCAGCGGGATGCGGCAGGGTTGTGAGGCCGTCCGCCTCGGTCCAGAGCCAGGGGCGCTCGATCAGGCCCCCGTCGGGCGCGCGGGCGCCCGTCTCGTCGTACCCCACAATCCGGGTCGCGTTGTTAATGCCATGGGCGATGACGTCGTGCAACGCGCCGCCGCCGAGATCCTGCATGTCCTCGCCGTCCCGCCAGAGGAACGCGTGTGGGATGCCGGCGCCACTGTACGTTGACCCACCAACGACTTCGCCCGCGCGGTTAATGTCGTAAGCCACGCTGAAAGCGTACTCGGGGTGCTCGGTGTAGAGCGCGCCGAGGTCGTGCGCGGTGCCGTCCGCGTCCCAGAGGACCGCGTGGTTGAAACCGCCGTCGATCTCGGCGTATCCGACGATCTGCCTCGTGTCAGTGATGGCATAGGCTTCGGTCTCGTAGGCTCCCGGCAGCAAGCCGGGCAGGTACGTCCGTGTGCCGTCGGACCAGGTGCAGGCCTGCGTGCGGCCGCTGGCTCTGGACCATCCGGCAATGACGCCGAGGTTGTTGACGCTTTCGGCGCCGCCCGTGACGCCCGGGGCGTCCAGATGGGTCATTGTCAGGTCGGCCGCCCCGTAACAGGCGCCCCAGTAGATCTGCACCGGAGCCCAGGGAAATTCCTGGTACTTGCCGTGCGACCGTCCGACCAGCAGCCCGTCCTCGTTGACATCGTGCCCGTCGGCGGCCAAGCCGTCCGGGAGCGGCGCGTACGCCTCGACCTCGTACTGGCAGGGAAACGCGGCACCGACGGTGCTCGCGGCGGCAAGGAGGCAGGCGGCGAGCGCCGCCCAAGCGGTACGTTCCATGGTTCTCCCCCCTTCTGCGGACATGGTCGCCCAGAGCGGCCGCAGGAAGGCAGCCGGTGCGGCGTCGGTTGGTCGACTCGTGGTGGACGTGTCGCGGGATCCCGACGTCGCTCTCTCGTCGGGTCGGCGGTCGGCGCCGGGGCGCTGAACGCTCCCTGGGACTATACTTCAGGATCTGCTACAAGTCAAATGTCCGGTACGTTTCCGCTATCGGGATATCGTTTTCGTGGGTTTTGTTGAAGTGGAAGTGGCCTCGAACGGTTCCCCTTCGACTGCGCCCGGCGGCCGATGCCGCCGGCGCCAGCCGCCCGGCCGCTGTATCGACGGCCATCCAGCCGGCCGGCGCCGCGCGCGGAGGCGTCATGCGAGGGACACGCCGTTACGCCCGTCGGCGGCGCATCGCCACGGCCGCGCCGCCCAGCGCCACGAGCGCCAGCGTCGCCGGCTCGGGAACGACGGTCAGTTTCCCCAGTTTCTTCGAGTTCGGGACCGACTTCTTCGCCTTCTTGGCGGCGGTGTAGATGCCGCCCTTGCCGGTCTTGATCTTCGTGGCGTCGAACCCGATGTCCTTGAGCAGCAGCTCGCACAATCCGTTGATGACGACGAGGTCCCCCTTCTTCTTCGCCCACACGGGGAACGTGGCTTTCATCTTCTTGCCGCTGTCGTCGGCCACGAGTTTCGCCTTTTTGCGAAGGCCGGCGGTGTCTTCCAGGAGGACCCACATTTCCTTGCCCTTGTCGACCTCGGCCTCATCGAGCACGATCTTCTTCTTCGAGAGGTCGGGGTCGGCCGGGTAGTTGTAGGAGAGGCCGTAGACCTCGTCCTGGTCTTCCGGGACTGCCGCCTCGAAGTTCGCGACCAGTTCGTCGACGCCCACGTCGAGGGTAGGCTGGACGAGGGTGGTCGGGGGGTCGGTGAACAGGTCGCCGAGGGCGTAGTCCGTCCAGGAATCGACGGCCGTGAGCCGCCCGTCCAGGAGGGCCGCCTGCCATTCCGCCGTCAGGTCGAGCGTGAACTCGCCGTCCGACGGCGACCCGTGGGCCGCCTGGACCAGGATTCCCACCGCCAACAGCGCTATCCACGAGGCTCTTGACATCGCACGCATCGTCACTCTCCCGCTACGGCCGGCGGCAAGGTGTTGCCGCCATCTCCACAAAGGTCCGATAGCCGGGCGGGCCTTGCCGCCGTCGCCGCCTGCGGCGGCCTCACGGCAAAGAAAAAGGGCCCGCCTCCGTCTCCGGAGACACGCCCCGCAACACTTCCCCATTTTAGCCAGACGCTTCCCTCCTGGCTACGGCAAGTATAGCATGAAAATCGCGTTAAGGCAAATCGGGACCGGTCCGAAAACCGGGCCCGCGGGCGGGAAGCCGGCGCACGGCAACTGGACCGCTG